>Ga0209345_10000021_pt1 | contig 315786 bp, 269 predicted proteins | sample Cruoilmetagenom7_FD_187294 | JGI IMG/M metagenome (GOLD analysis project Ga0209345, IMG submission 187294) | Oil polluted marine microbial communities from Coal Oil Point, Santa Barbara, California, USA - Sample 7 (SPAdes) (version 2) | ecosystem: Environmental > Aquatic > Marine > Oil seeps ... | reverse complement strand
AATTGCACCTGTTGCGCCTGCTGCACCTGCTGATATTACAGCACAATGTGTAACAGAACTACCAGAAGCTATGGACTTAACAGCCACAGACAACTGTGCTGGTGATATTGTTGCATCTCCTGTAGATACGACAGATGATTCAAATCCTTGTAATGTAATTGTTACTCGTACTTGGACATTTACGGATGCTTGTAATAATACATCGTCTGTATCGCAAACCATAACAGTTGCGGATACTATTGCACCTGTTGCTCCTGCTGCACCTGCTGATATTACTGCACAATGTGTAACAGAATTACCAGAAGCTATGGACTTAACAGCTACAGATAACTGTGCTGGTGATATTGTTGTATCTCCTGTAGATTCTATAGATGATTCAAATCCTTGTAATGTAATTGTTACTCGTACTTGGACATTTACGGATGGCTGTAATAATACATCGTCTGTATCGCAAACCATAACGGTTGCTGATACTACGGCCCCAGTAGCTACAAATGATTTATCTGACATATTTGTTAATTGTGCAGATGTACCTGATGCTCCTACTCTAGTCTTTGACGATTGTTCGAGTGATGTAACGATAGTTAGTTTTGAAGAAGTAAACACTTCAGACGGATCTGAAACAGATTATGAAATTATTTGGAACTGGACAGTTGTTGATGCGTGTGGAAATGAATCACAATTAAGTCAAGCTGTTTACGTAACAAATGAAAACAGTATCATAACGGTAAATGATGATCGCTGTAATGATGATGGTATAATTGATTTGTTTGATTATTATAATGGATCAGACACGTCAGGAACATGGATAGCATTATCTAATACTGTAACCTTAAATGGCAATTTATTCGATCCTTTAACTGTTGATTTAGACGATTACACGTTTAGTTATACGATTATGGAAAATGGCTGTACAAGTACAACTCGAGTAACCATAAATGTAAATGATGATTGTGTTGTATTAGCTCCTGAACCTTGTGATAGAGAAAATATAGTCGTTTCGACTGCTATAACACCAAATGGTGATCAATGGAATGAGAATTTTGAAATCTCTGGTGTTGATACCTGTGGATATGCATATGATGTTCAGGTCTTTAATAGATGGGGAGCAATCATATACAAAGCAAATAACTACCAGAATAACTGGAATGGTACAGCGCACAAATCATCTGTTGGTGGTGCAGACAAAGTGCCTAATGGAACATATTATTATATCATTAACGTAAGAAATAGTGGATTTAAACCATTAACAGGTTACTTCTACGTAGGAACCAAATAAAACATTAACCTATGAAACTTATAAAACATTATATAATTGCACTAGCATTATTGAGTTGTACGGTTGGAATTGCTCAACAATTACCACAGTTTACCCAATATATGTATAATACCATCTCTATAAACCCTGCCTATGCAGGTAGTAGAGAAACGTTAAGCGTTGTTGGTTTACACAGAAGTCAATGGGTTGGCTTTGATGGTGGACCAATAACCCAAACCCTGTCTGTTCATTCTCCTTTAAGGAATGACAAAATAGGTTTAGGATTGTCCTTTATTAATGACAAATTAGGTGATGAACGTTTTTCATACCTGTATGGAGATTTTTCATATACCATACAAACAGGTCAGAAAACGGAGTTAGCATTTGGTATCAAAGCTGGTTTCACAAGTTATACGCTAGACAGATATTCTGCGGATAGTTCGGGTGATCCAAGCATTTATGGTATTGATGATCGTTGGGATCCAAATATTGGTGCAGGTGTTTATTGGCATTCAGATAGATGGTATCTAGGTTTATCCACACCGCGTATTTTAACCAATGATTATAACGATGACACAGGAGTCGGTCAAGACTATGCTGCATTAGAACGCGTGAGTTACTACTTTACAGGTGGATATGTTTTCACCTTAAGTGAAAACACAAAACTAAAGCCAGCATTTCTTTTGAAAGCAACCAATGGTGCACCACTCTCTTTTGACCTTACTGCCAACTTCTTATTCTATGAGAAATTTTGGGCAGGAGCAGGTTACCGAATCGATAATCAAACCTCTGCTTTAGCTGGTATAGTTGATTTTCAAGTATCAAAGCAACTCCGCATAGGCTATGCTTATGAATATCCATTATCAGACTTAATTGACTACACTGGAGGAACCCATGAAATATTGATCATGTTTGAATTATTTAAAACAAAACGAATCAAATCACCAAGATACTTCTAAAATATAATCGTATGAAAACTAAAATTATATTCACATTTATTGCATTAAGTAGTACGTTTCTATTTTCGCAAAAAAGAGTAGCAGATATATTCTTCGAGAATTACTCGTATGTTAAAGCTGCAGAATTATATGAAGAAACCGTTAGAAAAGGTGATAGTAGTGAGCATGTATTAACACGTTTAGGCGATTGTTATTATAACAACTCGGATACTGAATCTGCCGCAATATGGTACAAATTGGCCTTAAAAAAATATAAAAAGGTAAGTCCTGAATATATTTATAAGTACATCCAAACGCAACGTAGTTTAAGTAATTATGAAGAAGCTGACACCTGGTTAACTACATTTAAAGACATTCAAAATGATGATAGACGTGCGGATGATCTGGACGGAAGTAATATTGCACTTTATGAATCTTTAGAATCCTTAAAAGGTGTTGAAGTAAAAACTAAAAACCTGGATATTAATTCGAAATATTCTGATTTTGGCGCATTTGTATATAATAACAATATGTACTTTGCTTCTGCAAGAAATACAGATAACGATATTTACAAATGGAATAATGAACCCTATCTTGATATCTATTCTGCGGAAGTTAGTAATGGCGAGAATAATATTGATAGTATCTCAAACCCCACTAGTGTCATTATAAAAGGAAAAGACCGAAATGATGTTCATGAAGCTAGTGTTGCGATAACTAATGATGGAAATACCATGTATTTTACACGTGATAACGTCAACAAGAAAAACAAACCTATCTACGATAAAAAAGGAACATCACATCTGAAAATTTACAAAGCAACTAAATCTGAAGATGGGAACTGGGATAATGTAATAGAGTTACCGTTTAATGATGACATATACTCTACTGGCCATCCAACTTTAAGTCCTGATAACAAAACACTGTATTTTGTTTCTGATCGTGAAGGTGGTTTAGGGCAAACCGATATTTATCAAGTTGCTATTCGTGGGGAATCTTATGACGCTCCCGTAAATTTAGGCAAAAAAGTAAATACAGAAGGTCGTGAAATGTTCCCGTTTGTTGCAAAAGACAGTACACTTTATTTTTCATCTGATGGCTATTTAAACCTTGGTTTATTAGATATTTTTAAAACAAACATTCTTAAAGATGCGGAAGCTGAAGTGGAAAATATGGGAGCACCATACAACAGTGGCTTCGATGATTTTGCATACTTTGTAGATAGTGACACACAAAAAGGCTATTTCTCATCTAATAGAGCCGATGGAAAAGGTGGTGATGATATTTACGGATTTGTAGCGCAACCATGTAAACAAATTATTACAGGAACGGTTAGAGACAGTAAATTACTAACGCCAATTCCAATGGCAACTGTTCAACTAATTGATGAATCTGGTAAAATTGTAGCCGAAGTAACAAGTGATGAAAACGGTCTATATGAAATTGAAGCCGACTGTAGTCAAAAATATAAAGTTCTTGGCATGAAAGCCGATTACAAAGACGACTTGAAAGATGTTGAAACAACAGATGTTACTGGTGAAGAACATGTAGTTGACTTGAATTTAATACCGTTAATTAATGATAATGAAATCGTGATTAATCCTATTTTCTTCGACTTTGATAAATGGGGAATTAGAGCTGATGCTGCTTATGAGCTGGAAAATATTGTTTCAGTCATGCGAGCACATCCGAACATGGTAATCAAAATTGAATCACATACAGATAGTCGTGGTGGAGATAACTACAACTTAAAACTTTCAGATAGAAGAGCGAAATCCACACAAGAGTATTTATACTCAAGAGGCATTACAACAGATCGTATTGAAAGTGCTATAGGATATGGAGAAACACGTTTAATAAATGAATGTTCAAATGGCGTTAAATGTACCGCTGAAAAACATCAAGAAAACAGACGTTCTAAATTTATTATCTTAAAAGATAATGATTAATTAACAGTAGTTTTTAAACATACAGTTAATAAGATTTGCGAACTGATTTAATATGCTTACACATCATTAAAACCTTCCTAACAATAGTCTTAATAACTATAAAGCCACTCCATTCGGAGTGGCTTTTAAATTTAAAATACATAACAAATTTTGAATTTATTATAGTAGATTTATCACCTAAAAAAATAAATCTCAATCTACTAATAAACTAAAATGAAAAATAATCTATTAAAGGTTTTACTTATATTTTGTATTTGTTATTCAGCGCAAGTTCAAACCCAAACACCAATGGCTAGTGTTGAGAAATCTGTTTTTGGTATACAAACTGGCTTTCTGGGGATATGGGTTCACAATGAAACCAAATTAAGCAATAGTATTGCATTAAGAACAGAAATAGGTTTGGAAGCTGGTATTTTTGATGGTGCTAATTATCCTAAAACGGGATACTTTTTAGTTCCTGCAATCACATTAGAACCGCGTTGGTATTATAATCTAAATAAACGTGTTAAAAAGTCAAGAAATATTTCTGGTAACAGCGGAAATTTTATAGCATTAAAAACAACCTACCACCCTGACGTAATCGTTGTTTCTAATTATGACAATGTCAATTTTATAAGTGATTTTTCTATTGTTCCAACCTGGGGAATTAGACGTCAAATAGGAAAACATTTTAATTACGAAACAGGAATAGGTATTGGATATATTCACTTTTTTAATCCTAACAATGTCTCGTTTGATAATGAGGCAGATCTAGCAATTAACTTACACTTACGACTTGGCTATCGTTTTTAATTTTAGGAATTAATAACAATCAAAAAACTACCAACCTGGCAACCCAAGTGGTAGTTTTATAATAATAATAATAATAATCTAAATAGAATCTTATTTTATTTCTTAACAAATATGTTTGTGTAATACCAATCGCCATCAGCATTTTGATCAGCTGATAAATCAAAATCGGTAAAGTCTCCTTCTATATTCGCTTTATGATTTGTACTATTTAACCATGCTGTTACAACCGTTTGAGCAGATGTAAAACCATAAGCTACATTTTCCGATACATTACGAGCACCTAAACTACTTTCTAAAAATGATTTGCGTTGGTAAAAATTATCATGAGAAACATTATTATTCGTAATCATGTATTCTGTATGATTAAATGCTTGCGCTTTAATAATACCAACATTGTTTAGTGGATTTAATCCTTTGCTTAATCTGTAGTCATTAATAAGTTCCATAATTTCAATTTCTATGGTCTTGGTTTGAGGAACTACCAGATTGGCAGTACTCATATCTGCAGCTTTATCATCAATGGGATCAGAAGAACAGGAAGTCATAAACATGACTAATAATACCATTGCTGGTAGTAAAGTAAACTTTTTCATTATTAGGTTATTTAGATTTGGGATTATAAAAATAGAATCCTATCTCTAAACAACTGTTAATAAAATGTTAAAATCGATAAACAGCGCGCATTTAATCGATTTTTAATGTGTTTTATCGATGAAATACATTTTGTAAATCAAAAATTATGTATTTCATCGTTATTATCATGGCGATAATCGATTTTTCACCCAATTGTACTCTGCATCCATTTGATAATGAATTCGATCATGCAATCTATTAGGTCGTCCTTGCCAAAATTCAATAGAAATTGGCCTTACCATATAGCCACCCCAAAAATCAGGTCTTGGAATTTCTTTTCCTTCGTATTGCTGTTCTAAATTCTTTAAATCGGTTTCTAATTGTGCCCTATCTTTAACAACAGCGCTTTGATTAGAAGCTATAGCACCGAGTTGACTTCCTCTTGGGCGTGATTCAAAATAACCATCGCTTAAATTTTCTGCTAATTTTTCGGTGACTCCTTTTATAATTATTTGTCGCTCCGCTCCATGCCAGAAAAACGATAAACACACATTCGGGTTTTTGGAAATAGCCTGACCTTTTTCACTTTCATAGTTTGTAAAGAATATAAATCCTTCATAGGTGAAGCGTTTAAGTAACACCACTCGATTTTTAGGAAAGCCATCTAATCCTATCGTTGATATAGTCATAGCATTGGTTTCATCTTCCTCAAAATGTATATCAACTTCATGAAACCATTTTTTAAAAAGCTCCATAGGGTTTTCAGGTGTTTCTTTTAATAAAAGTTCACCTTTATCGTAGGTTTTTCTATAATTACTTAAGTCTCTGTCCATTGACAATGTCATTTAAATTTTTGTACATTTGCACTTTTATATATGCATTTTACGCCCTAAATTTAAGCATTATTTAATAGAATGAAATTTGAAAATAGTATTTATTTCAACCAATTAAAACATCAAAAAGTGGTATTTCCATTTGGCATCTATTATCTGTTTGATAATTATATCATTGCCGAACATACGGAAGAAATCCACTTCGATTGGCCAGAAATTAAACAAATATCCGATTATCTGATTGATTTTTATGGGCCGAATTTAAAAATTGGTCATATAACAAATCGTATAAACCACTACTCTATAGACCCAAATTTATGGCTTAAGTTCAATAATGAGTATGGATTTGTCATTGCATCCGCTATTGTAATCTATGATGACTTTGGGTATCGAAATGCAACGTTAGAAAAACAATTTTCTACTAATAGTATTAAACGCTGCACGAGTCTAGAAGAAGCTATTTATTTTATGCAAAACTTAAAAGAGTTTAAAACGTAATTACCTTACCATCTCTAGCCAATTCTATAGGTTCAAAAATAGTTTCAGCTTCTAATTTAAAATCTTTTAAATTATCGTAACGTGTGGAATAATGGCCTAAAAGCAACGTACTTACTCCAGCCTGTTTGGCAATGCTAGCAGCTTGCTTGGCAGTACTATGTTTGGTTGGTGCTGCTAATTTTTCATGCTTTTCTAAAAAAGTGGATTCGTGATACAGCAAATCAACGCCTTTTATAATTGGAATGATAGCTTCTGAATAAGCTGTATCGCTGCAAAACGCGTAACTTTTTGGTTTAATTGGCTCATTCGTAACCTCATGATTTGAAATGATTATTCCGTCCTTATTTTCTACATCAAAGCCTTGTTTGAGTTTTCTATAATAAGCCACATCAATATCTGCATTTAAAACTGCATTCATATCCAGTTTGCGCTCACCTGGTTTTTCTTTAAATAGAAAACCGTTGGTGTAAATCCTATGATCTAGAGGAATGGTGTGAACTTCCACTTTGTCATCTTCAAAAATTAGTTCGGAATTCTTCGAAGTTAATTCATGAAAAAAAAGAGGGTAATTTGTCCAAGATTCGGCCAATTTCATTTGAAGGGTAATGATATCTTTTAAACCTTTTGGTCCGTAAATATGAAGTTCGGTTTCACGTGTTAATAAACGAAATGTAGAAATTAAACCAACGAGCCCAAAAAAATGATCGCCATGTAAATGAGAAATAAAAATATGCTTGATTCGTGCAAATTTGATTTTATTTCGGCGTAATTCTACTTGAGTACCTTCACCACAATCTATTAAAAATAAATGGTTATTTATTTCCAGAACTTGAGCCGTTGGGTTGGTATCCGTTCGTGGTGTGGCGCTATAACAGCCTAAAATGGTAAGTTTCATTCTTGTTGTTTGTCATTAAGTTGTTAAGTCGCTAAGCGTTCATACAGCTTAACATCATGCGACTTAACAACAAACTTTTTTATAAACCTAAATCGCGTTCCATTTCTTCCATTTCAATAATATCATGCGCTTCTTTAACGGTTGGAACCACTACTAGTTTATCTGGCATATCGTCTAAACTTGCTTGATTAGTAACAATAACAAACGATTGTTTTGCTTTTCTATGCTTATTTGATAATTGAAGGAACTCAACAATATCTTGTAACACCACAGGCTTTAAAGTATTTAAATTAACAATAATATTATCGTTTTTAAAGCGTTCGTAAAGCACGTCTATTTTTTTGATTAATTCAATTACCGAAGCTTTCTCTTGGGTAATGGTCGTTGTATTGTCAGTTTTATCGAAAATCATAAGGTTATTGTTTTATTTTGGATGCTAGTAAATAAATAATAGCCATTCTTACAGCTACACCATTTTCTACTTGGTTTAAAATAATAGCTTGGTTGGAATCGGCAACCTCACTGGTGATTTCTACACCGCGATTTATAGGCCCAGGATGCATAATGGTTATTTCCTTGTTTAAACTATTAAGAACATCCATTGTTACGCCATATTGTTGGGTATATTCTCTGGTGGAAGGAAAATAATTAACTTCCATGCGTTCGTTTTGAACCCGAAGCATATTAGCAACATCACACCAATTTAGAGCTTTTAGCAAATTGGTTTCTACTTTAACGCCTAATTTATCAATGTATTTTGGCAAAAGTGTTTTCGGTCCGCAAACCATCACCTCTGCTCCTTGTAACTGCAATGCAAAGATATTTGATAGGGCAACACGACTGTGTAAGATATCGCCAACAATAACCACCTTTTTTCCTTTTACCTCTCCTAATCGTTCTCTAATGGAATAGGAATCTAATAAGGCTTGTGTAGGATGCTCATGAGCTCCATCTCCAGCGTTTATAATACTGGCATTGACGTGTTGCGATAAAAATACGCTTGCGCCTGGATTGGGATGACGCATAACAACCATATCCACTTTCATGGATAATATGTTACTAACCGTATCTATTAAGGTTTCTCCTTTTTTTACGGAGGATTGTGAGGCCGAAAAATTTATAACATCAGCCGAAAGTCGTTTTTCGGCTAATTCAAACGATAATTTAGTTCGGGTAGAATTTTCAAAAAATAAGTTAGCAATGGTAATGTCTCGAAGTGAAGGTACTTTTTTAATCGGTCTGTTGATTACTTCCTTAAAGTGATCGGCCGTTTCAAAAATAAGCTTGATATCGTCTTTATTAAGGTATTTTATTCCTAATAAATGGTTGACACTTAATTCGCTCATAATTATTAATTATTCTTTATTAATTATTAACCAGATATACCGCATCTTCCCCTTCATTTTCAACCCAGTTTACTTTGACGCGTTCGTCATTTATGGCATCTACTTGTCGTCCTTTATAATTGGGTTGAATGGGTAAATGTCTACTAAAGCGTCTGTCAATAAGGGTTAAAAGTTCAATTTCATGTGGTCTGCCAAAGGATTGTATAGCCGTTAAGGCAGAACGAATACTGCGACCTGTATATAAAACATCGTCTATAAAGACAATTTTCTTGTCTTCAACTAAAAAATTTATTTCGGTGGTATTGGCTTCCAGAGTTTTTTCGCCACGTCTAAAATCATCTCTATAAAAGGTAATATCTAAAAGTCCAAGTTGGACATTTTTAATCTTGTATTCGTTTTTTAGCATGTCTGCTAAACGATTAGCAAGAAATTTACCTCGTGGTTGAATACCAATTAAAACGGTGTTTGTAAAGTCTTTGTGATTTTCAATAAGTTGGCAAGCCAATCGATGAAGAATGATGTTGATTTCCTTGGCGTTAAGTAACACTTTTTGACTCATAGACTATCCAAACATATTTGCTAAACAAAGTTACGGTAAAAAAATTGAGTTCACAATGCTTTTGTAATACAAAGCATTTGTATGATTGATATTGCAAGTAAATTGCAAGCATAAAAAAAGCCTTCAATTTCTTGAAGGCTTTTTAGTATTATAGAATGGTGAAATTACTTTCCTTCCATTTTATTTTTAAGAGCTTGTAAAGCATCATTGGCATCACCTAAAGTTGGTTTTGCTTCTGCAGCTGCACTACTAGCCGCAGCTTTTACATTTGCAGCTTCTTCTTCTCTAAAGATTGCTGTATGCGACGCTACTACACGTTTGAACTCTTTATTAAATTCGATGATTTTGAATTCAGCTTCTTCGCCTTTTTTCAATTTCTTGCCATCTTCTTTTTCAAGGTGACGAGACGGTACGAAAGCTACGATATCTTCATTAAAATCAATAGTTGCACCTTTGTCAACGATTTCAGTTAATTCAGCTGTATGAAGCGTTCCTACTGCGAATTCAGTTTCATATTTATCCCAAGGGTTGTCTGTAGTTTGTTTGTGTCCTAAACTTAATTTACGACCTTCAACATCTAATTCAAGAACAACTACATCTAATGTATCACCTACATTACAGAACTCACTAGGATGCTTGATTTTCTTAGTCCAAGATAAATCAGAGATGTAAATTAATCCATCAATACCTTCTTCTAATTCAACAAACACACCAAAGTTTGTAAAGTTACGTACAATACCTGAATGCTTAGAACCTACAGGATATTTTTTAGTAATATCAGTCCATGGGTCTGGCGTTAATTGCTTAATACCAAGAGACATTTTACGCTCTTCTCTATCTAAAGTTAAGATAACGGCATCAACCTCATCTCCTACTGAAACGAAATCTTGTGCTGAACGTAAGTGTGTAGACCAAGACATTTCTGATACGTGAATTAATCCTTCAACACCATCAGTAACTTCAATAAATGCACCGTAATCTGCGATTACAACAACTTTACCTTTCACTTTGTCTCCAACTTTAACTTCTTCACCTAATGCATCCCAAGGATGTTTAGATAATTGCTTAAGACCTAATTGGATTCTAGATTTGTTTTCATCAAAATCAAGAATTACAACATTTAATTTCTGATCTAACTCAACAATCTCATTTGGATGGTTGATACGAGACCAAGAAAGATCTGTAATGTGAACTAAACCGTCAACACCACCAAGATCAATAAAGACACCATAAGACGTAATGTTTTTAACAATACCTTCTAATACTTGTCCTTTTTCTAATTGACCAATAATTTCTTTCTTCTGCTCTTCAATATCAGCCTCAATAAGGGCTTTATGAGAAACAACAACGTTTTTAAATTCGTGATTGATTTTAACAACTTTGAATTCCATTGTTTTATTAACATACTGATCGTAATCGCGAATTGGCTTCACATCAATTTGAGAACCTGGTAAGAATGCTTCGATTCCGAAAACATCTACAATCATACCACCTTTAGTTCTACACTTAACAAAACCATTAACGATTTCACCTGTTTCATGAGCTGCATTAACGCGATCCCATGCTTTGATAACACGTGCTTTTCTGTGAGATAATACTAACTGACCTGTTGCGTCTTCACGAACATCAATTAATACTTCTACTTTATCACCAACTTTTAAGTTAGGATTGTAACGGAATTCGTTTAATGAAATAACACCTTCAGATTTTGCGTTGATGTCAATAATGGCATCACGATCTGAAATGTGAATCACTTCACCTTCAACAACTTCATCATCTAAAGTGTCTACGAAATTTTCTGCTACTAATTTTTCAAATTCTTTTAATTGAGAATCTTCAACCTCATCAATACCTTCTTGGTAATTGTGCCAGTTAAAATCTTGTAAGAATTTTTCAGGATTTGCTTGAGCTTCAGATACTACTGGAGCTTCTGCTGTTTTTACTTCTGTTGCTTCCGTTGCTTCAACTTCTGCTTGTTTTGCTTTTTCAGCCATTTAATATAAGTTAATATAATGCGTTTAGATATTTCCGCCTTCGCGAAACCGCAAGCGCATTATGTTTTGTATTCTGTGTTGTTTTAGAAACGTTAGGCGACTAACACACAGAAGGATTATTGTTTTTTAGTTTATTCCTTTTATTTTCCAACGCGTCGCTAAAAGGAGTGCAAAAATACTATATTTTCTGCAATTAAACAATAAGTAATTTTCTAAAAATTAAAGATTTAGTTATTTTCTTGAATCGCTGCTTCTGCCAGCTTTACGATTTTCTGGAATTGTTGGTCAAGAGACAAATGAGAATTGTCTATTTCAATAGCATCATCTGCTTTTCTTAAAGGCGAATCTTCTCGGTTAGAATCAATATAATCGCGCTCTTGAATATTATGGAGTACATCATTATAAGTTACAATATCTCCACGATTAATGAGTTCATCAAAACGACGCGTAGCACGTGTTTCTGACGAAGCATTCATAAATATTTTGAGTTCCGCTTGAGGAAACACAACGGTTCCAATATCACGACCATCCATGACCACTCCTTTTTCAGCACCCATTTTTTGTTGCTGTTTTACTAATTGATAGCGCACTTCTGGTATAGCGGCAACTTGACTCACAAAATTAGAGACTACTAAAGTACGAATGGCTTTTTCTATATTTTCACCATTTAAATACACATCAGCAACATTTGTGGTTTCGTTTAGTTTGAAATAAACAACCACATCATGAAGTTTAGATACCAAACCGACCACATCAAATTGTGTAGCGTCAATAAAACCATATTTCATGGCATAATACGTCACGGCACGATACATAGCACCCGAATCCACATAAATATATCCTAAATGTTTGGCTAATTGTTTGGCAACAGTACTTTTACCTGTTGAAGAAAAACCGTCTATGGCAATTGTTATTTTTTGCATTTATCTTAAATCTAATTGCATGCCGAAAAAATTGGCATTGGATGCGCTTGTATATCTTACATGCGTAAAACTAAATCTAAATTTATTCAATTTCAGTCCAATTCCCGCAGAAATACCTGAAAAATTTCGTTGATCTACAATACGAAGCTCCTCACCTTTCCTGAAATTATAACCCAATCGGATATTAAAAGCGCCTGCTGGAAAAATTTCCGCACCTAATATAGTATGTCTAATAACATTCCCGAAGAATCCAACTTTCTCTTGTGTTTGATTTCCTTCTAAATCCGTTTCAGCACGAGCAGGATTAGAAACACCAATTGGCCATTTTTGTAAATTTTCAAAAGTAACGTGCCAACGTAATGGTACATTTTCTAATGTTTGCGACATTCCAAAAGCGACTTCAAACGGCAACGGCTCATTTTGTCCTGCATAGGTTGTTATTTGTAATCCTAAATTACGCACTACTAATGTAGCTTGAAATTCAATATCTTCATTTACATACATCAAACCAGCATCTAAAGCAGCTCCGAATGAGTTGTATTGTTCTAATTTGGATGTTATTAGTTTCACGGTTCCTCCTAAATAAAAATCGGAATAACCAATTTGTCTGGAATGTCCAAAGGATATAGCAGCTTCATTTCCACTGAAAGAGCCTGTGGAATTTCCTTGTTCGTCATAGCCGTCAAAGCTTCCGTAATTTATATAGGTAACACCTCCAAAAAATGTGAGCGTGCGTCTATCCCAAGTATAGCCATAAGCTGCTGTTCCGTAACTTATGCCTCCTAAATAGCTAGAATAGTTTAGTGCTAATTGATTATCCATTTCGTCATTTATGGCTGCAGGATTGGTCAATGCTTGACTAACATCATAATCGAGATTGGTAAAAACTTTACCTCCTAAAGCGGCTTGACGTGGCGAGGAAATTAAATTTAAAAACTGATATGTAGATTCACCACCAACTTGCGCAACCGCAGAAAGGCATAAAAGCAAGCAAAAACCAGTGGTAATTTTCTTTAACATATAAGGTTACGACGAAAGTAAGTCTATCTATAAACGGCTGCAAGTATAATTTATTTTTGCATCATAAAAAAACCTCGAAAATAATTTCGAGGTTTTAATCTATGTAACGTCACTTTTTACAGTTTTTTGGCATTCTTCACCTTCTGATTTGTGAGTGCTAACTTAATAACATCGCTCATTTCAGAAACATAATGAAAGGTTAAACCTTTTAAATATTCTGGTTTTATTTCTTCAATATCTCGCCTGTTTTCTTCACATAATAAAATTTCTTTTATACGTGCGCGTTTCGCAGCAAGAATTTTCTCTTTAATACCTCCTACTGGTAATACTTTACCACGCAGTGTAATTTCGCCAGTCATGGCTAAATTGTTTTTTACTTTCTTTTGTGTAAATAAAGATACTAATGATGTTAACATGGTAACACCTGCACTTGGCCCATCTTTAGGTGTTGCTCCTTCTGGCACGTGAATGTGTACATTATATTTATCAAAAATATCAGGATCTAAACCTAATTCTTCCGCATTGGATTTAATATATTCCATGGCAATCGTTGCCGACTCCTTCATTACTTTCCCTAAATTACCTGTAACCGTTAGCGTTCCTTTTCCTTTAGATAAAATAGATTCAATAAATAAAATATCACCACCAACACGTGTCCAAGCTAATCCTGTAACTACACCTGCTACGTTATTATTTTCGTACTTGTCGCGAAGCATTTTTGGTCCACCAAGTACTTCAATAATATCTTCATTGGAAATTTTTACGTTATACGTTTCTTCCATGGCAATGCTTTTGGCTGCAAAACGCACCATTTTAGCCAATTGTTTTTCTAAACCACGTACACCAGATTCTCGTGTATAACCTTCTACTATTTTTTCTAATTGCGGCTTGGCAATTTTAAGATGCTTATCAGTTAACCCGTGTTCCTTAAGTTGTTTTGGCAATAAATGGCGTTTAGCTATTTCCACTTTTTCCTCAATGGTATAACCCGTTACATTTATAATTTCCATTCTATCCAATAATGCTGGTTGAATGGTAGATAAACTATTGGATGTAGCAATGAACATGACTTTAGATAAATCGAAGCCCATTTCTAAAAAGTTATCATGAAACTCGCTGTTTTGTTCAGGATCTAAAACTTCCAACATAGCAGATGATGGATCGCCTTGATGCGAATTAGACAATTTATCAATTTCATCTAAAACAAAAACGGGATTGGATGTTCCTGCCTTTTTTAAACTCTGAATAATACGTCCTGGCATAGCACCAATATAGGTTTTACGATGTCCACGGATTTCCGCTTCATCACGTAAACCACCTAATGACATACGCACATATTCACGTCCCAATGCTTCGGCTACAGATTTCCCTAATGAGGTTTTACCAACACCTGGAGGTCCATATAAACATAGGATAGGCGATTTCATATCTCCTCGTAATTTTACGACCGCTAAATGTTCAATAATACGACGTTTTACATCATCTAAACCGTAATGATCACGATCTAAAATACGTTGGGCACGTTTTAAATCGAATTTATCTTTACTGAATTTATTCCATGGTAAATCCAGAAATAAATCCAAGTAATTTCGCTGTATAGAATATTCTGCAACTTGTGGATTCATGCGCTGCATTTTAGCTAATTCTTTTTCAAAATGCTTGGCTTCTTTAATTCCCCATTTCATTTTTTTAGAACGCTTACGCATTTCTTCTAATTCCTCATCATGACTCACACCACCTAATTCTTCCTGAATGGTTTTCATTTGTTGGTGCAAGAAATATTCGCGTTGTTGTTGGTTCATATCACTTTGAACCTTGGATTGTATATCATTTTTAAGTTCCAATTTCTGGAACTCCATATTCATATATTTCAGCGTTTCGAGAGCACGATCTTTTAAATCGTTGGTTTCTAATAAACTTTGCTTTTCCGTAACACTCAAGTTCATGTTAGAGGAGACGAAGTTTATCAAAAATGAATTACTCTGAATGTTTTTAATAGCGAAAGATGCTTCACTTGGAATATTTGGGCTTTCCTCAATAATTTGAAGGGACAGTTCCTTTATTGAATCAATGATAGCTTCAAATTCTTTATTTTGTTCAGCTGGTCTTGCTTCCGGAACATCTTCAATTGTTGCTTTAATATATGGATCTTCTGTTAATACTTCCTTTATTTTAAAACGTTTTTTACCTTGAATAATAACGGTTGTGTTACCATCAGGCATTTTTAAAACTTTTAAAATACGCGCTACAGTTCCTGTTTCATGAATATCCGAAGCTTTTGGGTTTTCAACCGCTTCATCCTTTTGTGATACCACACCAATTACCTTACTGCCTTTATTGGCATCGCTAATTAGTTTAATGGATTTATCACGACCAGCCGTAATAGGAATTACCACACCTGGGAACAAAACCGTATTTCGTAATGATAAAATAGGAAGCGTTTCTGGTAAAGCTTCGTTATTTATTTCTTCTTCATCTTCAGGTGTCATTAAAGGAATTAATTCTGAATTTTCGTCAAAATCTTGAAATGACAAACTGTCAAGGTTTAAAAAATTAGATTTCTTCATAGATATATTTAAGTCATTCTGTCATTAATTTGGGTTAAAAACAGAATCGTCTTTATGTTTTAATAATTCATTTTAGAAATACACAACTCGTTATCAGCCATTCATACCGTATTACAGCTATATATTTGCCTATAGTATTCAATTTATATGCCATGAATATAAAGTGCGCTAAAACTATTTCATTTTGTATTGATTGATATGGTTTTTTAATTGAACCATCTATAAATGCGCATATGTTATTAAAATTTTTCAACGACAATATCTTGCATAAAACAGCTATATTATTAAGACAATAAACGTTTTAACGCGTTAGGCATAATAGGTAGATAATTAAATTTACCGGATAATTTATGGTTGTTTTTGTTAACCTTTTAATTCGTTACATATTAATAGGTAGAAATATTAAACAAACAAATTATGAGAAAATTACATTTATATGCCATTACTACCTTGCTAATTTTTGCATTTAGCGCGCCTTTACATGCCCAACGCGGTATGATTAAGCGAAAAATTAAAAATGATATGAAGGAGAAATATGCTGAACCGGAAAGAGAAAAAGGACGCGATGCCGTCCGCGATGTGACCTACGAAAATGATACGCGCTACCCAATACCAGAGAATCCAGTAAAAGCAACACTAGCAATGGAAATTAAATCTTTTAAAAAAAATGGCAAATTAGATGATACAAATACGACAAAACTCGTTTTTGGTGAAACGGGTGAATGCATGATTATGAATGAAAATGATAAAAATGAAACCCGAATGCTTTTTGACTATAAAGGTGCAGCCATGTATATGGTAAATCCTAAACAAAAATCGGCTACAAAAATGCCCATGATTAATTTTCAAAAAATGGCTCAACGCATGGCTGAACATCAAATGGATTTGGATGACGATACTGGAACTTGGGAACGCACTAATGAGCAGAAAGAAATTAATGGTTATAAATCCCGTAAATATGTTTATACCAATGCAGAGGAAAAAACTATCACCCATGTTTGGGTTACCCAAGATATTACAATCGATTTAAGCGAAAACCACCTTTTTGGCGGACAGGTAAAGAATTTTATAAATTCGCCAGCCGTCGCTAATTCATCTAAAATAGACGAAAATGCACCACGGGGTATGATGATACGAAGTGTTTATTTTGAAAAAAACCGAGACACACCTAGTATGCAAATGGATGTAACGGAGTTTAGTGAAAATTCAGATCCTAATTATTTTGATTTAAGTAATTATGAGGTGATTGACGTTTTAAGTAAGCTTTAAGATTAAAATTTAAGGTTTTCAATTTTTCGTAATTATAAGGGCGATTTACATGCTGGGCAGAATTCACATGCATCCAATAGGTTTGGGTTTATTCCTATCTATTGGATGTTTTGTTTTGCAATACACTCTGTTGTTCTTATTTCACCTAAAATTCACAATAAATTTAGCAAACAAATGCTATCAACTGAATACTAATTCAAATGCTTTGCATATTCATTTAAACACAACTAATTCGGATTGGGTATATCGTATTATAATAATAACAAAAGTAAATCTTACTAAAGACTCAATTTAAAACTTTTAGGAATTTCACTAATTCTCTTGTTTACTTTTCTTTTTGCTAGACACTAAGGTATGGAAGTTAGTTTTTTCAGGCTTCCAAAAATATACACTTAAAATTTAAATTAAGAAACACTATGGATATTATGAAGCCCTTTTTTTACAGACTTACAACGTTATTGTTTTTATTAACGCTAAATGGTTGTAGTAGCGATGACGACGCTCCAACTCCTACCCCAACGCCAATTGCAACATTAACCAACATTTCCCCTAATAGCGGTCCAAAAGAAACCCAAGTTACAATCTCTGGAAACCATTTTGGGCACAGTCCAGATGCCATAAGTGTTTATTTTAATGATGTAGAAGCAACAGTACAAACTGTATCCAATACAGAAATTATCAGCATGGTACCAGCAAGATCTTATACCGGATTGGTTAAAGTCATAGTTAACGGCACCCAATTAATAGGGCCAGAATTTGAGTATATTATTTCAGATATTCAAGTAAGTACCATTGCCGGAAGTACACAAGGTTTTGCAGATGGTACGGGAACCAGTGCACAATTTTATAATCCTGTTGGTATAACAGTTGATAATCAAGGTAATATTTTTGTTGCGGATAGTGAAAATAATAAAATTCGCAAAATAACGTCGGATGCTGTGGTTAGTACCATAGCAGGAAGTAATTCAGGATTTGAAGATGGACAGGGAGCTAATGCACAATTTTCCAGACCAGAAGGCATTACCAGCGACAGCCAAGGGAATCTTTATGTAGCAGATAGCAGAAATCATAAAATACGCAAAATAACGTCCAGTGGCGAGGTTAGTACCCTAGCAGGAAATAGCGCTGGATTTCTAGATGGAACCGGCGCCAATGCACAATTCAACTTTCCAACTGGAATTACCATTGATAATCAAAACAACCTTTATGTAACGGATATGGATAATAATAGAATTCGAAAAATAACTCCAAATGGTGTCGTCAGTACTCTAGCTGGCAGCACTGCTGGTTTTGCGGATGGAACAGGGCCAGATGCACAATTTAATCAACCAATGGGAATAACCAGTGATAGCCAAGGTAATCTCTTCATAACCGACAACGACAATTTTCGAATACGAAAAATTACGCCGAATGGCACTGTTACAACCCTAGCAGGAAGTACAGATGGTTTTTTAGATGGCCCAGGATCAACGGCACTATTCAGCTGGCCGACAGGAATTGCTATAGACAATCAAGATAACCTTTACGTGGCGGATTTTTATAATAATAAAATACGGAAAATTACGCCAAATGGTATGGTTTCAACCATAGCTGGAAGTACAGATGGATTCGCTGATGGTATAGGTTCTGATGCACAATTTTCTAAACCTATTAAAATAACCATTGACAGCCAAAATAATCTATATATAACAGATTATGAAAATAATAAAATTCGAAAAATAACCCAAGAATAATTAGTGTTTTATTTTACAAAATAAGATTGCAAGAATTTTACTAGATTTTATGTTAACCTTTCATTTTTATATACATTAATAGTATAGAAAACGTATTAATTAACTTACAAAACATGAACAACAAATGAGTACAAAAAGAATTTTAAACCTTAAAAACAAAGAATAATTTAATGAGGCATATTCTGCCTAATCATTACAAAAGAAAATACAGAACCTATTTTTGTTAAACTATATAATAAATAAAACCAATTATGAAAAAATTACAAATTACATTAAAACCTTTAATCTTTTTACTTGCCATTGGCTTCGCTATTACGAGCTGTAGCAGTGACGACAGTATAGATCCCGTTCCTCAAAATATTATTCCTCCAACACTTTTGGACTGCGATTTCTTTAGTGCTGGAGGTGATATTCATCTCGAAAATGTCCCTGGTGCGCCAGTAGATTATATTATAAGTTGTGACCCAAAAATCACAAGCAATTTTAGCATAGATGAAGGCGTTGTCATTGCATTTGAGAAAAATGCAGGGCTACAATTTATTGATGATGCCAATTATAAAATAGAAATGAATGGAACATCTAGTAATCCAATTATTTTAACAGGTACAGAAAAAAACAAAGGGCATTGGAGAGGTTTATTATTGTCTACTGATAACCCATCAAACAGTATGCAGCATGTCACAGTTGAATACGCAGGACAAATACGTCCAGGTGGTTGGAACTACAAAGGTGCGGTTATCGGTGCTTGGGGAGGTGTTATGAACCTTAATAATGTTACCATACAAGATTGTCAAGAAATTGGATTACATTGGGAAGCTCGTGCCGGTAATTTACTTATAGCGAATTCAACCTTTACACGAAATGATCTGCCAATTGTTACCAATCCAAATCATATCAACTCAATTGATGAAAGCAGCACCTATACGGGTAATGTAAATGATTATATCAGATTGGAACACACCGATGTTAACAAAGATATTACATTTCATAATATTGATGTACCATTTTTCTCTAATGGATTTAAGCCAAGCAATAGCGCTAAAAGGCGATTTACATTTAAGCCAGGCGTTACATTAATTATGGATGCAGGAAGTGAAATTCGTTTTAATAATGCGTTTTCATACCAACATGAAACTATTATGGTAGGTACTTCAGATGACAGAATCACTATTAAAGGAAAAGAAGCGGTTGCTGGTTATTGGAAAGGATTGATTGTAGAGTCTAATAGCCCACTGAATGAAATAGGCTTTTTAGATATTTCTAACGCTGGTCAAACCACAGGTTATCCAAATGGTGCTATTAAAATGGGGTATTCAAGTTATTTGAATATTCACGATGTTAACTTTATCAATTGTTATGAATTCGCAATGAGTCTTGATTATCGCCTAACACTATTTCATTTAGAATTTAACAATTTGGTTTTAGATAATACACCAAAATTATTTTCAGATAGACATGGAGCTGAAGTAATTGATCCTTTCAATCCATAATAGATTTACAAGCTACATTCCCAAATCAATAATTAGTCTGCTAGACCATTAATAAAGGCGCCCTTTAAGAATCAAATCTAAAGGGGCGCTTTTTTCATTAGCTGGAAATAAATCACCAATTAAATCTTATATTGCTTTTATCACCAATTCAAAAAACTCCGCTATTGATTTTATCTTTTATCTAAAATAATTCTACCTTCTCAAAAATACGCATTCATTTCAATGAGAATTTGTTACAGAAGCTATCTTCAATTGACTTCTTAATCCATAAATTTAAAGAATACTTAAACTTTTTTCTTTTAAAGTGTAACAATTCGTTTTTTGTAGCATCTTTATAATAACAAACCGATTTATTTTTGACACTAACCACAAAAAATATTGAAGAGCTCATTGCTTTGTGCCAATCTGGGAACCAACAAGCGCAGTTGGAAATTTACAACAGATATTACAAAGCTATGTATAATACCGCTTTTAGAATTGTAAAAAATTCTTTTGAAGCTGAAGATATTATGCAAGAGGCATTTTTATCAGCTTTTACCAAGCTAGATACATTACAAGAAGCAACAACATTTGGAGCTTGGCTAAAACGGATTGTGGTGAATAAAAGTATTTATCATTACCATAAAAATGATAAGCATCAAAATGTTCCTGTGGATGCCGTTTTATATAAGTTAGAAGATGAAAGCTCTAGTATAAGTCGTGAAGAAACAGAAAGTACCGGTAAGGTAAAAGTAATTATTCAAGCCATAAACAGTTTAAAAGATAATTACAGAATTGCACTAACCCTCCATTTAATTGAAGGATATGATTATGAAGAAATTGGCATCATTACCAATGTAACCCATGCTAATTGCCGAACCACAATTTCACGTGCAAAAGAAAAATTAAGACAAGCCCTTGAACCTATTATAAATTATTAAAACAGTTATTATGAAACCAGACGATTTAGATACGTTATTTACTGATTTACAAGCTGATTTTGATATAGAACAGCCTAAAAACAATCATGAAGAACGTTTTTTAACTAAACTAAATAAACAGGCAATTACTAACAAGCCGAAACCTAAAGTTCGAAAATTGTGGTTACCAATTATAGGTGTTGCGGCATCCATTGTATTATTGGTTTCATTAGCTATTGGAACCAATTCAAATTCAGAAATCACAGGATTAGCAAGCGTTTCGCCAGAAATGGCTAAAACAGAAAGTTTTTTTACAGCTACTATTTCTGCGGAATTAAAAAAATTAGAGGCATCCTCCAATAGTAAAACACGCTTACTTATTAAAGATGCTATGGTGCAGCTAAACAGATTGGAAGCAGAATATAAAATTCTTATTTCCGATTTAATTGAAAGTGGACAAGATCAACGTGTTATTTATGCTATGATTTCCAATTTTCAGAATCGTATTGAAGTTCTAGAAAACACCTTAAAACAAATTGAACACGTAAAAGAATTAAACAACAACTTATCAGAAAAAACGCTTTAAAATATACCTCATGAAAACAAACATTTTATATAAACTCGTCTTGATTTTTGCGCTTTTACCTATAGTGGTTTCAGCAACAACAAATCCTGAAAAACGGGATAAACACTCCGAAGAAAAAACAATTAAGAAATCTTACAATGTCTCTAAAAAGGCGACCTTAAAAATTGATAATAGTTATGGCAATTTAGATATTATTACATGGAATGAAAACCGTATTGAAATTACGGTAAACATTACTGTTAGCGGTAATAATGAAGATAAAGTGCGTGAAAAAATTGACAATATTAACGTCGATTTTGAAGCGAGCACAAATTACGTTTCAGCAAAGACTATTTTTAGTAAAGGAAAATCCAATTCTTGGTGGAATTGGGGAAGTAACAGTAGTATTAATATGAAAGTGAATTATGTGATAAAAATGCCAATGACCAATTCCGTTGATTTAAGTAATGATTATGGCAGTATTAATTTGGATAAATTAGAAGGAAATGCCAAAATTAATTGTGATTACGGTAAAATCACCACCAAAGAGTTGATGGGAAATAATAATGAGATTGAATTTGATTATACTAAAAATTCCTACTTCGAATATATAAACAACGGAACTATAAATGCCGATTACAGCGAATTTACCGTTGCAAAAGCTAAAACTATCAACCTAGAAGCCGATTATACCAACTCCAAATTTGAAACCATTGAAGATTTAAAATACGATTGCGATTATGGTTCACTTACAGCTGATAGAGCTAATAATGTGAGTGGATCTGGCGATTATTTAACCATTGTTTTAGGTGATATCTATAAAAACGTATCTATCGATTCAGATTATGGTTCTATTAAAATAAAAAACATCAAAGCAACAGCTAAAAACATTACTATAGATTCAGATTATGTTGGTATACATATCGGATTTGAATCGGGTTATCATTTCAACTTTGAAATAGATTTGGATTATGCCTCGCTTCGCAGTCATGAAGGTTTTGAGTTTAACAAGAAACGCGATGAATCTACAAGCAAATATTACCAAGGTTATTATGGTTCATCTAACACTAGTAATAACATTAAAATAAACTCAGATTACGGAAGCGTAACCATTGACAAAAACTAAATAGCAATCATTAAAATAACCAATAAAAACAAATAATATGAAAAATCAGGTATTATTATTCGCCATCTTATTAACAAGCGCTGTTAGCTGCGCACAATGGGGTGAAAAAATTTCAGGAAACGGCAACGTTGTAACAATAGATAGAAACACCAGCGATTATTCCGAAATAAGTTGTGCAGGACCATTCGATTATATTTTGGTTGCAGGAACCGAAGGAAAACTTCAAATTGAAGGTGAAGAAAATTTACTAAAATATGTCATTACAGAAGTCAAAAACGGAACACTTTCAGTAAAAACAGAGAATGGCGTTAATTTAAGAACAAGTCGCGGGAAAACGATAAAAGTAACTATTCCTTTTAAAGATATTGAAGAAGTAAGCTTAGCAGGATCAGGCGGTTTATATAGTAAAGAACAAATAACTGCTGATGAATTTGATGTTAATTTAGCAGGTTCAGGGGACATAAAACTTGATATTGTAGCCAACGAAATAGAAAGCCATTTGGCGGGTTCAGGCGATATTACATTAACAGGAAAAACCAAAGATTTGGAATTAAGTATTTCTGGCTCTGGAGATTATAGCTGTTATGGTTTAGAAGCTGATAATACAGAGGTCACCATTTCGGGTTCTGGTGATGCTCAAGTAGTAAGCAACGTATATTTAAAAGTTCGCGTTTCTGGTTCTGGAGATGTGACGTATAAAGGAAAGCCAGCAAAAGAAGACACGAAAGTATCAGGTTCTGGGAGTGTAAGTAAAAATTGAATATAAATAAAAAAGCCACTATAAATAAAGTGGCTTTTTTAGGTGTTTAAATCTAAACCTATTGTCTTTCGTAAGTATAAATATCAATATAATCTTCACCTGCATCATTATAGCTGTCTTGATATCTTAATGTGGTATCTGTAATTTCTAATATTTCTAATGGATCATCACCGTTAACAAAGGACAAAATATTTCCAGAAATACTATACTCATAAGATTCAACAATTTCTACAACGTCACAATTTGGACCTGAATAATCTGTATCTGTTGCAGTAGTTGCTGTATATACTTCTTCCCAATAGCAAATTCCAGAATTATCTAGTTCTTCTTGCAACTCTTCCACACCATTGGATGTTAATGATATTATTCGCCATGTACCTATAATACTCGCAGTACTTGGACCATTTGTATCACAGTCTCCCAAGCCATCAATAATAGCCTGCAAACTCCCATCGGCATCACCACAAACAGTAATTTCATATTGCAAAGCTGTTTTATAAGCATTACATAACGTTGCATTTGTTGGATCTGCGTTATAAGCTGTTAGAGCAGAAAGCGATACGGATTCTGCATCTAAACATTCCGTATGCGTAGTTTCACAATTCAAATTATCAATAATTGCCTGAATGGAACCATTTGCATCACCACAAGCCGTTATTTGTAATCGCAATGCCATTTTATACGAATTGCATAAAACACTATAATTATCATCTGTTGCGTTGGTAAAACTTTGGGCAGCTGAAGCCGATGCTTGTACCGCACTTTGGCAAGCAGCTTGCTGGTTTTCATTTTCAATAAGTCCACTATCTAAAGGTTCATCATCACAAGCTGTAAACGTAATAAAAAAGATTGAAAGGGATAAGAGTGTAAAAGATTTGAGGTATTGTTTCATGGTATTAATTTTATATTAATTTTTTATTGTGTTGTTAGATTCACGTGGCACTCTAAATAAGAGTAAAATTCCAAACAGGAAAAATACAAATAAAAACAGAATTGCATTTCGCATGCTTCCCGTTATTTGATCTATGGTTGCAAAAATAATCATACCAATTACAATTCCAATTTTTTCAGCTACATCATAAAAACTAAAATAGGAGGTGGTATCAGCGGTTTCAGGTAAGAATTTAGAATAAGTGGATCGTGCTAATGCTTGAATTCCTCCCATAACTAATCCAACAAAACCTGCAGTAAGATAAAAATGAATAGGTGTAATAACGAAATAGGCTGCTAAACATAGTAGCATCCAAATAATATTTACAGCGATTAGCGTTTTAATGTTTCCAAATTTTTCAGAAGCTCTTGACGTTAAAAAAGCACCCAAAATTGCGACCACTTGAATCACTAAAATACTGATAATTAAGCCAAAGGTTTTTTGACCATCGTTAGCCCATAAAATTTCCTCTTCTCCAAAATAAACCGCAATCAGCATAATAGTTTGAACAGACATACTGAAAACAAAAAATGCAGCCAGATAGCGTTTTAATCGTAAATTTTCTTTTAATTGTCGCCATACTTGACGTAATTCTCTAAAGCCATTTAGAACCACATTCCGTGTTACTTTTCGCCCATTTTTAACGCCTTTTGGTAGTATATAAAAGGTGTATTGACTGAATAGAATCCACCATAATCCCACAGTCACAAATGCCACACGCATAGCTTCAACTGACGCCAAATTTTTAGCAGCCTCTAGTGCTAGTGCAATTTCTGCATTGGTACCAGTTTCTCGTATAGAATCAGCAATACTGATATCAAAACCAAATACATCAGGAAACATGACCAATCCTAAATTAAATAACAGGAGAATTACACTACCCACATATCCTAATGAAAAACCTCTAGCGCTAATACGATCTTGTTGCTCGGGAAATGCAATATCTGGTAGGTAAGAATTGTAAAAAACTAAACTGCCCCAGTATCCAATAAGACCCATAAAATAACAGACCAAACTGATGTAAATATGATCTAAACTAAACCAATACAAACCAATGCAACCAATTCCTCCAACGTAACAGAAAAACTTCATAAAAGCTTTCTTATTTCCTATATAATCGGCAATTCCGGATAATAGAGGTGACAAGATAGAAACCACTAAAAACGTAAACGCCGTTACAAATGTAATAAGTGCCGTACTCTTAAAATTGTAGCCAAAAGCCGTTACAACTTTAATTTCCGAGATAAATAAGGACGAATAGAAAATGGGAAATATAGATGATGCTATGGTTAACGTGTAGACCGAATTGGCCCAATCATAAAAAGCCCAAGCATTTAAAAGTTTTTTACTGCCTTTAGGTAGTGGTTGTTTCATAAAAAAAGCTGCTCTTTTTTGAGCAGCTCCTAAAGTAAACAAATATTTTTAAACAGTTAATATTTCCCTAGTGATCTAAATTCAGATACACCAAATTTTTTGGCTTCAGACTTCGCTTGCGGTACTAAGTTAGTTAAGTTTTCAATTCGTGATGCATTCGCTGGGTGTGTACTTAAAAATTCAGGCGGTGCTTGTCCGCCACTATTTGCATCCATACGTCTCCATAAGTTTGCCGCTTCTTCTGGATTATAACCAGCAACAGCCATTAAAATCAAGCCTATTTTATCAGCTTCCGTTTCATGACTTCTACTAAACGGTAACATAACACCAACTTGCGTACCAATTCCGTACGATTGGTTAAAAATATCACGTGTTTGGTTATCTTCAATAAGTACGTTTCCAGCTAAAGCAATACCTTGCTGAATATAAGCAGCACTCATACGTTGCTGACCATGATTAGCTAATGCATGGGCTACCTCATGACCCATAATAGCTGCAATAGCCGTTTCGTTTTCAGCAATTGGTAAAATCCCCGTATAAAAAGCAATTTTACCTCCAGGCATACACCAAGCATTAATCTGTTCGGATTCTATTAAGTTGTATTCCCATTTATAGCCTTCCAAATAACCTTGATAGCCATTAGCGTTTAACCAACGTTCTGCCGACACCGAAATGCGTTGACCAACACGCTTAATCATTTCAGATTGAGACGTACCCGTAATTACCTTATTTTCTGAAAGCACTTGATTATACTGCTGAAATGCCGTTGGGAATAATTGATCATTCGAAACCAAAGCCATTGTCTGACTTCCCGTAAACGGATTTGTTGCGCAAGATGCGACTAAAATTAATACGAATAATCCACTTATTTTTTGTTTGAATTTCATGTGTTTTGGGTTTTCTTTTTCTAAAATATCAAAAATTGAACCATATTAAAAGTTCAGTTTTAAATAGTTAACAAATATATGTTATAAATACATAAATTGAAATAACCTGTTATGTTTTAATAATGTTTACGACCAAATAAGAAAAACAACTATGAAGTATATCCTATCTGTAGTCCTATTAACGGTTTTTTTTAGCTGTAATAGTTCTGCTCAAAAAAAGAATTCAAGTGAGAATACATCATTTCCAATTTCCAAAACGGAAGCCGAATGGAAACAAGAGTTAACCAAGGAACAATTTTACGTGATGCGCGAAGCTGGAACAGAACGTGCTTTTTCAAGCCCTTTAGATAAAAATTATAAAAAAGGAACCTACGTTTGTGCTGCCTGTGAAACACCGCTGTATAAAAGTGAACATAAATTTGATTCCGGAACGGGCTGGCCAAGTTTTGATCGCGTTATTGAAGGCAATGTTGCTTTTGGAACCGATAACGATTTAGGCTATTCCAGAAACGAAGAGCATTGCGCTACGTGCGGTGGTCATTTAGGTCACGTATTTAATGATGGCCCACGAGAAACTACCGGAAAACGTCATTGCATAAATGGAACATCATTAAAATTTATTCCAGAATCTTAAGATTTTCCAAAACCTATAAAAGCATAGCATTATAAAAATCTGTATTTTTGTAATGCTATTTTTATTTTATGGAAAACGAATTAATCACTAGTATAATAAAACAGTTTAATTACTACAAAGCTGTTGGGGATAAAACGTTCGATCAACTAACTTTTGAAGAAATGACTTGGCAGTATAACGATTCTGCAAATAGTATTTCCATAATTGTTAAGCATATGGTTGGTAATATGTTCAGTAGATGGACCAATTTTTTAACGGAAGATGGTGAAAAAACTTGGCGTCAACGAGACCAAGAGTTTGAAGCTAGCTATACCAATAAAGACGAGTTAATTTCTGCTTGGGAACAAGGTTGGATATGTCTTTTTAATGCCATTGAACCCTTAAAAAACAACGAACTAAACACCATAGTTTACATCCGAAATGAAGAACATTTAGTTTCTGAAGCCATTTTTAGACAATTAGGACACTACTCCTACCACATTGGTCAAATAGCACATATTGGAAAAATGTTGAAAGGAAACGATTGGCAACCCTTATCTATTGCAAAAGGGAATTCAGCAGCATATAATAAGGTGAAATTTTTAAAAGAAAAAGAAAATAAATAGTATACAGTTGATATGTAGCTAATAAAGTTTTCCGTTTAGTACTAAATGGCTAATGGACTTTGCTTTTCTCCAAAAAAATGCAACATGTGCGTGAGTGATAGAAACGGCATCCTTTTGCTTTTTCGGCAAAAGATATAGTGAATAGCACGACCTTTAGGTCACGCCCAAATAAAAATGAAACTACAATTTATTATATCGGCTATGTTTCGTAAATTCGTAGCATCAAAAAACGATTAAAAAAAACACAATGAGTAAATACGATATTATTGTTCTTGGAAGTGGCCCAGGAGGTTATGTAACAGCTATTAGAGCATCACAATTAGGTTTTAAAACTGCTGTAATTGAAAAGGAAAACCTTGGTGGTGTTTGTTTAAATTGGGGTTGTATTCCTACAAAAGCCCTTTTAAAATCGGCTCAAGTTTTTGAATACTTGAAACATGCTGAAGATTATGGGTTATCTGTAAAAGAATTTGACAAAGATTTTGATGCGGTTGTAAAACGCTCAAGAGGTGTTGCTGATGGTATGAGCAATGGTGTTAAGTTTTTAATGAAGAAAAATAAAATTGACGTTATTGAAGGTTTTGGGAAATTAAAACCTGGAAAAAAAGTGGACGTTGATGGTAAAGAATATTCTGCCGATCATATTATTGTTGCAACTGGCGCACGCTCACGCGAGTTACCAAGTTTACCACAAGACGGCAAAAAAGTTATTGGTTACAGAGAAGCCATGACGCTAAAAGAGCAACCAAAAAAGATGATTGTGGTTGGTTCTGGTGCCATTGGTGTTGAATTTGCATACTTCTACAATTCTATGGGAACAGATGTAACTATCGTTGAATTTTTACCAAACGTGGTACCTGTTGAAGATGAGGATGTATCTAAACAATTAGAGCGTTCATTTAAGAAAAGTGGTATTAAAATCATGACATCTTCAGAAGTTACTAAAGTAGATACATCAGGAACTGGTGTAAAAGCAACTGTTAAAACAAAGAAAGGTGAAGAAGTTCTGGAAGCAGATATTATTTTATCGGCTGTAGGAATTAAGTCTAACATTGAAAACATTGGTTTAGAAGATGTGGGTATTGCTGTAGATCGTGATAAGATTTTAGTAAACGATTTTTATCAAACAAATATTCCTGGTTACTACGCAATTGGCGATGTAACGCCTGGACAAGCATTAGCACACGTTGCTTCTGCGGAAGGTATTTTATGTGTTGAGAAAATTGCAGGTCAGCATGTTGAAGCTTTAGACTACGGGAATATTCCTGGTTGTACGTATGCATCACCAGAAATTGCGTCTGTTGGTTTAACGGAAAAGCAAGCTAGAGAAAAAGGATTGGATATTAAAGTTGGAAAATTCCCGTTCTCGGCTTCGGGTAAAGCAAGTGCTTCTGGCGCTAAAGATGGCTTTGTAAAAGTGATTTTTGATGCCAAATATGGCGAATGGTTAGGTTGCCACATGATTGGTGCTGGCGTAACCGATATGATTGCTGAAGCTGTTTTAGGTAGAAAACTAGAAACTACAGGACATGAAGTTTTAAAAGCAGTACATCCTCACCCAACTATGAGTGAAGCGGTTATGGAAGCTGTTGCTGATGCTTATGGTGAAGTTATACACCTTTAATACAGAAATGCCCATCCGAAATCCTTCTTGAACAGAAAGATTTTATTTAGATGGAATACCATTTATAAATATGTAAAAAAGCACGATTCTCATGTGAATCGTGCTTTTTGTTTTTATTGTTTTTAAGTTCGAGTAAGAATGCCTTTCCTCTTAGGAAGGCTTTAGAACTAAAGAAAACTTTGAATAGCCAATTCATAACTTTGCAATCCAAAACCAACAATAACACCTTTGGCATGAGGTGCAACATAGGAATGATGTCTGAACGCTTCGCGCTTAAATGTATTGGAAATGTGTACTTCCACAACAGGTGTTTCTATAGCAGCAACAGCATCACCAATGCCAACAGATGTATGTGTGTAAGCTGCTGCATTTAATATGATACCATCATAAGTAAAGCCAACTTCTTGAATTTTACCAATGATTTCTCCTTCAATATTAGATTGAAAATGCGCTATTGTAAATGATTCATATTTCGATTTAATCGTTTCAAAAAATTCATTGAACGTTAAGCTTCCGTAAATTTGCGGCTCACGTTTCCCTAATAAGTTTAAATTGGGACCGTTTATAATGATTAGTTTTTTCATAAAGTAAAGGTATAAAAAAAACCGAAGCGTTAACTTCGGTTTTAATTTATGATTATGTGTGGTTTAGAACATAAAACCAACACCTACTTGCCATACTGCGTTTTTAGCATCTACGTTTTCAAAAACGGTATCATCTTTAAAAATGTCTGTTAAACCAAATGTATAACGACCATTTACAAAAAATCCGCTGTCAAATTTATAGGCAGCTCCTAAGGCTAAACTAGTATCAAAATCTTTGATATACGAATCATCTTGATTAATTTCAATGTCTCCACCATCAGAATTTGGTTCAAAATCTAATTCTTCATGTATTTTAAAACCAAATTGTGGTCCGGCCTCTACACTTAATCCTTTAACTAGATACACTTTCACTAATACTGGAACTTGAATATAATCCAATTGGTACTCTATATTCTCATCTGTATCAAAAACATTGTCTTGATCTATTTCACGCACATCAAAACCTTGTCCAGAATACATTACTTCCGGCTGGATAGACAAGCGTTCTGTAATTGGAATTTCGGCTAAAACACCCACATTAAAACTAGTACGAGATTTTAAATCATTAAAATCGTCACTGGTTATTGTGGAAAAGTTTACACCACCTTTTACTCCAAATTGAACGGTTTTTGAATCCGATTGTGCATATATACTTGTTAAGCTAAAAACTGCAGCTGCAGCAACTAAAATTACTTTTTTCATCTTTTGCTATTTTAGGGTTTATAATTATTATGTCGCAAAGATTGGCATCTTTTAAAATAAAAATTGACGTTTTCCATAAGAAAAATAACGCGAAAAATAATTTTATAAATTTGAAGCCAGATTTAAATAGTACTGTTAATAACCTAACATTTTGATAATTAATAAATTAGATGCTCTAACCTGAAAATTGTGTTCAATTGAGAATTTTAAGCATAAAAAAAACCGAAGCTTTCGCTTCGGTTTTTAAACATTTTAATAATTTGGAATTAGAATTTGTAAACCAATCCAAAGTTGATATCACGTAAGTTCAAACCAAATGATAATGTATCATAAGATTCAGCTCCATCGAAATCAGCTTTTTCTGTTGTATATCCTAAAATACCAAAAGAAGCTTCTAACGCGAATGACTTAGATATAAAATAACTAACACCTGGCGCTACACCTACTGCAAAACCATCCGTTTTAACATCTGCTAATTTATCATCCGTACTTCTGTAATCAACACCTAGTTCTCCAAATACTGAAAACTGACTATCCGGAGTAAAATAATATCTACCAAATACACCAGCAGATAATGTTCCCATATCAACTGTATCAACAGGACCTGATTCTGCTTTTCTAGATATATATCCTAATTTTGCTCCTACAGCAATATTTTCAGTTACGAAAAATCCTGCTTGAGGCGCTATTTCAAAAACGTTAGCCTTATCGTCTGCAATTTTTTCAGAACCAAAACCAACTGAACCAGAAATAAAAATATCTCCTTTTGTAAAACCAGTTGTTTGATCATTGTCATTCTGTGCATTCACATTTGTGAAACCAATTACAGCAACAGCTGCAGTAAATAATAATTTTTTCATTTAATAATTTAATTAAGTTTTTAATTTTTGAATCGGCAAAAATACGCCGAATCATCATATCAACCAAATTAAAAGTAAGTATAATCTTATATTTTAAAATCCAAATTCTACGCCAAAATTAAAGGAATTGAAACCACTACCTGAAACATAGGTTTCACCACTGTACGTATCACCATAATCCACACCTCCAGAAATACTTTGGAAAGATGCTATTAAGGCTATTGTACCTAAATCAAAACCAAATTTTGGTCGTGCATAAAATCCTGATTTAGCATCACCAGATACATTTACTCCAACACCTAAATCAAGACCTCCAAAGAACTTGCGGTCCGCAAAGTAATATCTTGCAGAAGCAGCTATAGGAACGAATGAGGCATCTTTATAATCAGCAATTATATAAAGTTCATCATCAAAATAGCGGTTGTAACTATAACTTCCATCAGCTATAAAATGTGTGTATCCTAATAAGCCACCTATTTCTAAATTATCAATGATTTCAAATAAATATGCACCATCAAATCCAAAATTAAACGAAGCAATATCACTAGAAGTACTTAATGGAATTCCAATATTAGCACCTGCATAAAAACTGCCCGTTTTTGCTTTTTCGGCAAAATCATTTTGAGCAGTCATTTTTGTTAATCCGAATACTGCCATAGCAGCAATTAAAATTGTTTTTTTCATAATTATTGGTTTTAGTTAAAAGATTGATATACTTAATTATAGACAATTTACAAAAATAAAAAAAGCCAAAACAGTGTTTTGGCTTTTTAATATTATTACAATATAATGTTTAGAACATAAATCCTGCAGATAATTGGAATACGCGATTTTTACGAGATAAAGATCCTGAAAAAATACCAGTTAAGCCATCGTCAACATCATCAACTTTAGAAATACCTATGTTGTAACGAGCTGCAAAAAACAAACCACTTGGTAATTCATAACCAGCACCAATGTTCATACCGAAATCTATAGATTTGTACTTATCTGAAGTATCCACATTATCTGGATCTTCAGGGTCTATACTAATTTCATAGTCATTTAATTCATCTTTAGCAGCAATTAAAAACCCTACTTGAGGACCCGCTTCAATGCTTAAGCCATCAATAGGAAAAAATTTAACCATAATAGGAAGATTAATATAGTTTAAATTCACCTTATAGTCCGCTTTTGCGCCAGCGAAATCATACTTAGATTTGTAACCCTGATTAGAAAATAACAATTCTGGTTGCACAGCAAATTTTTCAGAAAACTTAACCTCTGCAACACCTCCAACATGGAAACCAACTTTCATTTCTGGATCATCACCACCATAATAACCATCATAGATGCCAAAATCACCACCTAAATTGGCTAAATTCAAACCACCTTTAACACCAAACCTAACGTCCTGTGCTGAAAGTGAACCAATACTAAAAACAGCAACAGCTGCACATACTAATAATTTTTTCATAATTTTAAGTTTTAATTAATTGATTATCACAAACTAACCACTTTTTTCGCAATAATTAAAATTTTGAAGCTAACTTATTAACATTCTAATTAATAATTTAGAATAACAATCTATTTTTCAGTACATTACAGTATTAGTTGTTAACAATTACGAAACTTACTCCCGCTTTTAATAGGATTTACATACTTTTAGAACTTTATCCTATCTTTGTTTGAATGACCTGGAACCAAGCCTTAACTGATTTTAATTTATACTTAAAAATTGAACGTGGATTATCTCAAAATACCATTGCTAGTTATGCTTTTGATATAGAGAAATTAATAGCTTTTTTAGCGGATCATAAAATTACCACCTCTCCTATACATATCACACCTGAAATAGTACAGCAATTTATTTACCAAGTTGCAAAAGTTGTCAATCCACGCTCACAATCACGGATTATTTCTGGATTACGCAGTTTTTTCAGTTATTTAGTTTTTGAAGATTATAGATCGGATAATCCAATAGATTTAATTGAATCTCCTAGAATTGGCAGAAAACTTCCAGACACTTTAAGCTTAAAAGATATTGACCGCATTATTGACGCTATAGATTTAACCAAAGAATATAACCAAGTTCGAATTGGGGAACGTGACAGAACCATGTTAGAAACCCTTTACGGTTGTGGTTTACGCGTCAGTGAATTGGTGAGTCTGAAAATTTCAGATTTATTTTTTGAAGAAGGATTTATCAACGTTACTGGAAAAGGCGATAAACAGCGTTTTGTTCCTATTAGTCCTACAACTCAAAAATATATAACTATTTATATTCGCGATGTTCGTTCTGCTATAGATGTTCAGAAAGAATATAACGACACCTTATTTTTAAACAATCGTGGGAAACAATTAACACGTGCTATGATTTTTACCATTATTAAAAAATTAGCGACTGAAATAAACCTTAATAAAACTATTTCGCCACATACCTTCAGGCATTCCTTTGCAACACATCTACTAGAGAATGGTGCCGATTTAAGAGCTATTCAAATGATGCTAGGTCACGAAAGTATTACAACCACCGAAATTTATGTGCATTTGGATAAAAAGCAATTGAAGAAAGCCATTCAAACATTTCATCCTAGGAAATAATATTACAACTATTAAAGTTGTGCTTAATCGGTTATTTCATACTTTTGCAGCCTCCAAATCTCTATAATCATGAATAAAATTGAAGAAGTAATTACTGATTCAGATAGCACTCAAGATAGCTCTCTTTCTAATAAAATTGAGGATATTTCTTTAGATCCAATACAAAATAACATGATTATGGCGTTTGCGCTTAAAAATTCCAATATTGGTGTCTGGGATTATCATGCAAAAACGAACATGGTTTATTATTCTATTCAGGCCATTAAAATTTTAGGTTTTGACCATTTAAAATATGATACAAGAGATTTTGATTGGCAACAAAAAATACACCCCGATGATTTAGAAGGTTTGCTATCCAATTTAACCGCTCATTATGAAAATAAAACAGAAAAATATACGAGTGAGCATCGTGTAATAGGTAAAGATGGCACGTACAAATGGGTTAAAGATAGCGGTAAAATTGTTGAACGTGATTCAAACGGTATCCATACTCGAATGATAGGAACTATCTCTGACATCACTGATAGAATGGAACGTGAGAAATCTATTGAGAATAATTTAGATATAATTACAAATCAGAATCAGAAACTGACTAATTTTGCACACATAGTTACTCATAATTTAAAAGAATATGCTGGAAACTTTGAAAGCTTATTAACTTTCTATGAGGAAGCCAAAGATGAGGAAGAAAAAGCGTCTTTAATTGAATATCTTAAAACAGTTTCTAAATCCTTAACGAATACGATAACAAGTTTAAAAGATATCGTTACGACACAATCAATTAAAAAAATTGAACGTGAAAATTTAAACGTTTATAACTATATTGAAAACACAATTAAATTATTAGATATAGAGATAGCTAGTAAACAAGCTGTATTCAACAACAATGTGAATAAATCTATTTATTTGTATTGCAATGCTGCGTATTTAGAAAGTATCGTACAGAACTTAGCTTCTAATGCGCTTAAATACTCACATCCAGACAGACAGCCGATAATTGATATCAATTCGGAATTAAGTAGTGATAACCAATTAACTATTACGGTAGCAGATAATGGTATTGGTATTGATTTAGATAAATTTGGCGACAAGATTTTCGGATTGTACAAAACATTTCATGGTAATGAAAATGCGCAAGGTGTTGGTTTATATCTTACAAAAAACCAAATAGAAGCTTTAGGCGGTAAAATTTCAGTGAGTAGCCAAGTTAATATGGGAACGACATTCACCATCACAATGACATTAACAAAAAATCCAGCTTAAGGTTAAGCTGGATTTTTAAAATTATATTATTCACTTTATTTTCCCTTATTTCGCAATATTTACTGCACGTGTTTCACGAATAACCGTGACTTTAACTTGTCCTGGGTAGGTCATATCTGTTTGAATTTTTTGTGAAATACTAAACGATAAATCAGCTGCTTTTTGATCATTCACCTTTTCGCTTTCTACAATAACACGTAATTCACGACCAGCTTGAATAGCATAGGCTTTTTTAACACCTCCAAAACCGAAAGCAATATCTTCCAAGTCTTTTAAACGTTGAATATAACTATCAAGAACTTGACGTCTTGCGCCTGGTCTTGCTCCTGAAATAGCATCACAAACTTGAACAATTGGTGCTAATAAGGTTTTCATTTCAATTTCATCGTGGTGAGCACCTATGGCGTTACAAACCTCATCTTTCTCACCAAACTTTTCAGCCCATTGCATACCTAAAATAGCATGTGGTGTTTCCATATCTGCTTCTGCATCTGGCACTTTACCTATATCATGTAAAAGTCCTGCACGTTTAGCCATTTTTGGATTTAAGCCTAACTCAGCTGCCATAATACCACAAAGTTTTGCAACTTCACGCGAGTGTTGTAGTAAGTTTTGACCGTAAGATGAACGGTATTTCATACGTCCAACCATCTTTATTAATTCTGGATGAAGATTATGAATTCCTAAATCGATTATGGTTCGTTTTCCTACTTCAATAATCTCCTGTTCAATTTGTTTGGTTGTTTTTTGAACCACCTCTTCAATTCGTGCTGGGTGAATACGACCGTCCGTAACTAATTTGTGTAACGATAATCTGGCAATTTCACGACGTACAGAATCAAAACATGATAAGATAATGGCTTCTGGTGTATCATCAACAATAATCTCTACACCTGTTGCGGCTTCAATGGCACGAATATTTCGACCTTCACGACCAATAATACGTCCTTTAACATCATCTGATTCAATATTGAAAACAGAGACACAGTTATCAACCGCTTCTTCCGTTCCAATTCGTTGAATAGTATTAATAATAATTTTTTTGGCTTCTTGTTGCGCAGTCAGTTTAGATTCTTCAATCGTGCTCTGGATATAAGCCATAGCATCATTTTTAGCTTCACCTTTTAAAGACTCCACTAATTGTGATTTAGCATCTTCCGCAGAAAGACTAGAAATAACCTCCAGTTGCTCTATTTGACTTCTATGTAGTCTATCAACTTCTTCTTGTTTCTTTTCTATTACTTCTAAACGATAGTTGTAATCTTTAACTTTTTCTTCTAGACCATCATTTAATTTTTTATTTTTAGAAAGTTCACCAGACAATTGCGATTCCTTATCACGCGAACGTTTTTCGGATTCTGCCATCTTTTTATCGCGCGAGTTAATCACTTTCTCATGTTCTGACTTTAACTCAATAAATTTTTCTTTTGCTTGAAGTATTTTATCTTTTTTTAATGCATCTCCTTCACTTTTAGCTGCTTTTAAGATAGCTGTTGCCGATTTTTTTGCGCTTTTAAGAACTTTAGAAGCATTATTGCGTTCTAAAACTTTAGCAACAATAAAACCAATTATAATACCCAATAATATTCCACCTACAATAACAATTGTATTATCCATTTTCTAGTTGATTAATTTATATAAAAAAGCCTGCACCAGAATAAAGTTTTGTATAAACTCCTTAAAACAAGTTTAGGGATACCAAGCTGATCAAGGGTCTGTTCGAGATACTGAATAAATTCAGCACTAACAGCATGCTTTTACAACTTAAACTCACCCTTTTTAAAGAATTCGCGTTGAGTTTATCAAAAAAAATAACTAATGCAGGCAGTAACCTTTATTTTATTTATAAGAACGTTAAGAGTTTAAATGCGATTCCAACAGATCGTTTAAAGCGTCTAACTTTAATTCCACTGTTTCATTCGCATAGTCTGTATCTAATGATTTCTGTTCTACTTGAGAAGCAAATTGCAAAGCGCACATGGCTAATACATCTTGCTTATCTTGAACAGAATAACTTTGCTCAAATTGTTTTATCATAGCTTCAATGTTTTTGGCGGCTTTTCGCAGCCCTTCTTCCTGACTCGGTGTAATCGTTAACGGATACACACGGTTGGCTATTGATAATTTAATTTTTAGTTTTTCTGACATTGAAAACTATGATTCATTACTCGGAAAGTTGCGCAATACAATGATCAATTTCCCGAATTAATGCGTTTATTTTGAGTTTTGTTTCTCTTTTATTTTCGTCACTGCCAAGCATGGAATTGGCCATTTTAAGCGCTTCATATTTTTCTTCCCAATCAACAATTTGTGTTTTATGAGACTGAAGCATATGTTGAGAAGATTGTAGTTCTTGCTGTAATTTTAAATTTGCTTCTTTTAAAAGTCGCTGCTTATGTAAAACCTTGTTGATTTTGTTTTCTAAAGCATTTACAGTTTCTTCAATTTTACTCATGTATCATATCCATACTTATCTCACAAAGTTAACATACCTCGATTTAAATAACAATAGTTTTTCAATAAAAATTAAATAATTTACGTTTCATCTTAAAATCGCTTCACATGCTAATGCTTGCGGTTTTTGCTTGTCCAATTTGAATCAAATTGATATTTTAGCAACAACATCCATTTTATGCAAAAATTCCTCACATTTTTTTTACTACTCGCGTTTATAAGTCACGCGCAAACCCCCTATCCTACTGATTATTTCAGACATCCATTGGATGTTACTATAATTCCATCTGGAACTTTTGGTGAATTACGTTCCAACCATTTTCATTCTGGAATGGACATAAAAACCCAACAACGCGAAGGTTTAAAAGTATTTGCAACGGCTGATGGTTATATTAGTCGCATAAAAATTGCTCATTTTGGTTACGGAAAAGCGCTTTATGTAACACACCCAAATGGCTATACAACCGTTTATGCACATTTGCAGCAATTATCGCCAACTTTAGAAGCCTATATAAAAAAGCTCCAATATGAACAGGAATCATTTGAGATTGAAATATTTCCAAAAGTGGATGAATTACCAGTTTTAAAAGGCGATTTGATTGCCTTCAGCGGAAATACAGGAAGTTCAGGCGGTCCACATTTGCATTATGAAATTCGTGATAATGCCGAAAGACCTATAAACCCTTTACTTTTTGGCGTAGATATAACCGATACTACCAAACCTATTATTACGGAAGTGTACGCCTACCCTATTTCTGAAGATTCTCATATAAACGCAACAAAAGAACGCCAAAAATTACGTTTGATAAATACACCAAATGGCGATTATACGGTTGAAAACATTCAGGCATTCGGGAAAATTGGCTTTGCCATTGAAGCAAATGACAGACAGGATTTGGCCTCCAATAAAAATGGTGTAGAAAACATCCAAGCGTTTTATAATGGGAATCAGAAATTTGAAATGGATTTTAAACGCTTCACATTTGATGAATCTAGACTCCTGAATCGCTATATTGATTACGGACATTATTCAGACAAAAAAGAAAAACTTCAAAAATTATTTGTCGAGAGTGGCAACAATTTAAGCATGTTGAAGAATATTGATGATGATGGTTATATACATGTAGAAGATAGCACATCATCCGTTTATAAAGTCCGCGTTAAGGATTTTCATAATAATGATGTTTGGCTAACCATTAATATTGAAGGTTTAAAAGCGACAGATGTAAAATCGAAAGAAATTGTAGAAACACCATTTCATATATATTCCAAAAAAGCGAATGAACTCATAAATAAAAATGTATCGGTATATTTTCCGCAAGATGCTTTTTTCGATGATTTTTATATCAATTTTGAAGTCAATAATGATACCATCACCTTGCATGAAGATACCATTCCATTACGTGAGAATTTTACAATAACCTACGATATTAGTAGTTTTAAAAATCAAGATTCCGATAAATTGTATATTGCACGCTTAGTTGGTTGGCGAAAACAATACACTATTTATTCTAAAACCTACAGAAAAGAAAACACCCTAACCACATACAATAAAACCTTAGGAACTTACGCCTTAACAGTAGATAACGTTAATCCCACAATAAAACCTATCAATTTTACGGAAGGCAAATGGTTGAGTAAATACCGCTTTTTAAAATTAAAGATTGAAGATGAAGGTTCTGGGATATCTAATTATCGTGCTACTATAAATGGGAAATGGATTTTAATGGAGTATGATTATAAAACAAATTTATTGGTTTATGATTTTAATGATAATATTTCAACCGAAACAAAAAATAATTTAAAGGTAATTGTAACAGATAATGTGGGAAATAATTCTACTTTTGAAACAACCTTTTTCCGAAAATAAAAAATAAAACACCTTGACATATAAATCACTTTCCGTTTTCATTGTTCTTTTGCTATTGGTTTCGTTTACAGCCATTGCCCAAACAGGAACCCTAAAGGGTGTTATTTTAAACAGCGCCAACACACCCATTTCAGACGTTAATATTACAGCCGGAAATTCAGGAACTACAACTGATGAAAATGGTTATTACAGTATAAAAATACCTGCTAATCAAGAAATAACCGTTGTTTTTACACACATCACTTTTAAATCGATAACAGCAACATTTAATCTTAAAAATGGTGAAGATGTGGAATTTCATCCGGTTATGGACGAAGCAGTTGAGCAAATGTCTACCGTTGTTATTTCGGGAAAAACGCGAAAAGATGTTCAAGGAATTATTACCCTTCAACCGGAAACCATTAGGAATATTCCAGGCGCCAATTCAGGTGTTGAAAATTTATTAAAAACCTTACCAGGTGTTAGCAGTAATAATGAATTGAGTACACAATACTCCGTTCGTGGTGGAAATTTTGATGAAAATTTAGTGTACGTTAACGGTATTGAAGTGTATCGTCCGTTTCTTATTCGTTCCGGACAACAGGAAGGTTTAAGCTTTGTGAATACGGATTTAGTTCAGAATGTCGATTTTTCAGCTGGAGGATTCCAAGCCAAGTATGGCGATAAATTATCATCTGTTTTAGATATTACCTACAGAAAACCCTATCAATTTGGCGTAAGTGCCGATTTAAGCCTATTGGGTGCCAGCGTTTCTGTAGAAGGCCGAAGCAAAGATTCTAAATTCACAGGTATTGTTGGCATGCGTTATCGTGATAATAGTTTGTTGGTGAATGCCAAGGAAACGGAAACGAATTACGATCCGAAATTTGCCGATGTACAAACCTATTTAACGTATAAATTTACGGATAAATTTCAAATGAGTTTTTTAGGAAACGCCTCCATCAATAAATACAACTACGAACCTGAAACACGCCAAACCAATTTTGGAACCCTTCAGAATCCGCTTGCTTTATTGGTTTTTTATGAAGGTCAAGAACGTGATAAATACGAAACCTATTTTGGTGCTTTAAAAGGAACCTATTTAGTTAATGACGATTTAACCTTAAATCTTATTGCTAGCACATATCATACCGTTGAGGAAGAACATTTTGATATTTTGGCACAATACCGTTTAGGTGAAGTCAACACCAATATTGGCGGTGAAGATTTGGGTGAAGTGGAATTTAGCGAAGGCATTGGTGGTCAATTAAATCACGGAAGAAATGATTTAGATGCATTAATTACCACTATTGAACACCAAGGAAGTTATAAGAAAGACGATAATGATTTTGAATGGTCTATAAAATATACCAACGAAGATATTCGCGACAGATTGGTGGAATGGGAAGTGATTGATTCTGCTGGTTTTTCTATAAATCCGCCGAGTTCAGATGCGTTTAATGATCAACCCTATTCGCCTTATTCAGGACCATTGGAGCCTTTTCAAAACGTACGTGCCAAAAACAAAACACAAATTGACCGACTGCAAGCCTATTTACAATGGAGCAGACGTATGGATATAGGTGACAATGAAGCATGGTTAAATATTGGTGCACGTGCTCACAATTGGACCGTAAGTGGTGAAGGCATTGAAAGTACTAGTCAAACCGTATTTAGTCCGCGTGCACAATTCGCTATCAAACCGAATTGGGATAAAGATATGTTGTTCCGTATTGGAACAGGTTTGTATTACCAACCACCATTTTATAGAGAATTACGCGATTCTTCAGGAACCGTAAGACCAGATGTGAAAGCACAAAAATCGTTTCATATTGTTCTTGGAAACGATTACAGTTTTAAAATGTGGGACAGACCCTTTAAGTTAACCACTGAAGCTTATTATAAAAAAATAACCGATGTTAATCCGTACACCCTAGAAAACGTACGTATTCGCTATAGAGCCAATAACAATGCGGAAGCCTATGCCTATGGATTGGATATGCGTTTGAATGGCGAATTTGTGCCAGGAACTGAATCTTGGTTTAGTTTTGGGTATTTAAAAACCGAAGAAAATATTGATGATCGTGGTTATATTGCGAGACCAACGGATCAACGTTTAAAGTTTGCTGCTTTATTCCAAGATTATGTACCAAGTTTGCCAAAAATGAAAATGTATTTAAACTTGGTTTACAATACGGGCCTTCCAGGAGGATCACCAAGTTATGCCGATCCATATGATTATCAAAACCGACTACCAGACTACAAGCGTGCTGATATTGGTTTTCAATATGTAATTGTAGATGATAAAGATGATTATCAAAGTGGTTGGAGAAAGCCGTTCAAATATTTATCAATAGGAATTGAAATTTTCAATGTGTTTGATGTGCAAAACTCGATTACCAATACATGGGTTCGTGATGTGTATAGCAAGCGTCAATATGCGATACCTAATTACTTAACACCTCGCGTGTTTAATGTGCGGACGAGTATGAGGTTTTAAATAATCAAGTGAAAATATAATTTTATGTAATCAAAATTTTAACAGTTTTTTGATTTACGCCATGCAACTTTATTCTACTTTTGTCTTGTGAAAACAAAATTTCAATTACATATAGCCATTTCCTTACTCCTAGTTTATGTTTTAAACTTCGGAACGGCTATTCATGATGTTTTTGTAGATTCGTTTTCGGAAAACACGTTTAAAACACAGACGACTCATAAACAATCTAAAGATGATTCGTCTAGTTATTACGCCTATCAAGATCTTGAAATATTAGGTCACAATCCTATTGATTCTGAAGTTCCTAATGTTTTTACAGAGCGCTTTGCATCATATAATACAATTCTATCTTTAGATGCCTCACAAATAGCTCGAGATAATCAATATTTTAAAGCAGGACAGTATATTATACCGAGTTATAATACGCAAACCTGCATCTTCCCATTCCACGATTTTATTTAAAATCTTTTTTTAGTTTTTGTTTCGCTGAATTTTCAGCCACTATTTCATGCTTTTAATTAAGCACATTTTAAACATTCTAAAAAAATAAAAATCATGGATTTAAATACCATTATCATCGGTTTAGTTATTACAACAGTAATTATTGTACCGCTAGTGTACATTCAAATGTCTCAAAATATTCAAAAGAAAAAAGCGAAAAATAAATTTATTGCGGATGCCAAATCAAAAAACGTTCATGTTTCCGAAATGGATTTCTGGGGAACATATTATGCCGTAGCTTTAGATGCTTCGGAAAATAAACTGGTCTATTCTAAAAAAACAGATGAAGAAACCGTTTGGATTACGGCCGATTTAAGCCGCGTAACCGACTGCTACATTCATAAAACAGATAGAACCATAAAAAACAAAACGACCAATAAAATTGAAACGGACCGTATTGATCTCGTGTTACGTACCAAAGGTCAGGAGGATTATGTTTTGGAATTCTTTAATGTGGATGTCAATTTTGAAATAACAAAAGAAAAAGTGCTGCTAGAAAAATGGCAAGCACTTATTTCAAAACAATTAGTAGCCGCTACAATAGCAGCTTAAAAAATTTTAATTTAGTGTTAAGGTATAAGGTTCAAAATACAAGTATCATCATACTTGTATTTTGGACCTTATTAATTATTATTGGTAGTTACTTACGCTTTTATAAATTCCTTTAAAACAGAAATTACGTAATCAATTTCATCTTTCGTGTTATAAATACTAAATGAAAAGCGAATGGATGGTTTCTTTAAATCATCTTCATTTAAAATTTCACTCAATACGTGTGATCCTTTTGAACTTCCACTTTGACAGGCACTTCCTTTAGAACAAGCTATCCCTTTCAAATCCATTTGAAATAATAAAATCAATGCTTTTTCAGGTGGAATAGGCAAACACACATTAATTAAAGTATAAGTGCTTTTTTCTAAATTACCAGACATGCCATTAAATCGCACATCTGGAAATGCTAGCTTTAATTCAGAGATAAAATAGCGTTTTAAATCTAATACATATGCGCTTTCCGTTTCCAAATTGGCATACGCCATAGTAAAGGCTTTTTCTAAACCAACAATATCATGAACAGCTTCCGTACCAGCGCGAATACCGCGCTCCTGCTGACCACCAAAAATTAACGGTTTTAAACCTGAATTTTTTCGAATAAAAGCAAAACCAACACCTTTTGGCCCATGAAACTTATGGGCACTTGCAGCTAGAAAATCAATTTGAACATCTTGTAGATCCAGTTTATAGTGTCCAATACATTGTACAGCATCACAATGAAACAAAGCTTTGTTAGCTTGGCATAAATTGCTCACACGTTTCACATCCAAAATATTTCCTACTTCATTATTAACATACATGAGGCTTACCAAAGTCTTTCCATGCGTTTTAAGAAGTTGTTCTAAATGATCAAAATCTACCTGACCATCAGCATCTAATTTTACATAGCTCACTTTTATATCACATGTTTTTTCAAGTTGCTCAACGGTATGCAAAACTGCATGATGCTCAATTTTGGAGGTAATAATATGCTCAACCCCTAAATCGCGAATGGCGCATTGCAATGCTAAATTATCAGCTTCCGTACCACCTGACGTGAAAACAATTTCACCAGCACTCACGTTTAATTGTTTCGCAATTGTTTTTCTGGCTTGTTCTATTAAAACTTTGGAAGCGCGTCCAAAACTATGTGTGGATGAGGCATTACCATAATCTTTGCGCATAACGGCTGTCATAGCATCAATGACTTCATCTCTTACTTTTGTGGTTGCTGCACTATCAAAATATACTGGTTTCATAAGCTTTTCCGTCTCCATAAATTAATCACACAAAATTACGAGAAATAAAATTATTTGTTCCCGATGACGTTGTATATTTACCAATTCTTTTAATTTTGTATAAAATATACTCGTCATGCGAAAATTACTTCTAATACTTCTAACATTTTCAATCGTTTCATCTTGTGATGATGGTGATATTATTAACGTTGATTTTGAATTTGGCGATACGTTTGTTGCCTGTGGCGAATTGGTTTTCTATCAAGTTAAAGAAAATCCATTTGAATCGTTATCACTTCAAATAGTTCAACCTGATTGGACTTTAGAAAAATTAATAGAAGTAGATATCACTACAGGACTGCTTGTAAATGACGAACCGATAGAAATTGCGATTGAAGGAACGGCTAATCAATTTAATTACCGTTCATACAATAGCAATCCAGCACCTTTATTTTGTAATGATGTGCCACCTTCTGACATTCAAATTAATGAAGATTTATCAAGTTTCTCTGGAATTGGAATTATTAATGTGTTTTTACTTGAAGATGATAATGATGGTATTCCAGCCGAAATGGAAGATGCTAACCTAGATAGTGATATGAATCCTGCAACAGACCCAACAGATACAGATGGTGATGGTATTCCAGATTATTTAGATGTGGATGATGATGGTGATAATGTTTTAACATCCGTGGAGATTGAAGATGATAATTTGGATAACGACAATAATCCGTTAACCAACTTAAGAGATACAGATGAAGATGGTATACCAAATTATTTAGATACCGATGATGATAATGATGGCACACTAACGATTGATGAAGAAAATGCACCAGCCGATCAAAACCCTGCCAATGATTACACAGATCCTAATATAGCGGATTATTTAAATCCTAATGAAAGTGCTACACTTCCAGCAACAGCCTATCGTGCGCACCCAATCAATCAAGTGTTTACTATAACCTTGCGGGTTGAAGGCATTCAATTTCCTACTATAACACAAGATGTATTTGATATGGGCTCATTAACCGATTCCAGATTAACTAATACACGTTTGGTAACACCAGAATTTTAAGGAATTAAGAGTTATTGGCATTTTGATAGATATAGACTTCTGTAGCACCAACACCATATTTCTGGAAGTCAGCGTCATAGAACTTAACAGCATCGTACCTGCTAAATAGATATTCTAATTCTGTTTTTAAAACGCCTTCGCCAACACCATGGATAAACACCATTTTTTGAATGCGTTTTCGGATGGCGAATTCCAATTGTCCTCTTGCGGTATCCAGTTGTAAGGTTAACATATCATGATTACTCATCCTATTGGAATTTTCAGTCAGGTGATGAATATGCAAATCCACTTCCATAGTTGGTTGATACCGTTCTTTAGCCTTTTTGGTAGTTGCTTGCTTTCTTTTAGGTTGTTCTTTCTCTCTTATAATAGCTTCTGCAGCTCTTAAATCTATTTTCATAGGTTTAGTAACCACCAATTCTTTTGGTTCAAAATCAAGTTCAAAACCATCAGGTGTTTCAATGGTTACTACGCTATTTTTAACTTTGGTAACTATTCCAGATAAATCATCATCCAAAACAGCTACTGTATCTCCTATTTTAAATGTCTTCATGTTCATTTTCTATATCATTGGGTTCTTTATCAAACTTACTCGGAATCTTACTAGAGATTCTATATATACCATACATTAAAATAACGATACCTATAATTAAAAGCGTGACGTTTTTTTCAGCGCCGGATTGACCGTAAATTGCTGTAATACTGCCAATTAATATTAAAAAATACGAAATATATTGTTGCTTTTTCATGATATGGTCGGTAAAAATTTACTGTTTGTCGAAATTAATATTAAATGTTGAAACCACATATAATTTGCATTCTTTTTTTTCGTAGATTCAGTTAAGATAACCCATTAAATGATAGCGTATTATGAAAAACAATACTTCAGTAACCCGAATTCTCCATATCTTTATTTTAACATTTTTCTTTCATTTTGGCTTGTTTGCACAGGTTGGGATTGGGACTACTGCTCCTTCCAACACTTTGGACGTAGAAACTAATGCAGTGGTAGGCGGTATTGAAATAAACAACACTGCTGCCAATGGAGATCCAATTCTGCAGTATCAAGTTAATGGTGCCTCAAGGATTACCATGGGAATTGATGATAGCGATGCCGATAAATTTAAAATTGGGACAACAGCCTTAACAACAAATACAAGATTAACTATAGAAACTGGTGGAAATATTGGTGTTAATACCACTACACCTGCTAATATGTTACAAATGACTAATGGCGGTTTTACCGTTGGTGCTAATGCCATGGCTTCTTTTGATAATTCAGGACCTTCGGGTGTTTCATTATCTGGATATAATTCATCTGCAACTAGTGGTTATAATGGTATAGAAGGAATTACTAATTATAATGGTACAGGATTTATTCCGGCTGGAGTTTTTGGACTTGCTATTAATACGAGCTTAACACATGTAGCTATTGGCGTTCGAGGAACTGCAAATGGAAGAGACGGTGTTGGTGTTTATGGTTCTAGACAGAATACAGGGGGAGTTCTAGGTTGGGGAGGTGTTTTTTACAATGATTTAGGTTATACCGGTTTTTTCGGAGCTGTTTCAGACGAAAGAACGAAAAAAGATATATTAAAGATAGAAAATGCAATAAATATAATAAGTCAGTTAAACCCAGTCACTTATAATTTTGATTTGGAAAAATATCCAAATATGGGGCTAAATGAAGAAATGGAATATGGTTTTATTGCTCAAGAAGTTAGAGAAATAATACCGGAAATTACAAGAATTAAAAAATTGGATGCCAATGCAACTTTAGAAATTAAATCTCAACAGCAAATAGAAAATAAATCAGAATCCTTCGTTGTGATTGACTATACCAGAATTATTCCAATTTTAACTAAAGGAATGCAAGAACAACAAAAAATTATCGAAAATCAAAATGTTAAAATTTCAACGCTTGAAAATAAACTAGCAGTATTAGAAACACGAATTAATGCCTTGATTGACACACAGAATTAGGCTTCGTTTCCCTTGTAGTAATCATTAATTTAAAAAATTAAAAGCAATACATTTACCATGAAATATTTATATACATTAATTCTATTTGCGGTTAGCGGTTTATCATTTTCACAATCTGACTTATATGTTAGCAATGGTAGCTATGTATATGTTGATGGTACTGCCTTTACAAGTGGAACAAATGCACCATTGTATGTAACCAATGCTATTAACTTAAACACCAACAGCCATATATACTTACGTAATGAAGCCCAATTATTACAAGGCAACAATGTGGGTAATTCTGGAGCTGGTAGATTGAGTGCTTTTCAAACAGGAACTGTAAACACGTATGCTTACAATTATTGGAGTTCTCCTGTAGGTGTAAATGCTGGCGCAGCTGGAAATACAGCTTTCAGACCAAACAATAATATGCACCGTGAAACGGCGGCGCCAATTACCAGCACACCTTTTGGTTATGTAGCGGGCTATAATGGTACAACCACACAAATTGCCAGTTATTGGTTATATACGTTTATTGGATTATCGTCAACAATCAACGCCTATGAAGATTGGATTGGTTTAGGTGGCGGTTCATTACCTATTGGAGGAGATCCTAATGGTACATTAGCATCAGGCTACGGCTTTACCATGAAAGGAAATCCAAGTGGAGGACAACAATATGATTTTAGAGGTCGTGCAAACAATGGAAATATAACAGTCGCCTTAAATGCCAACAGAGAAACATTAGTCGGTAACCCATACCCTTCGGCGTTAGATGCACGGGATTTTATTCACAACGCTACAAATGCTACACGCATGACCGGAACACTAAAATATTGGGAGCAAGCACCTGGCGCTAGCTCACATAATTTATCGGATTATGTTGGTGGTTATGGTATTTATACCATTTCGGCAGGAGGTGTTGACTCATTTACCAATGCGCCATTTACTACTTATTTACTAGATGGCACACCAACAAACGCGCCGTTTGGAACGGGCTCTAAAGTAGCGCGTCGTTATATTCCAATTAGTCAAGGTTTTATGATTGAAGGTAACGGAACAGGAGGCACTATTGTTTTCAATAATGCACAACGTGAGTTTTATAAGCAATCTGGTATTGATAGCTATTTTTATCGAAATCAGCATGATGATAACGACGATACAATAGCGGAAACTACTTATAATGAAGACGGTTTCAATATCGTACCAGCAGATTTTAAGCGCTTCCGAATTAATATCGATTTTACAGAAAACGAATTATACACACGACAGCTGCTTATGAATTTTCACAATTCGGCAACACCTGGTTTCGATTATGGTTTAGAAGGAAAAGGTGATACACCTTTGGCATCTGATGCGTATTGGACATTAAACAATGAACCGTATGTTATTCAGGCTTTCAGCTATGACCAAGGTCTAAGAATTCCTTTGGTTGTTAAAGCACGAGCTAATCAGCCTGTACGTTTTAGAATTTATGATGTTCAAAATTTTGATGCTAGTCAGCCTATTTATATTCATGATATAGAAAATGATATCTATGTGAATTTAAGAGAATCTAATTATGACATCAATTTACCACTTGGAACTTATACCGATCGTTTTGAAATAACTTTTACGACTCAAACGCTTGGAATTCCTGATATTGCTTTAACGGATTTTACCATCTTTCAAAACAATGATACTTCCGAAATAAATTTAATAAACCCGAATCTTCGTGATATTAAACATGTTTTGGTTTACGATGTTTCTGGAAAGCAGGTTTTAGACATTAAAAATATACCACTTTCCGAAAAGCAAACCATTTCTACTAAACAATTTAGTGATGGTATGTATGTTGTTTCCGTAGCTTTTAAATCCGGCATTAATTTGAATAAAAAAGTAATCATTGCAAATAAAAAGTAAAATATTCACTGCTTTTTATAACTTTGGCTAAATTCAACTTAAGATATTTATGTCTTCACCTGAAGATTTTATGTTACCCTGTTTAAACAAGCAAATTTTTGGGTTTGACTGCATGGGCTGTGGTTTACAGCGTTCCATATCGCTTATTTATCATGGTGAATTAGTAGCCGCATTTAAAATGTATCCAGCAGTTTTTCCATTAATTGCACTATTTATCTTTATTGGTCTCAATATTTTTTTTAAATTTCAACATTCAAACAAAATTATTAATACACTCGCAATTGCAACTGTTATTGTTATTATTGGGAGTTTTACTTTAAAACTAATCACTTAAATTTTACAAATGGAAAAACAAAGACTCAATCCAACACTGGTTTATGTGTTGGCTATTATTGGATTATTATGCTGTTGCGTAGCTGGTTTCGGCTTTATTTTGGCAGGAATTGCCTTCTTTATAGCGCATAGTCAAATTAAAAAAGCACAATTAAATCCGGATGATTATGATTTAAAAAGTGTTAATGCTATGAATACCGCAAAAACGGTTGCACTAGTGATATTAGTAATCAATATTCTATATTTACTATGGTCTATTTACCAAATCTATTCAATGGGTGGATGGAATGCTTATATGGAACAGTTTGATGACGTAATGAAACAGTTTCAACAAGCTCAAGTTGAATAATAATTGACTTATAGATATAAAAAAAGCGACTCACGTCGCTTTTTTTGTTTTTATAAGAATATGTTTTCTTAATATTTTTACTTTTCGAATTGTTTCAGTGTTTTAGTAATAATAGAGACGCAATCTAATAATTGTTCTTCAGTCATTACTAAAGGTGGCGCAAAACGAATAATATTTCCATGTGTTGGCTTCGCTAACAACCCGTTGTCACGCAAAGCTAAACAAATATTCCAAGCTGTATCACTATCCTCATCATCATTGATAACAATAGCATTTAATAAGCCTTTACCACGAACCAAGTTTACAATGGAACTGGTTTCAATAAATTTATTTAATTCACTGCGGAATAATTCACCGAGTTTAAAAGCATTTTCCGCTAATTTTTCATCTCTTACCACTTCTAAAGCGGCCATGGCAACAGCTGCTGCAACCGGATTACCTCCAAAAGTACTTCCGTGATTTCCAGGACGAATAACATTCATAATAGCATCATCAGCTAAAACAGCAGATACGGGATACGCACCACCAGACAAGGCTTTTCCTAAAATTAACACATCAGGTTTAACATTCTCATGGTCTACAGCTAATAATTTACCAGTTCTTGCTATTCCTGTTTGAACTTCATCTGCAATAAATAAAACATTGTATTTTTCACAAAGTGCTTTTGCTTTTGCTAAATAATCGGCTGCAGGAACGTAAACACCAGCTTCACCCTGAATTGGTTCTACTAAAAATCCAGCAATATTTTTATTGTTTTTTAATTGTGTTTCTAGAGCGTCTAAATCATCATAGGCAATTTTGATAAATCCATCTGTATATGGTCCGAAGTTTTTTCTTGCTACTGGATCATTCGAGAACGAAATAATGGTGGTTGTTCTACCATGGAAATTATTTTCACAAACAATAATCTCTGCTTTATTTTCATCAATTCCTTTCACTTCATAAGCCCATTTTCTACAGATTTTTAAAGCTGTTTCTACCGCTTCTGCTCCGGTGTTCATGGGTAATAATTTATCGAATCCGAAAAATTCGCAAGCAAATTTCTCATATTTCCCTAACATGTCATTATGAAATGCTCTGGACGTTAATGCCAACGTAGATGCTTGCTTATACATTGCATCTACAATTTTAGGGTGACAATGCCCTTGGTTTACTGCGGAATAAGCAGATAGGAAGTCATAATACTTCTTCCCTTCTACGTCCCAAACATACACGCCTTCACCTTTAGCCAAAACCACAGGAAGTGGATGGTAATTGTGTGCGCCATACTTGTTTTCTAAATCGATCGCTTGTTGCGATGTTACTTGGTCTAAAATAGCCATTTTAATAAATTTAAGTTGTTGAATAAAATAACCATTCCTACTGTACCTTTATCCTTCCGAAATCCCAATTATCGGGACGAAAATTCAGCGTGGGAGAGAAATCATCCCTAGGACTCGCAAATTACTAAATATCTACTGTTTCTTAAAATATTTACCACATGTTTTTTGCTACGAAAAAAGAAAGTACTTTTGCAGCATGGCAAGAAAAAATAATAGAAAGCAAATATTCACCAATGTCGAAGTAGTTGATGCTGGTGCAAAAGGAAAAGTAATTGGGAAAGCAGCTGATGGTAAAGTGATTTTTATGCCAAATGCGGTTCCTGGCGATATAGTTGATGTTCAAACCTTTAAAAAGCGTAAAGCATATTACGAAGGAAAAGCAACTGTTTTCCATAAACTATCTGATAAACGTACCGAACCTGAATGCCAACATTTTGGCGTTTGTGGTGGTTGTAAGTGGCAAAATATGGGCTATGAACACCAATTATTTTATAAGCAAAAAGAAGTTACCAATAACTTAACACGTATTGGACATATAGAATTACCTGAAGTTACGCCTATTTTAGGCTGTAAAGAACCTTACTTTTATCGTAATAAAATGGAATTTTCGTTTAGCGATAGCCGTTGGTTAACCTTGGAAGAAATTCAATCAGATAGAGATCTAGGTGATAGAAATGCGTTAGGTTTTCATATTCCTGGTATGTGGGATAAAATTTTAGATATAAAAAAATGCCACCTACAAGCAGATCCTTCAAACGCCATCAGAAATGCGGTTAGGGAATTTGCAATTGCGAATGAGTTGGAATTCTTCAACACCAGAAATCAACATGGTTTATTACGGACCATGATGATTAGAACATCGTCTACTGGAGATATTATGGTGATGATTCAGTTTTTTAAAGAAGATAAAGCCAAGCGTGAATTATTATTGGATTATTTAGCTGAAACGTTTCCGGAAATCACGTCACTTCAATATGTCGTGAATGAAAAAGCCAATGATACCATTTACGATCAAGACGTTATTTGCTATAAAGGGAACGACCATATTTTTGAAGAAATGGAAGGCTTACGATTTAAAATCAATGCCAAATCATTTTATCAAACCAATTCGGAACAAGCTTACGAATTATATAAAATCACTAGAGATTTCGCTGGATTGTCAGGTAACGAATTAGTTTATGATTTATATACAGGGACCGGAACCATTGCGCAGTTTGTTGCTAAAGAAGCGAATAAGGTCGTTGGCGTAGAAGCCGTTCCAGATGCTATTTTAGCCGCTAAAGCCAATGCACAATTAAATGGCATTGATAACGTTGACTTTTATGTGGGTGATATGAAAAACGTATTTAATCAGGATTTTATTAATACACATGGACATCCAGACGTTATTATTACCGATCCACCACGTGATGGCATGCATAAAGATGTCGTTAATCAAATATTAAATATTGCGCCAGAAAAAATAGTTTATGTAAGTTGCAACAGCGCAACACAAGCGCGCGATTTACAACTTATGGATGCACAATATAAAGTAACACGTACACAAGCTGTGGATATGTTCCCGCAAACACATCACGTTGAAAATGTTGTACTTTTGGAAAGAAGATAATACCTATGAAAAAATTACATGGCTTAATAATTCTGATTTGTTGCATCACTTTTAGTTGCGAGCGTGATGATATTTGTACTTTAGATACCGTTACCACACCACGTTTAACCATATCCTTTTTGAGTATTGAAAATCCCGAACAGCAAAACCCGAGAAATGTAGGTAAATGTCGCGTTCAAGGAATTGGTGTTGCTGATGATGAAACGCTTCCAGATTTAGATGGAACCAGAGATAAACAAGTAATTTTACTTCCATTAAAAACAACAGAGAATAGTACTCAATATAGTATCTATAAAAATTACAAATTAAATAATAATAATACGCCTGAAAATCCAGATGATGATTTTGTAACTGGTAACGAGGATATTATAACTATTTCTTACGTAACTGAAGAAGTTTACGTTTCAAGAGCATGTGGTTTTAAAACCGTATTTAAGAACATCTCCGTGACGGTTGAAGATGATGGAAATAAATGGATAAAAATTATTCAGTCTGTAAATGATAATCAAATAATAGAAAATGAATACACAACAAACTATAACATCTATCATTAAAACATGTTTTATTGGTTTGCTGTTTTGTTCAGTTTCATTTGCACAAAACGATAGCATTCCTTCAAACAAAAAATTAAAAGATAGCAGCAAGCAACTAGAAAAATACGGACTGCGTGTTGGTGGTGATGCTAGTAAATTACTGCGTTCATTTTTAGACGATGACTATAAGGGTTTTGAAGTAAATGGTGATTTCCGGTTTACAAAAAAATGGTATTTAGCTGGTGAATTTGGTGTTGAAGAAAAAACAACGACCACAGATTATATTGATGTCACAGCCACCGGAACCTACATAAAACTTGGAGCCGATTATAACGCTTACGAAAACTGGTATGGCATGAATAATTTATTGTATGGTGGTTTTCGTGTAGCATTCAGTAATTTTAGTCAAGACTTAAATAGTTTTGGTGTGTACTCTCAAAATCAATATTGGGCACCACAATTTTCATCGTCGGAATCTAAAAAATTTAGTGGTTTAAATGCGGTTTGGGCTGAATTTATTGTAGGCTTAAAAGTAGAAGTTCTAACCAACTTGTTTTTAGGAGTTAATGCTCAATTTAAATATATAATTACGCAAAGCGAACCCGATAATTTTGAAAACATCTATATTCCAGGATACAACAAAACCTATGATAGTGGGAGTTTTGGCTTTGGTTATGGCTATAATATTTCGTATTTAATTCCGATTTTTAAGAAGGCTAAATAGTGTTCAGTGTTCAGTGTTCAGTGTTCAGTGTTCAGTGTTCAGTGTTCAGTGTTCAGTGTTCAGTGTTCAGTGTTCAGTGTTCAGTGTTCAGAAGATTAAAAATTTCTGAAATTAAATACTAAATCCCAAAACGTAATAACAGAATTTCTACAATAAATTTCCAGTAATTAACCCTGTAACTTTACCTCTCTCTGACTTTGCCAGAAATATAAGTTCAAAGTTTATGATTCAAAATTTAAAGTTAGAAAAACGAGCGTTTATTCTTAAGTTAAAAGTCAAACTTTCTAACAACAGAAGGTAAACCTAATCTCTATCTTGAAATTTTGCTTTTTTACTCCCTTCATACATGACATATTTAACTAAACGCGATTCTAATTTCGCATTCATTAAATGTATTTTCCGAGAAGGACGTAATCCAACATGTTTTAAAGCATCTAAATTAGATGTAATAAACCACGCATCAGTTCCTGGATAGTTTTGTTTTAAGGTATCACCAATTGCGGCATAAAACTTTTCCATATCTATATCCAATCGTTCCCCATAAGGTGGATTGAAAACCATATGAAGCTTGGCATCACCAGCCTTTTGAGTTTTAAAGAAATCCTCATGTTTGATGCTGACAAACTCATCCAAATGCGCATTCTTCAAGTTGTCCTTCGCTTTTGTTACAGCACTAGGCGATTTGTCATAACCCATTATTTTATGATGAAAGTCTCGTGTTTTTTTCAAGAGTGATCCTTCAATAGTTTCAAATAAAGCAACATCCCAATCATTCCAGCGTTCAAAGGCAAATTCTTTTCGCATTAAGTTTGGTGGAATGTTACAGGCAATCATAGCCGCTTCAGCCAAAATAGTACCACTACCACACATAGGGTCCATAAAATCCGATTGACCATCCCAACCTGATAACATAACCAATCCTGCTGCCAAAACTTCATTTATTGGTGCAATATTGGTAGCCGTTTTATAACCACGTTTATGTAAGGATTCTCCGGAGGAATCTAAAGAGATCGTACATTGATTTCTATCAATGTGAACATTCACCTTTAAATCAGGGAACCGTAAATCAATATTTGGTCGCTCATTAGTTGTATCTCTAAATTTGTCAACAATGGCATCTTTTGTTTTTAGAGAAATATATTGGGAATGTGTAAATTGTTCCGAATGAACCGTAGAACTAATAGCTAAAGTGCCACTAGATTTCATAAACTGACTCCAATCCATTTTATAGACTTGGTCATACAGATCTTGTTCATCTTTAATACGAAAACTATTAATTGGTTTTAATATTTTTATAGCCGTACGCAAACCTAAATTAGCTTTGTACATAAAACCTTTATCACCAGTAAAACCAACCATTCTAGTTCCTTTCTGGATATCAGATGCACCTAGTTGAAGTAGCTCTTTTTCTAGTAATTCTTCAAAGCCAAATAAGGTTTTGGCAACCATTTTATAATTATTCTCCATTGCAGACATTAAATAGATTGCAAAAATACAGTATTTTTGTGGCAAGACAACAGACTTTACTCAACAAAGACATTTTTTTGGGTGACTAAATAATTATTAAAAGATCAAATCCCAGCATTGGGAAAACTTCTATGGAAAACACAGCACAATGGTTTGCTTCTTGGTTTGACACACCATATTATCACATACTTTATAAAGATAGAGATAATAGCGAGGCACAGCTATTTATGGATACTTTAACCAATTATTTGAATCTACCAGAAGATGGTGAAATTCTAGATTTAGCATGTGGAAAAGGCCGTCATGCTATATATTTAAATTCTTTAGGTTATCATGTTACAGGTGCAGATTTATCTGAAAACAGCATAGATCACGCTAAACAATTTGAAAACGAAACCTTAAATTTTCAAGTTCATGATATGTGTAAACCTTTTAATAAGCAGTTTGATGCTGTTTTTAATTTGTTTACTAGTTTTGGATATTTTGAAAATGAAGCGGATAACTTAAGAACCATTCAAGCCATTCAAGCTGATTTAAATGAAACAGGGTTTGGGGTTATAGATTTTATGAATAGTGACTTTGTTATCGATAATTTAGTTCCTGGAGAAACAAAAACGGTTGAAGGAATTGAGTTTCATTTAAAACGTTCTGTTCAAAATGGCTATATTATAAAAGATATTCAGTTTGAAGATGCTGGGAAAAACTATCAATTTCAAGAACGTGTGCGCGCGTTTACTTTAGATGATTTTCAAGAGCTGTTTGATCAAGCAGGCGTCTATTTATTAGATATTTTTGGAGATTATAAATTAAATAAATTCAATAAAAATACGTCTGAACGTTTAATTATGATTTTTAAATAATGTTACACTATATATTACCCATATTAGCGGTTATTATTGGTGCTGCCTTGGTTATTTTAACACGCAAAAAAGCCTATTTTAACTTCAAATTGCTACTTGCTTTTAGTGGAGCCTTTCTATTAGCCTTAACCCTTTTTGAATTATTACCGGAAGTATATCATCATTTAGATGCCAAAGAGACTGGACTCTATATTATGTTTGGAATTCTAATTCAAATAATTTTAGAATTCTTTTCCAAAGGCGCAGAACATGGTCATGTTCACGTTCATAATCATGATGACAAATTTCCTTGGGCATTATTTATAAGTTTATGTATTCATAGCTTTTTAGAAGGTTTTCCAATTCATGAACACAATGATATGGTGTATGGTGTTCTTGTTCATAAAATTCCCATTGCTACAGTTATTACGGGTTTTTTAATCCATTCAAAAGCTACTAAATTTCAAGTCATTTCCTTTCTAATAATTTTTGCGGCTATGACACCTTTAGGAACTTACATTTCTAATCACGCAAATATTGCTACGCACTATATTAGTGCTATAAATGCCATTGTAATTGGTATCTTTTTACACATTTCAACCACTATTTTATTTGAAAGTGGTGAAGGTCATAAATTTAATCTCACCAAGTTAATAGCAATCGTTTTAGGCATTGCAGCAGCTTATATGATTTAATATTGCTTTATGTTTTCAAAAGAAGAATCTAGACAACTCCGACAATTATTCTGGACCAGTTTTGGGAAATCCTTTCCTAGAAAATGGATTTTATACGACACGAAAATAAAAGGGATGAGTTTTAAATTCCATTTTGATACGAAACACGCTATGGTTTCAATCGATTTAGAGGATGATTTGGAGAACCGCATCAATATTTGGGAAAAATTAGAGACTTTAAAAACCATACTAATTGATGATTATTTACCGCTTGCTATTTTTGAAGAAGAATACTATTTAGAAAATGGTAAAGAAATCTCCCGAATTTACGTTCCTTTAGAACAAAAAGTATCCATTCATAACAAAAATACCTGGCAAGACGTTATGGTATTTCTGAACGATACCATGAGTCGTTTTGAATCCTTTTTTGAAGATTATAGAGAGGTTATAACGCCCTAATTATATTCTCAACTGACTTCTTCTACAAAGCCTATATAACATCGTGTTTTCGTAACTTTTATGGATTCAAGGAAATTATAATTTAAAACGTGATTTTCAGCTGATTATATCACGTTGATTTCCTACCTTTGCAGCCTTAAAAAATCATGTTTCAAAACAGTGTTTATTGAGACTAAAAAAATATTAATTATTATTAGATAATGGATCATCTTGTTACTTTTTCAATAACGGTATTTACTGGATTCTTTGCTATTATGAATCCGATTTCTAATTTGCCTATTTTCCTATCACTCGTTGGAAATGCAGATAAGGAAACCAAGTTGCGTATCAGTAAACGTGCGGTTTTAATTGCATTTATTATTGTGGCAATTTTTGTGATTCTTGGTAAAACCATTTTTGAATTATTTGGACTTACTATTCCTGCTTTTAAAATTACAGGTGGTATTTTAATTTTCTATGTCGGTTTTGATATGCTTCAATCGAAAAAATCAAGCATTAAAAATTTAAAAAACACGCATATTGACGAAAATATTGCTGTTTCACCATTAGCTATTCCTATTCTAGCTGGGCCTGGAACTATTGTTACGGCTATGAACTTTGTATCGGATGCCAATGCTTTAAAAATAGGATTGGTACTATTAATTTTTGCTGTTATGTGTTTGCTAACGTATATCACGTTCAGTTTAAGCGATTTTATAGTGCGCAAAATTGGCAATAACGTGATTTCTGTAGTTGGAAAGATTATGGGTTTAATTATTGCTATTATTGGAACCAACATGATTATTGAAGGGATTAAAATCACATTCCACCTACCTTAATTTTAGGTTTAAATCACGTAAAAGAAAACCATAATAAAATGGCAAATAGCACCAGCTAAAACGAAAAGATGCCAGATGACATGGTTGAATTTTATTTTATCAATTGCATAAAATAAAATACCAGCTGTATAGGCAAAGCCACCTGCAAACAACCAGTAAAGTCCTGTAGCTCCTAAATTCTCTGATAAATAACTGAAATCAAATATAACGAGCCATCCCATTATTAGGTAAAGCAAAACGGAAAAGAATTCGAATTTTCCCGTGAAAAAAACTTTTAAAACAAGTCCGAGTGCTGTAATTGCCCAAACCGTCCAAAATAAATACCACCCTTTACTGGCTTCAAGTGTAATTAAAGCAACTGGCGTATAGGTTCCGGCTATTAAAAAGTAAATACTAATATGATCCAGAATACGCAAATAATGTTTGGGCTTATCAGATTCTACAAAATGATATAAAGTAGAAGAACTAAACAGCAAAATTAAGGTTAGCCCGTAAACTATGACGCTAAATAAACTGTAGTCGGTTTTGTCAGAATTATACAGTATTAACAACACTAATGCGGCAATACCTGTAAGCGCTCCAAGCGCATGAGTTAAACTGTTTAATCGTTCTTCAAAGGGAGTTTGTAAGCGCATTAGGGCATTTCTTTGGCGTTGAGCCATTTGTTGGTTAATTCATAAAAATCGAAATCTAAAGCAGACTCTTGACGTTCCAAACGACCGCTTTGGAAATTACGTTCTAGAACATCTTCAATTAAATAATCTTCTTTAACATTCCAAGGATCAAATTCTTCTTTTAGAGAAATATTAAATAATAATGCCGTATTATTAAACCAAAAGGCGCGCCAACCACTGCGCAAGTCTTTTATTAAATCGAATGTCGTTACGCCTGTTTGTCTGTGAATTAATTTTACAAGAATTTGTCCTTCCGTTTTGGTGAGTTTTTTCAATTCGGCTGAAAATTCATCTTCAATATATTTCTGAATTAATTTAGCATAGCGTCGCTTTTCACTTTCACGTTCTAAACTATTTAAACGTTCACTTAAAGATTCCAAACGTTCAGATGCTAGTTTAGCATACGGATAGACTTTAATAGTTTTTCGCCTAATAACTAAATACCGTTTCCGATCTTCATCACTATTAAATTTTAAGCGATGAAGCAACATCACTTCATTCAGATTAATAGCTGTTTTAGGTATTGAATCGCCTTCAACAAGGATATAAAAAACGTCTGTAGAATCCTGAACCTCCTCCTCTATTTGAGCAAAAAGTATCATGGGAAAAACTAAAAATAAGTAGACAATTACTTTCATAGCTTAAATTGAATCCAAAATCGTTCCAAATTGGAAGTGTAAAATTAATAATTTAAAAACCCTTTAACCTTAAAATAGTATTAATATTGTTATTTTAGTGCAAAAATAATACAGATGGCAAAAAAGAGTATACTGAATAAAAAGTCGATGGACTTTCTAGAGAAATATTTAAATAATGCATCACCAACGGGTTATGAGTGGGAAGGTCAGAAAATATGGATGGACTACCTAAAACCGTATGTAGATGAGTTTATTACGGATACCTATGGAACAGCGGTTGGCATTATAAACCCGGATGCTAAATATAAGGTGGTTATTGAAGGACATGCTGATGAGATTTCTTGGTATGTTAACTATATTTCAGATAATGGATTAATTTATGTGGTTCGTAATGGTGGTAGTGATCATCAAATTGCACCAAGTAAGGTGGTTAATATTCATACAAAAAATGGAATTGTAAAAGGCGTTTTTGGATGGCCTGCAATTCATACGAGAAACAAAGCTAAAGAGGAAGCACCAAAACCTGATAATATTTGTATTGATGTTGGCGCAAAAGACAAAGCTGGAGTGGAAAAAATGGACATCCATGTAGGTTGTGTTATTACCTATCCTGATGAATTTCATATTCTAAATAACGATAAATTTGTTTGTCGTGCTTTAGATAACCGTATGGGTGGATTTATGATTGCAGAAGTAGCGAGACTTTTAAAGGAAAACAAGAAAACACTACCATTCGGTTTATATATTACCAACTCGGTTCAAGAAGAAATTGGTTTACGTGGTGCCGAAATGATCACTCAAACTATAAAACCTAATGTGGCTATTGTAACCGATGTTACGCATGATACAACGACACCAATGATAGACCAAAAGGCTCAAGGTTTTGTAGAATTAGGCTCGGGTCCTGTTATTGCGTATGCACCAGCTGTACAACAAAAACTTCGGGATTTAATCACGGAAACGGCCGAAGAGAAAAAGATTCCTTTTCAACGTGCTGCACTATCTAGAGCAACAGGAACAGATACAGATGCCTTTGCTTATAGCAATGGTGGCGTACCTTCTGCCCTAATTTCGTTACCGCTGCGTTATATGCATACAACGGTGGAAATGGTTCATAGAGACGATGTTGAAAATGTCATTAAAATGATTTATGAAACATTATTGAAAATGAAAGAAGGCGAAACGTATTCGTATTTTAAATAGAAGGAGTTATAGCATAGAAAAAGCTATTTAGCTCTAAATGTCACATTGAGCGAAGTCGAAATGTTTTAGTTTTCAAATAATAAAACTTCGACTGCGTTCAGTTTGACAAATTATAAACACTCCTCAAATAGTTCTTCGTTTTGACAGTATTTTATTTTGCTGGCACAAATTCAATTTTTCTGGACTGCTCCATTATCTCCTCTTTATTAAGTAGCATTTTTCTAAATTCTCCATTGATATACATGGCTGCTTGATCTGAATAATGTTCACTAAACGGATTTCCAGATTGACCGGTTGGTAAAATACTCATGCTATTTTCAACATCCGAGAAATCTATAATACGTCGCGTAGAAGGCCCACCTTTTGCTTCATATAAACCAGAATCTGTATAGTCAAATAATATATTATTTATAACTTCTTTATTGCCTTGCGCCGGAAATGGGCCAACATTAAATACCGGTTTTAAAGCTTCAACAGCACTTAAAGCATGGTTGTGTTCCAAAGTATGCACTTTTCCCCAAGTCCAAGCGTTTATATCTGTTCCTAGCTGCGTATTTAAAGCCGCAACTGTTTCTTTTAAGGATTGGGTTAAAATAGCACTTTTAGTTTCTGTGGTATTCGTTGCTGTATTATTCCACCATATAGACTCATCATTAACGAGTTGCTTAATAATGGTTCTTTTTATCAAATGTGTTTTTAATAATTGATTAAAAAGTGTTTCGCCTAATTCATCTTTATAGGTATTTTCTAAATAACGAAAGATAAACTTGGTGTAAATTGTTGGTGCAACTTCATCTGTATTACTATTACCTTTCCAGCTTTTTAAAACCTCTAAAGCGGCTATTTCTTGTTCGTTTAAATCAGAATTTGAAATATAATTCGAAACATGCTGAATGATGTCTAAATGAACTGGTGATGTAACATCATTCATCATTTTAGAAGTACTTTCTATATCCCAATCATTTTTTGGATCTAATAACGCAACAATACGTTTGGCTCTGTTTTCAGGTAAATAGTAACCAGGATATAACATATTTGCAGTAGAATCTGGTTGATTATTTGCTGAATACACATAACCCCAATTTGGATTTTCGGCCATAGGGTTATCCTTGAAATCTAAATATTCAATAGGATCATCTTCACCAGATGCGCCATTTAAAATAAACTTCGGATTTACGTGAGGCTTGTGTTTATAAAGCTTACCTGTTGCCCACCATGCTACGTTACCTTTGGCATCTCCATACATGATATTTAAACCTGGTGCATGAATTAAAGAGGCACCTTCTTTGGCTTCACTCATATTTTTTGCATGCGAAATTTTATAAATAGCATCAAGAAGATTATTTTCTAATTGTGTATAAACCCATTGAATGGCAATGGGGCTATCTCCAATAATTTCATCTTGAACATCCGTCATTATCGGTCCATGATATGATTTTTTGACCACCAAATCAATTGGGTCTTGATCCTTCACCTGTATGGTTTTTGTCGTATAGGTATATTTTTTATAACCGTCTGCTGTTTTATAAAGCGTAGAATCCGTTGGATGATTTTCCTCTTTATAAAAATCTATATCATCGTTTTCAAACATGGTAATTCCATACGCATAGTCTCTATTATGACCTAAAACAGGAAAGGGAATTCCAGCCAGATAATACCCGTAAATTTCGCGATTAGGTGTTGTAATGTGCGCTTCATACCAAACCGAAGGTTGTGAATATGCAATATGTGGATCGTTAGCTAAAATAACACGACCAGACTTGGTTTTACTTGGCGAAATAACCCAACTATTACTTCCTATAAATAACGGAATTGGCAGGTTTTCTGTGACAGCATGGATGTTTTGTGCTATGTCATCTAAAACCGTTTCAGGTAGTTCTACGCTATTCTTTATAAGTGTTGTTTGACTATTAGGCAGCACATCTAGATCCAGAAGATAATCATCACCTAACTTTTGCTTGATATTGGTAATTACTGGATCTGTTTTTTGAGCTTGTGCAAAACTAAACGCCATATATCCGAAGACATTGTAGATATCAGTTAATGTAAAATATTCTTTCTTTACGCCTGCCAAAGTAAATTCTATGGGTGTTGGTCCTTCGTCTATAAATTGGTTGATTCCATCTAAATAAGCCATGGCTTCTAAATAGGGTTCGCCTGTTTTATCTAACTTACTTATGGCCATTTCTGTGGCTTCATCAACAGATAATGTTTTAAAAAATTTATCTGTTTGAATTAATTTTTCTCCTAAAATTTCCGACAAATTACCTGGTGCAATCCGTTTCATTAATTCCATTTGCCATAATCTATCTTGCGCATGCAAATACCCTAAAGCAGTCATGGCGTCTAAATTATTATTGGCATATATATGCGGAATACCATAGGCATCAAAATAAGCTTCTGTACCTTCTGAAATGTTTTTTAAATCAATGGTTCCAGAATAGGTTGGTTTTTGATAGCGCGTATAGACAAAACCACTAATTAAAATAAGTAGTACTAAAAAAACTAAAACTTTTAAAATCTTTTTAATCATAATAAATTTGGATGTATGGAGGTAATCTGTAAATATAATACCTTTTGTGTTTATCTTCATTAAATTTGCACCTAGTTCGAAAACCAATTAGTGCATGGAAGAAAATATTGACATCGTAACCAAAACGGGAAAACCAACAGGAAAAACCGCATTAAAATCGGAAATTCATAGTAAAGGATATTATCACAATACAGCACATATTTGGTTTTATACGGAAGATGGACAGATATTATTAGCACAGCGTGCAGCAAGTAAAGTTATTTATCCATTGCTATGGGATGTTTCCGTTGCTGGACATGTAGATGCTGGCGAAACAATTGAAGAAGCTGCTATTCGGGAAATATACGAAGAAATTGGATTGATAATTACGCAAACGGATTTGCATAAAATTGATGTTTTTCCTTGTTTTCAAAGCTATGATAAAGGGATAATTGATAATGAATTTCACCATACTTATATAGCGAAATTACAAGTTCCCATTGAAAATTTAAAACCCCAACTTGGCGAAGTTGAAGCTTTGCAATTAGTAACGCTTAATCAGTTTAAATCCCTTTTAGAGCAAAGTACAACGAACGGTTACTTTGTGGCTACGAATATTGGGTATTATAAAACGGTTTTAAAAGCCATAACATCGGTCACGCTGTAAGTCCCAATTTTTATTTACTTTTCAACCATGAATTTATTCCTAGTCGCCATTGCGCCTGTTTGCATCATCATCCTCTATATTTATTTAAAAGATAAGTATGAGAAAGAGCCGAAGCTCCTACTCTTTTACTCCTTTCTTTTCGGTGCATTTGTTAGTGTAATTTTAACAACCATATTATATATTTTATTTGATTATTACTTCTTCCTAGATAAAGCAAGTGTTCTTCATATGTTTATAAGAGCCTTTTTCGTTGTCGGTTTAACAGAAGAATTTAGCAAATATATTATCGTTCGTTATTATGCCCAACCAAAAGATGCTTTTAACGAACCTTTTGATGGGATTGTATATGCCGTAATGGTTTCCATGGGATTTGCGGCTACTGAAAACATTATGTATGTATTGGAAGGCGGTTTTGAAGCAGCGTTTTTACGAGCCTTTACGGCCATTCCAGCTCATGCAACCTTTGGGATATTAATGGGTTATTATATGGGGAAAGCCAAGTTTTCAAAAAATAAAAGACTGCTTAATGTATTTGGATTAATGTTAGCCATTACCTTTCATGGTGCTTACGATTTTTTCCTGTTTATCGATTTTATACCTGGTATTTGGGTTGGCGCTTTTGTATCTTTATTTATTGGTCTTGTTTTATCCCGAAATGCCATTAAACGTCATCAAGACAATTCACATTTTAAACTCTAGTAAAATCTAAAAACCGTTTGAACAAAACGGTTCATATTCCTTATATTTACACTTCTAAAATTAAATCAATGAGTCAAACTTACCGTACAAAAGTTAACAACATCTACGATTTCGATCTACAACAGGAGTCTGTTGAAGCACTGGACAGTATTAAAGAAAGTGCCAACAACTATCATATATTAAGCAAAAACAAATCGTATAAAGCTGAAATTTTACAAAGTAATTTTAATGCGAAACAATATCAAATAAAAATTAATGGCACCATGTATCAAATTGCCATTGAAGATTATTTAGATGTACTTATAAAAGAGTTAGGTTTCGAAATTGGTGCTTCTAAACAAGTGAACGATATTAAAGCACCTATGCCAGGATTGATTTTGGATATAGCGGTAAAAGTAGGACAAGAAGTACATGAAGATGATACCTTACTCATTTTGGAAGCCATGAAAATGGAAAACGTGATTACATCACCTAGAAGCGGTGTCATAAAATCGATTTCCGTAAATCAAGGAGATGCCGTTGATAAAAATCAACTATTAATTGAATTTGAATAAAATTTAAGGCGTACACGTTATTCGCTTGAAAAAAGAATTATCCCTATAGGGAACACATAATAAAAAATAAGATTCCTGTTACCACAGGAACGATAATAAATTTATCGATGAAAAAAATACTAATTGCAAATCGTGGTGAAATTGCTATTCGTGTCATGCGAACGGCAAAAAAAATGGGCATTAAAACGGTTGCTGTTTATTCAACTATAGACCGGAATGCACCACACGTAAAATATGCAGACGAAGCTGTTTTAATAGGTGAAGCACCTTCTAACCAATCCTATTTATTAGGTGACAAAATTATTGAAGTTGCAAAAAGCCTTGATGTAGATGCTATTCACCCAGGGTATGGATTTCTTTCGGAAAATGCAGAATTCGCTGAATCATGTGAAGCTAATAACATCATTTTTATTGGTCCAAAATCTAAAGCTATAAAAGTTATGGGTAGTAAATTAGCCGCTAAAGAAGCTGTGAAACACTACAACATTCCTATGGTTCCTGGAACCGAAGAAGCTATAACGGATATTCCTGAAGCCAAAAAAATAGCTAAAGAAATCGGGTTTCCCATTCTAATTAAAGCCTCTGCTGGTGGTGGTGGAAAAGGTATGCGTATTGTTGAAAAAGAAGCAGATTTCGAGTCGCAAATGAATCGTGCTATTAGCGAAGCAACCTCTGCTTTTGGTGATGGTTCCGTATTTATTGAAAAGTATGTTACCTCACCTCGCCATATTGAAATTCAAATTATGGCAGATGCACATGGAAATATTATTCATCTGTTTGAGCGCGAATGTAGTATTCAACGTCGTCATCAAAAAGTGGTGGAAGAAGCACCTTCATCCGTATTATCACCTGAATTACGACATGAAATGGGTGAAGCAGCTATAAAAGTTGCCAAGGCTTGTGATTATCTTGGCGCGGGAACTGTTGAATTTCTATTGGATGACGATCATAATTTCTATTTTCTAGAAATGAATACACGGTTGCAAGTAGAACATCCGGTTACCGAATTAATCACAGATACCGATTTAGTGGAATTACAAATTCGTGTAGCGCGAGGAGAAGTTTTACCAATCAATCAAACGGATTTAAAAATAAACGGTCACGCATTAGAATTACGTGTCTATGCTGAAGATCCTTTAAACGATTTTTTACCTAGCGTTGGAAATCTTGAAGTTTATAAATTACCTGTTGGCAGAAACATTCGTGTTGACAACGGTTTTGAAGAAGGTATGGATATTCCAATTTATTATGATCCCATGCTCTCTAAACTCATTACCTACGGGAAAACGCGTGAAGAAGCTATAGAGCTCATGATTTCTGCCATTGCAGATTATCAAATTGAAGGTATAGAAACAACTTTGCCTTTTGGAACGTTTGTTTGCAAACATGAAGCGTTTCGTTCTGGAAATTTCGATACGCATTTTGTAAAAAACTATTATTCGCCAGAAGCACTTAAGGAAAGCCAAGAAGCTGAAGCAAAAATTGCTGCAATGATTGCCGTGAAACATTATTTGGAAGAACAAAAATTATTGCGATTACCGTTAAATAGTTAACAGTGTTCAGTGTTCAGTGTTCAGTGTTCAGTGTTCAGTGTTCAGTTAAGAAAAAAACATTTTGTTGCGATAACAAAATAATTAATCAATCCGCTTTGCGCTTTTGCGACTTGGCGAGAAAATAAAAACCCATACAACAAACCTTCCTTCGCCAGGCAGGCAACGAAACAACAAACAGTATATGGATTCAAAAATAAAAACCCTCAACGAAAAACTAGCCCTAGCCTATTTAGGTGGTGGCGAAAAACGAATTGAAAAGCAACATGCTAATAAAAAACTAACTGCTCGCGAGCGCGTTTTATATCTTTTAGATACGGGTTCATTTGAAGAAATTGGTGCTTTAGTTACACACCGAACCAAAGATTTTGGCATGGACAAGCAACAATATTATGGTGATGGTGTGGTTACAGGTTACGGAACCGTATCTGGCAGATTAATTTATGTTTTTGCACAGGATTTTACGGTTTTTGGAGGTTCACTTTCTGAAACCCATGCGGAGAAAATATGCAAGGTGATGGATTTAGCTGTAAAAGTTGGCGCACCAATTATTGGACTTAATGATTCTGGAGGCGCACGAATTCAAGAAGGCGTACGTTCACTTGGCGGTTATGCTGATATATTTTATCGTAATGTGCAAGCATCGGGCGTCATTCCTCAGCTATCGGCTATTATGGGGCCTTGTGCTGGAGGTGCTGTGTATTCGCCAGCTATGACAGATTTCACACTTATGGTTCAAGATACCAGTTATATGTTTGTTACTGGGCCCAATGTGGTTAAAACAGTTACGAATGAAAACGTAACCAGTGAAGAATTAGGCGGAGCCAGCGCACATGCTACAAAATCTGGTGTCGCCCACATTACGTCTACCAATGACGTGGAATGTTTAGAAGATATCAAAAAATTATTGAGCTATTTGCCTCAAAATAATCAGGAAAAAGCGAAGGATCTCCCTTTCGAATTAGCGGATGAAATGCGTGATGAATTATCACAAATCATTCCTGATAATGCGAATAAACCTTATGATATGCATGCGGTTATTTCGGGAATAATTGATACGGATTCGTTTTATGAAATTCATAAAGATTATGCCGAAAATATTATAGTAGGTTTTGCTAGATTAGGTGGAAAAAGTGTTGGTATTATTGCCAATCAGCCCCTGTTTTTAGCTGGCGTTTTAGATGTAAATAGCGCCAAAAAAGCTGCGAGATTTGTTCGCTTTTGCGATGCCTTTAATATTCCATTATTAGTATTAGAAGATGTACCAGGTTTTCTACCAGGAACAGATCAAGAATGGAATGGTATTATTGTTCATGGCGCCAAATTGCTGTATGCTTTTAGCGAAGCAACTGTTCCAAGAATAACAGTTATTACAAGAAAAGCGTATGGTGGTGCTTATGATGTTATGAACTCCAAACATATTGGTGCTGACATGAATTATGCTTGGCCAAGTGCCGAAATTGCCGTTATGGGAGCCAAAGGTGCAGCCGAAATTATCTTTAAAAAGGAAATTAATGCTGCTGATGATAAAGATGCTAAATGGAAAGAAAAAGAAGCGGAATATGCCAATTTATTTGCCAATCCTTACAGTGCTGCTCAACGTGGGTTTATAGATGAAGTCATTTTACCAGAAACTACCAGACGTAAATTAATTAAAGCATTTGCAATGCTAGAGGACAAACAGGTTGAAAAACCAAAACGAAAGCATGGGAATATTCCATTATAAAAACGTAACGGGTTTAAATTAAAATTATAAATCTTAACACGCTTTTAAAAATTCCAAGCACATAATGATTATCTTTAATAGACTCATTATGTGCTTTTTTATGAAAAAACGTTTAAACCAATTGGCTGCAACTGCTATTTGTGGAAACGATATCAGTTCATCTTGTTTATATGTTTCAGCACTAGCCATTGTTTATGCTGGACAATATGCTTGGATTTCTCTACTAATTGTTGCGTTAATTCTCTTTCTATTTCGGAAAATCTACGGCGAAGTTGTTGGTGCTTTACCATTAAATGGTGGTGCTTACAATGCCTTACTGAATACAACTAAAAAATCGACCGCCTCATTTGCTGCAGCGCTTACCGTTTTATCTTATATGGCAACTGCGGTTATTTCTGCCAGTGAATCGGTTAAATATGCACACAGTCTTTGGAGTGGTATCCCTATAATTTACAGCACTATTGGATTGTTGGCCTTATTTATGACTATTGTTATTTTGGGTATTGGCGAATCATCTAAAGTTGCGATCGTCATTTTTATTTTTCATTTAACATCGCTGACAATTTTATGTGCCTTTTGTGGTATTTATTTATTTCAAAATGGTTTAGGAAGTCTATTTGCGAATTTTAAAAATCCTATGGAAGGCAGTATTACAACTGCCCTATTTTTCGGTTTTGCAGCTGCCATGTTAGGGATTAGTGGTTTTGAAAGTTCCGCCAACTATGTTGAAGAGCAGAAAGCTGGTGTATTTCCTAAAACGTTACGCAATATGTGGATTATTGTTACCGTTTTCAATCCATTAATAGCCTTTTTAGCTTTAGCCATTATACCTATTGCAACTATTGGCAACCACGAAGAAACGTTACTGTCCTTTTTAGGTCAAACAGCTGGTGGAAATTGGTTGTTTTACGTTATTTCCATTGACGCTGTACTGGTATTAAGTGGAGCGGTTTTAACCTCTTTCGTGGGTGTTGGCGGTTTGGTAGAACGTATGGCTTTAGATCGTATTCTACCAAAGTTTCTTCTTAAGCGAAATAAAAGCGGAAGTTCTTATATTATTTTTATCAGTTTCTTTATACTATGTGTGACCATATTAATTATTACTCAAGGGAATTTAAAAGCTTTAGCCGGTGTTTATACCATTGCATTTTTAAGTGTCATGATTCTATTTGCTATTGGCAACATTCTACTGAAAATTAATAGAAAAAATTTACCAAGACCTGAAAAAGCAAGTGTAGGCGCTCTAATTTTAGCTATGGCAGGCGTTCTTTTGGCGCTGATTGGAAACATTGTTTTAAATCCACCTTACTTAATTATTTTCATGGAATACTTAATTCCTACTTTATTAGTAGTCGGATTTATGTTGTTTCGGATTAAAATATTGAGAGGGTTTTTACAATTTTTAAAATATCTAATACCTTCCAAGCTACCACTTTTTGAAAAATTAAACAACAAAATCCTACTGACCATTCATCATATTAATAATCAAGAATTTGTATTTTTCACAAACCATGATGACGTCTCTACTTTAAATAAAGTATTGCAATATATTCAGAAAAATGAACATACAAAACGCTTGAAAATTGTAACCGTATTAAAGCCTGATTATGTTATACCTAAAAATTTACAAAATGATATTTCTGTTCTAGATCGTGCTTATCCTGAAATTCATATTGATTTTATAATAGAAGAAGGGCACTTTAATCCCGATAAGATTAGGGAATTATCGAAAAAATACAACATCCCAATTAATTTTATGTTTATCGGTTCACCAGGTGAAACATTTCCGTATAAAATTCAAGATTTAGGTGATGTTCGATTAATAATTTAATTCAAAACCAAGTTAATTGGCGTGTTGATAGTCCCGATTCACCAAAAAAACTCAAAGTCCTTTTAAGCACTAATAATCAGTGTTTTAAACGCCATTTTCAGCTGTCGTTTGAAGCCTTAAAAAACCTCATGGCATAAAACTTGTATGCAAAAAGATCAAAGCTTTCTATCGATTGTCTTTTAAAAATGAATTATTTAATTAAATTTATATGAATTTATTAGTTGTTAGTCCCAACTTTCAACCGCTAACACCTTAAAAATCATATATAAAACTAAACTATTTATGAAGCCATTTTTATCAGTTATGATGCTCCTATTGTCCGTTTTTTCAATAGCGCATGCTCAAGAAAAATACCGCGTAATCTATGATTATTCTACAGATGAAATTACCTATTACCACTTAGATAAGTACAATAAGGTAGATGATACATTAATGAAACCCAGATTTAAGCGAAACAGTCTAGTGGAAATGAAACTTAAAAATGTAAATCCATTTGCTGTTGACATTCAAACTGATGTTAATGAAGAAGCAATTCATTCTGAATCTGGTGGATTCAATTTCAGTTCGTTATTAGGTGGTATCAGTTCATTTTCTGGTGGGGATCTTGGTTTAAATGTGGATAATTTACCCATTGATGAAAGCATGTTTAGCAATAAAGTTGCTTCAAGAGGTGCTGGCGTTTCAAATAAATTTTCCGAACTTAATAAACTATCCTCTAATGTAGATGCTATTAAATCAACATTGATGTCCAATTTGCTGAATCCAAATTTAGATAAGGATGCTATTTTGAAGAACGTTAAAAATGCTGCACAAAAAGTTAGCGATTCCCGTGTTAGTGATCCAGATGATAATTTTTATGTGTTTTTATCAAATATGAAGCGTGTGGTTAAAGAAGATTCACAAGAATTAGCTTCAGAATTAAATGCTTTAGCAACAGATATTAATGAACAAGCAACTTCAAACACCGAATTATCTCGTGGCGAATTGGTAGCTCAAAATAATGCATATTCAAACCTAAAAGGCATGCTCAAATCCTTAAACTCCTCTTCAATAAGTACTTCAGAAGATTTAAATAAAATAGAAGAATTGTATGCAACCTTGGAAGCTTCATCATTTGAACAAACTTATGATTACTTAATTGAAGCAGATAAAGTGAATATTGAATTAAAATTTGTTCAAAGTGAATTTTCAAAATCATCTAATGTTGATAATTCGCAAAACACCTTAAAAACTAGGAATTTGAAGTTATTTTCAAAAGGTGGTTTTAAAATAAACTCGAGTGTTGCGTTAACATTAAACAATTTTGGTGATAATGCTCAAGATTTTTATATAGACGAAAATGGTGTGATTGGTGCAGACGTGAATGATTATTTTGTACCAAACTTGAGTACCATGATAAATTTCTATCCAGTAATGGGTGAAAACTTTAATATTGGAGGAAGTTTTGGTTTATCAATTCCTATTACTGAAGATTTAAAAGGCATCAACTTCTTACTAGGTCCATCCCTATTTTTTGGCAGTAAAAGTCGTTTGGCACTATCTGGAGGAATTGCTTATGGTCCTGTAAATAAACTAACAAATGGTCTTGAGGTAGATCAAACAACCGATATTATAGATATTAGTAATTACACAAAAAACGCCTACGATTTCGGGTATTATTTTGGAATTTCCTTCAGTCTTTTCGATTTAAATTAAAACGCTATTCACATGAAAAAATTAAGCTTAATACTCCTGTTTTTTATTACCATTCAATATAGTTTTGCTGATAAACATGCGCTTATTATTGCGGTTGGCGACTATCCTAAAAGCACTGGATGGAGCTCAATTAGTTCGGTAAATGATGTACCATTAATAAAAGGTGCCTTATTAAACCAAGGTTTTTTGGATAAGAATATTATAACACTTATTAACGAGCAAGCTACCAAACAAGGAATTTTAGATGCTTTAGCACTTTTACAATCTCAATTAAAACCAGGTGACGTGGTAGTGATTCACTATTCAGGACATGGACAGCAAATTTTTGATGATAATGGAGATGAAATTGATGATAAAGACGAAGCGCTTGTCCCTATTGATGCTTGGGTGCGATACACACATAATTATAAAGGCGAAAATCATTTACGTGATGATGAATTAAATAGCATTATTACCAATTTAAGAAACACACTGGGTCTAGACGGTCAATTATTAATGATTTTAGATAGCTGCCATTCTGGATCTGCCACTCGTGGTGGTGTAACACGTGGTGGAGAAGCAACATTTGCTCCTGAAAATTGGAAAGCCAAAGACCAAGAAGACAGCGCAGGAAGCGCCATGTTGGAGCGTACAAAAGTAAGTGATAATGCGGCACCATTTGTGATGATTTCTGGAGCTTCGGCAAACGAACTTAATTATGAATATGATGGTGTAGGTTCATTAAGCTATGCGTTCTCAAAAGCCATGAGCGAATTGGGTAGTGATTTTACGTATCGCCAATTGTTTTCCAACATTGCGGCCAATATGAATGTCATTTCACCAAAGCAAAAACCAACTATTGAAGGTGATATTGACTACAAATTATTTAAAGGTGACTATGTAAAACAACAACCCTATTTTGAAGTCACCAAAATTCCTACGTCTACCGTCATACAAATTAATGGTGGAAAATTACAACGTTTATTTAATAAAACCACCGTGTTTGTCATGCCAGCTGGAACGACAACCGTTGACGCAAGTAAAGCATTAGCCAAAGGCGAAATTAGTAATGCCAAATTTAATGAATCATTTATTAAATTAGATAAATCATTAGCAGATAGAAACGAAAAGAAATATTGGGTGTTTGTTGACAAACCGACCTATGGCGACATTGCTATTAATGTCTATATGCAACCTGACACCGATACCGAAATCAAAAAAAGTGTCGCTTTGTTTTTGAACAAAAATGGATTAGGAACTGTTGTAAGTGATACGTTAAAAGCAGATGTTGTTATTTCAAAAACCACAAACGGTTATACTTTAAATAACGCCAAAGGTTTGGATTCATTTGATGCTACCGAAAAGCAACGTGGTAGCGATTTAGAAGCAGATTTAAACAATAAACTGTTTAATTATGCACAAGGCATGTATTTGAAAAAATTAAGTTTAAAAAATTATGATTACGAATTCGATTTTAAACTATTACCTGTGGAATATGTTGCTGAAATAGGCGAAGTTGGCGACTTTTTACCAGAAGATAGCTACAATAATTCCGAAGGCATTTTAGAGATAAAACCTGGAATAGACCATGTATTTCTTCAGGTAACAAATAAAAGTAAACGTTCACTTTACTTTAGCATTATTGAAATTAACAGTAAAGGCGAAATTGCACCATTTATGCCAAGTAGAACTTGTCGTTTAACTGACGACGACCGGAAGTTAGCACCAGGAAAAACAATGATTTTCAAGGAATGTATTTATAAGTTTGGACCACCTTATGAACGTCTAATTCTAAAAGGTTTTGCTACAGATTCGCCTATAAATTTTCAATCTACTGTGGAAACTCGTGGAGAAGGCACACGTAGTGCTAGTAATAATCCGTTAGAAAATTTTCTAAAAAACAGCTACTCGCAATCACGTGGATCTGAAGGCACCGAAACATCTGGAAACATGGATGGTTATAGTACCGAGTTTGTTTATGAGATAGTGGAAGAAAAAACTGATTAATGGTTTAAAATATGATCATAACAAAACGTTTATATTTAATACCTATTTATTTGTTGAGTTTGGTGGTTAATGCTCAAACTATTGATGACCTTATTCAATATAATAAAGAGAATCTAACCGATTTATATGGAAAGAGAGGTGCACCAGCTGATTGGTTGTTTACTGGTCATGTGAATGAAATGTACCTTATTGATGCCTTAAATAGTTACGAAGATGAGGTAGGTATTATTATATATTCGCATCAAAACAACGAACTTACTATTAGTTTGATAAACAAAAAAGGTATACTCCAATCAGTAAAACATACAATTTCAAAAGATACTATTATAGAACAAGTTAATGATGTTAATCAGTTGTTTTCATCAAATTTAAGCTCTCAAATACCATCCTTTCGAGGTTCAATTTCTACAAATCTTAAAAAAAGCACGAAGGTTACTGAAAAAGCATACAGAAATTTAAATACTATACTATTGCCAAACGAATGGCAGTTAGAAGATTACGATCATCTTATTATTGTTCCAACGCTTAATTTATCAACCTTACCATTCGCTGCATTTAAAATGGGAGAAACATTTTTAATTGATAAAATGAGTTTTTCCATAGCGCCTAGTCTTTTTGAATTTATGGTATCAACGAACATTAATTATAACGATGCTCAATCAAATAACGATGGTTATAATTGGACAAATGCTCTATTTGTGGCAAACCCTAAATACCCTAAAACTACGGATTGGCAATTTCCAGATTTACCTGGAACCGTAGAAGAAATCAATTATATTACCAGGTCTTTGCAAAAAGAGACTTTTACGATACTTACGGCTGAAAACGCAACAAAGCACGCAGTAATGGATAATATTTGTAATTATGATTTATTATATTTTGCAACACATGGTATTTCAGATGCAACAAATCCACTAGATAATAGTTTTTTGGTTTTAGCTGAAGGCGAAAACAACACCGCATTTTTAACTGCAAAAGAAATTATGAATTTGCGGCAAAAATGCATGCTTCAAGCCGACTTGGTGGTATTAAGTGCTTGCCAAACAGGAATTGGTGCATCGCATGACGGTGGCATCATTGGAATGGCTAGATCATTTCAAATTGCTGGTGCCAATCATGTATTAATGAGTTTGTGGAGTATTAATGATAAGGAAACAGCAACCCTTATGGGATTTTTCTTCGATTTTCTGAATCAAAGTGGGCGTTTACAACCACATGAAGCTTTACGACAAGCTATTTTGAAATATAAATCAGAAGTTAACAATGATCCAAAATATTGGGCTGCCTTTTCAATTTTTGGCGTACCATACTAAAAATTTATAATGTAAAGAAGATTTAAATTTATGTTTTATCCAATTACATATCTTGATTCATACTAAATCTAAAACCCACTAACAACCTCAAAGTCATTTTCAAGATTCTCTTGTCTAGATGTTGGTTTTTGTAAACCATTTGTAAGTTTTTCGACCGTTTTAGAAACGTATTCTTTAAGTTCGTAAACTGTAATTGTTCCGTTAGCATCTAAATCAGCTTTACGATTTTCAATACCTTCCCGAACCGCAAAGGTAAACGCACCATTTTTCCAATCGCTATTTTCTAGAGCATATTCTTTTCCACCTGATGCTGAAATGACTACGGCTCCATTTCCACGAGATAAATCGGCAAAAAGCGATTGCATTAAGGTATAACTCGTTTCTAATGGTACTGCAATTGTACTTGTCCCAATAGCACCTTTTGCATTATAAACTGCTGCTGTTTCTGTTAACTGAACGGTTTCACCTTCAATTGTTGGATTTTCAACCACCAATTCCTCATCATCTTGATCTAATGTACCCGAATGACAGGCATCAATAAAAACGAGTTTTTTTCTACTCGGAATCCCATCTAATAACCATTCTAAATCCGTGTAATTTAATCCGTTTTGTTCTGGGTTTTCAAAATCAATATCATAAGTAGCACAATAGAAATCTTGATTTTCAGCTAGAAGTCCGTGACCACTAAAACTTAATATTACGGTATCATCAACTGATGTTTTTTGTAAGGTTTCTTTAAGTTTTAAAATATTATCTTTCGTAGCGTTTTCATCCAAATACAAAAATGTTTCCACCGATTCAGATGCTGTTTTAAACATATGCTCTAAATCCAGTGCATCCTTTTTTGCATAAGAAAGATTGTAAGTACTATCTTGATATTTGGACACACCAATTCCGATAAAATAGGTTTTAAATTTTTTAGACTTGCCATCATAAAATACAGATTGGGTTCTTTTAAGAGACTCCAATCCCTTGTCATTTAAACATGATATTTGAATGGTATTATTTCCTTGAGAAAGTTTTACCATTTTTTCAGCCTGATAATCATGTAATTCCCCTTCAATATTTTGACCTTGCTGCCCAAAAACAGGTACACCATTCACCCAAATGTTCCATGAGTCTAAACTGTGATTTTCATCTATAAATTGTGCCTTTATATTATAATCTTGGATGCTTGTCGTTAAAGCAGAATTTTCCAATACTAAATTTATTTGAGGAATTTCATTCCTATTTAATGCCTCTACATCAACTTTAACAGGGGAATTTACTAAACGTTTTTCATAAGCACTTTGGTAGAGCTTTAAAACATCTTGAGATAACACATTCATCTGTCTTAATATAATATCTGGACGATTAAAAATGATATCAAACTGTGTGAATGGATAACCATTTTCTTCTAATAAAAATCCAAATTGATTACTCTTTAGGCCCGATGAGCTCATGTAATAACCTGATTGATTGATAGCCATTTGCTTATCATCATCAAAAAAGTAATACTGAACAACGTTGTTGGTATTAGTATCTAATAAAGCCAAATAATCCCCACCATCCATAACTATCCTTTTTAAATCAGAAAATATGGCTGGTTTGGATGACACAGATGAAGCACGTATTTTCCATAATTCAGTATTGGTATTCAAATCTATTTGCTTAAGGTAATCGGTATTATTTAGATAGAGGATTTTACCTTCCACCAAAAAATCATGATAGTATGCATTAGAGTGAATAGTTTTCATGGCTTGAATACCAGATTTAATTGAAACTTCTTTAAGTAATGGAATCTCATTATCTGTTCCTATTTCCTTTGTTTCTTTAAAATATAAGTTGGTGCTTTCAGTATTAAACCGAACATCTGAAAAATATAATTGTTTGATGGTATACGTCCATAATAGCTCCCAACTAGTCGTGTTGAAAACAGATATCGTATTTTGCCTTTTACCAGAAACGCCATCAGAGATTGCAAAAAACTCACCAGAGTTGGAGACATCCCACTTTAAATCATATTCGGATTTAAATTGCTTGATTGTTTTCCCAGTTTTATCAATAATGGCAAAAAATATCTTTTCTTTATTTCGCAAATTCACTAGGAAATTTTCGGAATTTGGAAAATATTCATAAACACCTTGAATGCTAAAACCTTTCTCCAATTCTGTTAATTGATATATCTTTTTATCTTTAAATCTTAAATCTACTGTTGTTGATTCCTTTAAATCATCAATTTCTATGGTTGTGTTTGGCTTGTTAAAAATCGTTTTAGTTGGTTTAGCTACAATAATAATTTTTTCATTATAATAACTTTTTCTATAAAAAAGCCAAGTATCAGATCCTGGATTAACCGTCATTAAACAAGCTTCACAATTTACAACGGTCGTTTTCCTAGTTTCCGGATTTAATAACTTTAAACTATCTAAATTATAAGGTTTATTTTCCTTTTTAGAATAGGCAAAAATATACTGATCCGCTACTTTAATCAATGTTTTAAAATTTGATAAAGGCGCTTGAATCTGACTAAATTGATAGGTGAATTTTTTAGAATTACGGTTGTAAATTGCCAAATTTCGATACGAATCAAACATATTTGGTTTACCATAGGTAACGATTAATTCTTTGGATTTCTGGTTTAATATAATTTTTCCAATATTGTCTTTGAAATCTTTTGGACTGACTTCTGAAACTGCAAATTTTTGAGAATCTATGGTAACAATTTTACTATGTCCATAATTAATAAAAAGAATTTCGCCGGCTAAATCTACTTGAATATTTTTAACGAAATTAGAAGGTAAATAGTTCATAGTATAAGGATCATCCTGTTTTGGAAGTTCCTGTTCTTGAAAATTAATTATCTTTTCAAATTGCGGTTTTTCAAGATGCTTAATAGTCAAACTCCCTTCTCCTCGATCTATATTATAACCAGTTTTATCCAGTGAAGTAGCCGAATTTGCAATTAAATAACCATCCGCTGTTAGATGTAAAAATCGAGCTGGTTTCTTTTTGAAAAAATTAATTTCTTGTAATGTTTCTAACTTATTATCCAATACCAACACGTTTCCTTTATTATTAGATATAAGAAACTGATTCCTTTGAACGGAATAGCTTAAATACGGAATTTCAAAATCATAGCTCTTTTTTTGGACTATTTTTTTTGCCTTTAAGTCATATAAATACAATTTGGAATTATTGGTAATATCATAAATTGCACCATTTTCGCTGTCTGGATAAATCTTGGTAGAAACCAGCAAAAGCGAATCATTTAATGGTTTATAGGCATGAATATACTCGGGATAAACGCTTGTGAAAATCGTATCTGTCTTTTCGTTTAAAAGATCAATTTCCAATAAATCATGATTGGTACTAATGGTAAATTCACCATGGTTTCGCAAATTGATTTTACCAGATCCAGGACCATTTTCAGAACCAAACCAAAACTCGGCAATCATAATTTTCGATTGGTAATCCCATAATTTAAAGGCGGCTCCTCCGATGGTTTGGATATCACCTTCATAAGTCATAAAATGCTTATTATCTGGGCTTATATATAAGTTTTCAATACCACTTTCAAAAGGTTTCTGTAAAATTGACTTTGCATTCTGCCCATAAAGAAACATACTAGAAACAGTAGATAGAATAACTAATACGTGGCCTTTTATGCTCATAATTGAATAATTTGTGTGAAATTCTATTGGGTAATTTTCATAATTGTAGAAGCACCATCTTTTACTATTGCATCTTTATTTTTACTTAATATACTTGGCAACTGATTAATATATTTACTCTTATTACCTTCATATTCCTCCAATTGAACATTTACTTTTAAAACGCCATACGTGCTATTATTTGCTATTTCAGAGGTGATAGGAATGTCATAATACCAAGGAGACAGTATTGGTTTTGTTATTTGATTGTCAGCACCATACTTGAGATTTTTAAAATCGTACTCCTGCTCTATCAAAATCTTTTTCATTGGTGATCCGTCTGTACTACGCCATTGTCCTTCAATTGAAATAGAAATACGTGCGTTTAAATTTTCATCGGTGAATACCTTCGTTTTTGAAAAAAACACACGCAAAGCATCAAAACTAATCCGAGTTACTCCAGGATTATCAGGGTCACTTATAAAATCTATTTTCGCATAAAAATTTAAGAGGTCATCCTTTTCATCTCGAATCACATCTTTTAATTCTAAAGCACCTTCGGTTCCACGGCTTTTTGGTAATGCGCTAACATCGCTGGTGATTAGCCGAGTCATATTTGCTTTTTCCTCAACCACCTGTGGTTTGGCATATTTAAAAATTTCGATTGATTGGTAGGTTTTTTCTACTTTATCAGAAAAGGTATTATAATAATTGTTTACAGAAATAGATTGTGCGTAGGAACTTGTTAATTGTTTCGCACTTTGATCTGCCAGATATTTGGCACCAATAAATAATCCTTGAAGTGCCATTTCTACCATTCCTCCTCGAGAATCAGGCTGTTTTAAGGATACCACAAATTCTTCCTCTGCCTTAATATGAGACCGTTGATGCGCGCCACAAGAACTAAATAGAATTGCGACTAAAATAATAGATGTTATATGTTTCATAATTTCGAAATAAATTAATTATTGACTTGTGAATAAACATTATAACTTGCCTTTACGCACGTTTTTTAAATATTTATAATTTGATTTAAAATCGGCGTTTTTTGCTATTTTTTCAGGATAATCGCCTTCATAATTTTTTTCATCTACCAAAACACCATGTTTAACTAACAGTTGGAGTAAAGCCATATCGCCAATTTGAGCGGCTAGATGTAACAAATTATTTCCATTTGAATCTTTTACCGTTTTATCAGCTCCGGCATCTAATAAAAGGCGAATGCCTTTTGTGAAATTATTTTTAACGGCTAATTGAATCGGTGTTGGAAGATTATCATAAGTAACATCTGGATAAATAGAGTTCTCTAAAAGAATTTTTAACAGATTATCGTCTTGTGAGTCAATAGCTTCTTTCATGAGTTTATAGCCATCAACAGGACTTAATGCATCGTTAGTCATGGCTAGGATAGACTGTAACATGTCATATTCTTTATTACGAGCCGCAAGAAGCTCTAGCCTTCCCTGAATATTAGTATAAGCATGGTTATAAATCCAAGAATACGAACTCCAACTGCTAAAACGATCAGCTAATCCGTTTTTTATCGCGTATTCTAAATTCTCATAGACAGCCATAATTAAAATTTCTCCTGGTAATTTATGAATTTTATGGGCTTGACATCCTGCATTATTTTCTGCAGATGAAAATTGAACAGTTTTTACACAGTCGCATTCTGGATCATATTTATAATCGCCAGAATACGTTCCATTACTATATTGTGTGGCTCCACGAACCAAAATACCTTCTATAAAACCGTTAGGGTCAAAAACGGGACCGCCAGAATTTCCTGGAAATGCATCAATATCACTTTTAAAAAACTGTTCTTCTTCATTACTGACAACAATGGCATTTTCTGAAAATTTTAAGGGTAATCCTGTTGGAGTTCCTATGGTATTAACCCGACTATTTTTTGAAACCTCACCACTTGTTCTAAAACGGTAAGGTGCTCTTTCTGATTTTCTATCTAGTTTTAATACGGCATAATCTTGATTGGTGTCATCATCTAAAACTGAAGCTAAAACATCAACCACCTCATACATGTTATTTTCAGGAACTTCTATGTACTTGTAATATTCATCATACTTTAGCTCATTGGTATAATCAAATACCCAAATCCATCTTTGGGCATCTTCTAGTGTTTTCACACAATGTCCAGCGGTAATTAATACATCTGGCGCAATTAAAAATCCTGTACAATTTGCTACGGTTGGTTGGTCAAGATACCGAACGTTGGCATCAAAGTTTTCCGTTTCAAAACGGTCGGTGAGCATTTCGCGTAACGTATAACCAACAAGTTCATTTCCATCAATAACATTTTTGGAGACCATTGCTGCTGTAGCGCGAACAAAGTCTTTGATGCCATCAGCATCTTTAACTTCTTTTCTATCATCATTTCCAAAAATGCCTCGTGGTGTGGAACCAATTTCTCCAAATGGATATTGGAATGGTTCGGGTTGATTCTTTTCTTGAGCAAACAGGCTCGTTGAACAGCAAAACAATGCTGAACAAATAAAGATTTTTGTTTTCATGGTATGTAAGTATTGATAAAATAGCGTTATTATCGAAAACTTAATTAAAACTCCTGTATTTGTTGGGACAGAAATTTTCAAGTAAGCATATTGCTAATTAACCAATTATTATTCCAAGTCCTAATTTTATTTAAAAAAAAGCCTACAAAACACACATAAATACTTAATTTTAAGTATTTATTTTCTGTGAAATAATTATAATAATTTAGTTTCAGGCCTAAAACAAAACAAGCCATACACTAATGCGTGTATGGCTTGTTCAAAAAATAAAATATTAAAAAATTACTACATGAGTATTTTTAAATATACTTCATTCTTAATCTTCCGATAACTATCAATATGTTTCACATATTTAGATAGATACGTATCATGTAAATTAATGTAATACACATCACATTCTAAATCATCACATTCATTATACTTTACAATAGATGTTCTATAATTGTATAACTCGTTTAATATGCTTGCGTTTTGTTCAGATTCCTCCAAAAGCAAATCTCGCAACGCTTTGTCATTCAATTTATTAGATGCTATTTTCGCTAGCCAATCACTCTCGTCAGTCACGTAACTTAAATGAGAAATCCAAACGTCAAGCTCTTGTGTCCGCTTTACATGAATTATCTCTTCGTCAGTATCATGATTAAAAAAGGTATTTGATTCCATTATAATTGATAGTGTTTGTTTGATTTATTTTGCTTCACATTTACAATACGGAGCTTTTTGATACCGCCAGGAAATTCCCAGTCAATGACATCGCCTTGAGCATAACCCATAACAGCAGATCCCATTGGTGTTAACACCGAAACCTTATTGTTTTGATAGTTTTTATCATTAGGCGTTACCAATTCAAAGGTGTTTTCCCAACCATCATCCGTTGCCACAGTAATTACAGAATTAAACCTAATAACATCTTGAGGAACTAATTCCTCATCACTAATTACGGCATTCTGCAATTCGGTTTCTAGCCTTTTTACGGAGTATTTACGCGTATCTTCTTTATAGTTTATAGATAAATTTAATAAGCGTTTTAAAACAACATACTCCTTTTTTTCTAATATCAAGCTTCCGTATTTCATATTAAATTAAAGTTTATTATGGAAAAATTCCACGTTGAATATATGCTTTTTCAATACGCTCAATTGCTATAAAGTAAGCAGCTGATCGCATATCGATTTGTTTCTCTTCGGAAGTTTTTAAAACTTTTCTAAAAACCTCTCTAATCTTTTTATCAATTTTAGCAAGTATTTCATCAAGTTCCCAAAGTTCACCATTACGGTTTTGTAACCATTCAAAATAACTTCCAATAACACCACCAGAATTACATAAGATATCTGGAATAACCGTTATTCCTTTTTCTTGTAATACTTTTTCTGCCTCAACAGTTGTTGGTCCATTAGCACCTTCAGCAATTAAAAATGCTTTAATTTGAGATGCATTTTCAGCCGTAATTTGATTTCCTAAAGCTGCAGGAATACAAATATCACAGTCTAATCCGAAGAAATCTTCCTTCAATACTTCTGTTGATCCTGGGAATCCTTGAACAGCTCCATTATTATTTTTAATAAACTCGAATAAACCTTCTACTGAAATGCCTTCGGTATTTGAAATTGAACCAAATGCATCTTGAACACCAACTAGTTTAGCACCTTCTAATTCTAAAAAGTGTGCTGCCCAATAGCCTACATTTCCAAAACCTTGAACAATAAAACGCTTATCTTTTAAATCTATTTTCTTGCTTTCAGCCCAATACTTAATCGTTAAAAATACACCAAACCCAGTTGCTCTATCACGACCTTCTAATCCACCAGAACCAACTGGCTTTCCAGTAACTACGTGCTGATTTTTTGAACGCTCTGATGGCGCTTTTGTAGACATATACGTATCTGCAATCCAAGCCATAGTTTGTGCACTTGTATTGACATCTGGAGCTGGAATATCGTGTTCTGGTCCAATATTTTCACCTAAAGCATAAGTAAAACGTCTTGTAATACGCTCTAATTCTGTATTAGAATATTTTTTAGGGTCCATTTGAATTCCTCCTTTAGCACCACCATAAGGTAAACCTGCTAAAGACGTTTTCCATGTCATCCACATAGCTAATGCCTTAACGGAGTCGATATCAATTGTTGGATGGTAACGCAATCCGCCTTTGTATGGTCCTAATGCGTTGTTGTGCTGTACACGGTAACCTTTAAAAATTTCGACTTCACCATTGTCCATACGAACTGGGAAATGAATAATTAACTCGTTATTCGTTACAGCTAATATTTTTTTAATGTTTGGATTCAATTCAACCATATCTGCAGCAGCATTGAATTGCTTCATAACATTTTCTAGCATGCCTTGTTTAGGTTGTTTTTTCTTTTTTACTTCTTTTGTTAAAGTCATTTTTTTTATTTTTTAGATAAGTTCAACAGTGGGATTATTCAACACGCGGTTGAATTTTTGATTATTATTATTATTATTATTATTATTATTGGAATATTTGTTCGTGTCTGTTTTAGCTAGTTCATATTCACTACAGGACCAAATAGAACTTTTATTTGTTGTTAAGTTGCACGTATGTACAAATATACAATCTTGGCACAAACTTCTTTCCATAGTATGATTCATAAACTAGTCTTTAATTTCCATGAACCAATAGGCAATAGGCGTGCCAATTAAAAATACAAACCACAAATCAATTACAATAATCTGATTACTATTTACTTACAATTAATATGCTTGAAATCTCTTAAAGTGATATTGAGGAGAAATTGACCAACTGCGTAAAAATCACCCAGTAATTAAAATCGCTTATTTTATTTTTTCGCTTAAAGTCTTCCTATCAATTTGAAGAATTTTAGCCGCTTGAGATTTATTGTTGTTTGTAGCCTCTAGTACTTTTAATATGTATTTTTTTTCAATTTCTTTAAGTGGTAACAGTTCATTATCATATTCTGGAAATGATATGTGATGTTTTAATTGTTCAGGTAAATCAGCAATCGTAATTTGCTTGTCACACATTATCACAGCACGTTGAATAACATTTTCTAACTCCCTAATATTACCTGGCCAGTTATAGCGCTCCAATACAGCCAGCGCATCTGGTGCGATAGAAATTAATTTGTCCTTATATTCAACACCATATTTAAACAAAAACTTATCGGTTAATAACGAAATGTCTCCTTTTCGTTCTTGTAATGTTGGTACATCAATTTCAACAACCGTTAATCGGTAATAAAGATCTTCACGAAAACGCCCTTTATCAATAAGTTCCTTTAAATCGCTGTTTGTGGCGGCAATAACACGAACATCTACAGGTTCAATTTTTTGAGATCCTACGCGAGTCACTTCCTTTTCTTGAAGTACGCGAAGTAAGCGTGATTGGGTAGCTAAAGAGGCATTTCCTATTTCATCTAAAAAAATAGTTCCCTTATTTGCGGCCTGAAAAAAACCATTTCTATTTTCATCAGCTCCTGTAAATGCACCTTTGACATAGCCAAATAATTCGGATTCTAAAAGGTTTTCAGGAATCGCACCACAGTTTACAGCAATAAAAGGAGCCGACGCATATTTTCCTAAATAATGAATGGAACGTGCAACTAATTCTTTTCCCGTTCCGCTTTCCCCTTTTATAAATATGGTTGCTTTATTGTCTTTAACCCGATCTATAACTTCCGTAACTCTCTTTATGGCTTCTGATTGTCCAATTAATTCACCATAACTTTTGGAATCTTTTGGCAACTCTGGTTTGCTAGTGACTCTTTTTGGTCTACTTTCAAACGCTTTTATAACAGCTAATTTGAGTTCTTCTTTGGTAAATGGTTTGGTAAGATATTCCATGGCTCCAGATTTCATAACCTCTAATGCTCCATTAACAGAAGGATAACCTGTAACTACTAATTTTGGAATATTTGGAAAATGCTCTGATACATATTTTACCAACTCTAAACCATCAACACCTGGCATTTTTAAATCGGTTATAAGTAAATCTATTGATTCATCCTGTAAAATAGTCATGGCTTCTTTTACAGAAACCGCTTTAAACGTATGATAATTTAAGGTTTGTAAATGACGTTGTAGGAGTTCTAAAATATGAACATCATCATCTACTAATAATATATTTTCTTGATGTAATGACATAATTTAATTTTTTGGAAAACTAATATGAAATATAGTGCCTTTTGGCGAATTTTGTCTATGTTTTATGGTGCCTTTATGACTTTTTACAATACCGTGAACAACGCTTAATCCTAAACCAGAACCTTCACCAACTGGTTTTGTTGTAAAGAAAGGATTGAAAATATTGTCTCCTTTTTTTGGATCAATACCCGGCCCTTCATCGCTAATTTCAATTATAATTTGTTTTTCATTTTGGCTAACAGTCACATTTATAACACCTTTTTCCGGTGAAAAATAAATAGCATTAATCACCAAATTAAAGATAACTTGTGTGAGTTGGATAGCGTCTACTCGGAAAGGAATATTTTCATCGGTAATGGTTACATGACAAGTAATATCTTTTTTAGAAAAATTAGGTTTCAATAAACTAATCGCATCTTTTATTATAGGTGTCATATTAGTTAGTTCCATTTGGTGTGGCATATCACACGAAAAGAACATCAATTTTTTGACCACTTCTCGCGAATAAATGGCACTATTCATTATTTTATCTAAATCGTTTAAAACCGCTTTTTGATCGTGAAATTGATCTTTTAATAATTCCGAATAGCCTAAAATATTAGCCAATGGTGTATTGAGCTCATGTGCGATTCCGGCCGTAATTTCACCTAGAATAGACAACCTATCGGCACGTTCTACTTGCCGTCTAGACAGAACTTCCTTTTCTATAATTTGCTTACGTTCAAACAAATTACCAAGTTCTAAAGTAATTTTAGCCAACAGTCGTTTTTCTTCATTTAAAAAACTGTTTTCGTTAAATTTAGCTTTAGAATAGCCTACTTTAATGGAGCCGATTGCAATATTAAATTCTTTAATAGCAGATAACATAAAAACCTTATCTACCGACTGCTGCCCGACTTCAATATGAAAATCGGCAACGGTTAACTCCACAGAAGCTTCTTTTGGAAACCGAATAGCTTCCTGTAAACTTAAGGCAATAGCTTGAAGTGTTGGCTCCAAATTATCCAAATCACAATTGGATATATGCGAACTGATTGTGTATAAACAAGATAATTCTTTTATGCGTTCTTTTAATTTATCTTCAGCCGTATTTAATTGTGACATATTGTTTTTTATGGTAGATATGTAAAATTACATTTTTAAAAAATAGGATTCAAGATTCGCCATACAATTAAGATTATTTAACAATGAATTAGTTATTAAAATCAAGCATCCTAATAATTTATAAATACTTTTGCAGGATGCAAAATACAAAACCAAATATAGAAAAAGTTAATATTGAATTTATTGCATTAATGGCATCATTAATGGCTATTGTAGCACTTTCAATTGATGCACTTCTTCCAGCTTTACCAGACATAGCATCTGATTTTGGTGTAACTGATGTTTCAAAAAACCAACTTTTAGTTACCATGATTTTTTTAGGCTTGGGTTTTGGTCAACTTATTTTTGGTCCTCTTTCTGATAGTTTTGGGAGAAAATCCATTATTTATGTTGGATTTCTACTATTTGTATTTGCTAGTATTTTATGTGTTACAACGGGAAGTTTTGAAATTTTGATTTTAGGTAGAATTCTTCAAGGTGTTGGATTAGCTGCGCCCAGAACCATTAGTATTGCTATGGTTCGGGATTCTTATAGCGGTGATTATATGGCCAAAGTGATGTCATTCGTAGTTATGATTTTTATTTTAGTTCCTGTAATTGCGCCAACTTTAGGTCAGTTTCTAATTACGTTTTATGATTGGCATTCTATTTTTTATGTCAATTTAATATTTGGAATTGTTGTAATGTTTTGGTTTTGGAAAAAACAACCAGAAACACACACCAAAGAAAAGCGAACCAAATTAACACCACAACTTTTTATTGCAGGTGCCAAAGAGTTTTACAGGCATAAAGATGCCGTTGCCTATACAGTAATATCCGGTTTAATTACGGGTTCTTTTATGGTGTATTTAAGCACATCACAACAAATATTTGAACACCAATATAATTTAGCAGAATTGTTCCCTTACATTTTTGCCAGTTTAGCCATTTCTGTTGGGTTTTCCACATTTATTAATAGCACGTTGGTAATTCGTTTTGGAATGAGACGTATTGCCTTCACAGCTGCAGTTTGCTTTTCAATTATATCCGTTTTGTATGTTATTATATTTTCTTCAGGCGTAAATCCAGACTTATCTATATTGGTGATATTTTTTGCGTTGCAATTTACAGCTATCGGGTTTTTATTTGGAAATCTACGATCATTAGCCATGGAGCCTGTTGGTCATATTGCTGGTGTTGGCGCAGCAATTAACGGCTTTTTTAGCACCATCATGGCTGTTCCTATAGCTAGTTTTATAGGTGGTTTTGTAACTGAAAGTGTGTTGCCTTTGTTTATAGGCTTTTCAATCTGTGGCATTCTATCTGTTATATTATTTCTTTCGGTTAAAAAACCAATTAAAACTGAATTGACTCAATAATATCAACAACTGATGAAATAATATACTCGACACCAATAGCAATTACAATAAATCCGATAACGCGTGACAAAGCATTGATTCCAGATGCTCCTAAAAATTTCACGATGAGATGTGATGATTTTAAAATCAGGTAAATACTGATCGTTGTTACTAAAATCGCGATTAATATAATACAGATTTGTAAAACAGTTTGGTATTCTTGATTAAACGTAATCAATAAAGAAATAGTCCCTGGACCCGCTAACATTGGAATAGCCAAAGGTGTTAAAGAAATAGCATCACGTGAGTGAATATCTTTTTGAACTTTATCACGTTTCATACCTTTATGTTCTTTGAATTTGCCCGTTAACAATGCAAATCCTGAAGACGCAATAATGAGTCCGCCTGCAATTTTTAAGGCATTTAAACTAATACCGAAAAAGGACAGAATATATTTACCTGCAAAAAAAGACAGTAATAATATAATTAACACATTAAACGCTGTCCAAAATGCCGTTAATGCACGCTGACGTTTAGTACTTTCTTGAGTTAAACCAACAAACACAGGAACAGTGCCGAGTGGGTTCATGATGGAAAATAACGCTCCAAAACTGATTAAAAATAAATCCATAGTTTTTTACTACAAATTCACTGCTTTTTATCAAGTTTAAGGTTACGCGAATTTTAACCTATGATATGAAAATTGTTAAATTTAATCGGATCTTTTACGACGTGTATGTTTTTTCGGTTTCTTTTCATCAATCCGAACATACACTAATTTAAAACGACCATTACCGCTTTCGCGTTTATCAATTTCAAAATCATCAATAGAACTAATTAATGGTGTTAGTTTGGCGAAACCGTAATTACGCGAATCAAAGTTTGGTTGTTTTTTCTGCAATAAACTTCCAACATCACCTAAAAAAGCCCAACCATCATCATCAGCTAGATCTTCGATGGTTTGTGAGATTAACCGAATAACTTTTGGTGTAATTTTATCGTAGGAATCTTTGGTAGATTTCTTTTCATCTTCTGGATCGGTGTCAGAATCCGTATCACTAGAAGCTTGCTTTAAAATTTCAATGTAAATAAATTTATCACAAGCAACAATAAAAGGTTTTGGTGTTTTCTTTTCTCCAATACCATATACTTTCATTCCAGCTTCACGCAGTCTGGTTGCTAATCGCGTAAAATCGCTATCACTAGAAACCAAACAGAAACCGTTTACTTTTTCACTGTATAAAATGTCCATAGCGTCAATAATCATGGCGCTATCGGTTGCATTTTTTCCAGTTGTATATCCGTATTGCTGAATAGGTGTAATGGCATTTTCAAGTAACATGTTTTTCCATTTTGCTAAATGAGGTTTGGTCCAATCGCCATAAATACGTTTAATAGTTGGATTGCCATATTTGGCAATTTCTTCCATCATTTCTTTTACGTAAGCGGATGGTATATTGTCACCATCAATTAACACTGCTAGTTTAATTTCCATTATATATTTTAGTTAGTCGGTATTTCGTAAAGTTAACAAACTGCCATTTAAAACCCAGTTTTTTGATTGCTTATTTCAGCAAGAACAAATAACAAGACCTATTACTCTATTTTATTTCCTGGTATATTTTGCCCGTTTTGATGAAGCGTTAAACTTTCCACAACACCTTCATTAGTTACATGAAAAGTAACTTGAGCATCTACTGCTTTTAAATAAAATTTATGTTCTGCGGATGGAAACAATTGAAACTGCGGTTGTCCCGTGGCTTGTGCTAAAAGTTGTGTACCATCACGTGTTACCGTTATAATAAAATCTGGCGCCAATTGATATGCGCCTAAATAGGTTTCTAAAACGGCTTCCGAAACCTCCATATCTGAAACAATGTCACTAACATCAACACCTATTGATTTTAAAACAACTTTCGCATTTTCGTTTGCGGGATTTAGCTTCAATGATTTTTTATAATTTGAACTTGCTAACGCAGAATCACCTTGTTTTAAATAAACTTCGGCTAAAGAGTCAAATACATTGGATGACTCTGGAAATGTGTTCGCATTTAATTGAAATAGTTTAAAAGCTATTGCGTTTTTATCAACATTTAAATACTCATACCCTAAACGATTCAATTCGGATTCATTAAAGACATAATCATTTGGTGTAGCCTTTTTAGTTTGATGATATAAGGCAATAGCCGAATCTACACCATTCTTTGAAATTTCTTTTTTCAGTAACATGACAATAGACGGTTTCGGGTTCACTAAAGGCGTCGGACTTCCCAATAAATGAAAGCCTAAAGCATTTATGTTTTCGGTAGCATTAGTCAACACAACAACCCCTTTCTTTGTCCCTTGAACAAACCCTGTAAATGATGTGTAACCACCTGTTCTTCCGTTATGCCACGTTACATTCCCTTTTTTTTCATGATGCCAGCCTAAACCAATATTAAATGTGCTATCAGCATTAGAAAAAGCTTCCTGATGTGCCAATTGCATAGCCGGGTTGATGGGTGTTTTAGAAATTTCTAAATTGGCTTTTAAAAACGAAATCATATCAATAGCCGTGGAACGAATGCCGCCTGCGGAAGCTATTACATCAAAATCCCAATTAGAAACTTGAACGCCTTCACTATGTCCATTAGCTAAATGGTTCCGCATATTATCAGATAGCTTTAATGCTGTGTTTGGCATACCACAAGGTGTTGTAATTCGCTCTTTGATTAAAGTTTCATAGGTTTTTCCTGTATGCAATTCCAATATATGGCCTAACAAACCCATACCTAAATTAGAATACTCATATTTTACACCAATATCTCTGGTCAATTCCAGCTGGTTTAAAAACGCATACATCATTGTTGGTGTATAATCCACATACGGATTTAAAGGATCTTTCGGGTTGAAATTATCTGGCATTCTTGGCAAAGCCGATGTATGTGTTGCTAAATCATTTAACGTGATTTCTTTACCATTTCGGGTTGGTAATGTTACGGATTTAGGTAAATATTTAGAGGCTAGATCCGTTAAAGCCATATGGCCTTTTAAAACTTCATCTGCCAATAAAGTGGTTGTAAATACTTTGGAAATAGAACCAATTTCAAAAACGGAATGTTCATCAACCGGTTTGCCTGATTTTGCAGCTGTCGTACCAAAACTATAGTATTCAATGGTTTCATCATCAATCATACCAACGACTATGCCAACATTCACACCGCTTTCTACACGTGCTTGAATATGATTTTCAACCTCTTGCGAAATAAGTTGTGCTTGCGAAAAAGTGGTAAGACTCAAACAAACTGCAACGAATAATATGATGTATTTTTTCATGATATGGATGGTTAGATATATTTATAGGACGATTATTAATGTAAAATGTTACAAATTAAAGCGCCTCATCAATAATATCCTGCACACATTCTGGATTCAGTAACGTACTAATATCACCCAAATTAGAGGTGTCTTTTTCGGCTATTTTCCGAAGAATACGTCGCATAATTTTTCCAGATCGTGTTTTTGGCAAACCTTCGGTAAATTGAATTTTATCGAGTTTGGCAATGGGTCCAATATGTTCGGTTATAATTTGGTTGATTTCGTTTCGTAAATTAGTATGATCCCGACTTTCACCAGATTCCTTCAACGTCACATAGCCATACAACGCATTTCCTTTAATATCATGTGGGAAACCAACAATGGCGGATTCAGAAACTGCTGGATGTTCGTTAATAGCATCTTCAATGGGTGCTGTTCCTAAATTGTGTCCAGATACGATAATGACATCGTCCACACGACCAGTAATTCGGTAGTAACCAACTTCATCACGAAGTGCGCCATCTCCCGTAAAATACATGTTTTTATAGGTGGAAAAATACGTATCTTTATAACGCTGATGATCTCCCCAAATCGTTCGGGCAATACTTGGCCACGGAAATTTAATACACAATCTGCCATCCACTTGATTGCCTTTTAATTCGTCCCCGTTTTCATCCATAATACACGGTTGAACACCTATAAATGGTAAAGTTGCGTAGGTTGGTTTGGTTGGTGTTACATACGGAAGTGGTGTAATCATGATACCACCTGTTTCGGTTTGCCACCACGAATCGATAATTGGACTTTTTCGTTTTCCAACATTATCATTATACCAATGCCAAGCTTCTTCATTAATAGGTTCGCCAACGGAACCTAAAACTTTTAAAGACGATAAGTCATACTGCTCTATTAATTCTGTTCCTTGTTTTGCTAACGCGCGTATAGCTGTTGGCGCTGTATAAAACTGATTAATTTTATGCTTCTGAATAATATCCCAAAAGCGTCCAAAATCCGGATAACTCGGTACACCTTCAAACATAACAGTCGTTGCACCATTACAAAGCGGGCCGTAAACTATATAGCTATGGCCTGTAATCCAGCCAATATCAGCGGTACACCAATACACATCATCCTCCTTATATTGAAACACATTTTTAAACGTGTATGCCGTATAAACCATATATCCAGCTGTGGTATGTACCATGCCTTTGGGTTTTCCGGTGGAACCAGACGTATATAAAATAAACAAAGGGTCTTCAGCTTTCATAATTTCTGCTTGTCCGTCTTTAGATGCTTTATCAAGTAAAGGCTGCAACCAAAAATCGCGACCTGCCTTCATGGTAATTTCTGAATGTATGCGTTTTACCACTAAAACGGATTTTACACCATCGCAACTTTCCAAAGCTTCATCTACAATACCTTTTAAGTCGATGGTTTTGGCACCTCGATAAGAGCCATCTGCTGTTATTACTAATTTACAATCCGAATCATTAATTCGTGTAGTTACTGCTTTTGAAGAAAAACCTGCAAATACCACAGAATGAATGGCACCAATTCTAGCACAAGCTAATATAGCAACCGCCAATTCTGGAATCATGGGCACATAAATACATACGCGATCGCCTTTTTTAATACCCTGATCTTTAAGCACATTCGCCATTTGGTTTACGCGCTCATACAATTGTTGGTATGTAATATGTTCTGCTGGCTCATCTGGATTATTCGGTTCAAATAAAATAGCCGTTTTATCACCACGCGTTGCCAAATGCCTGTCTAAACAGTTTTCAGTGATGTTTAATTCGGCACCTTCAAACCATTTTATTTCGGGTTTTGAAAAATCCCAACTTAAAACGTTGTCCCATTTTTTTCGCCATAAAAAATGCTCTTCAGCAATTTCCTCCCAGAAATTCTCGGGCTCACGAATGGATTTTCTATAAATTTGATAGTACTCTTCTAAATGTTTAATATGGTAGTTACTCATGTGAATTATAATTATGATGAAAAGATAGGACAAAGCCGAAAACAATCAAAAAAAAACGTTATCAAAAAAGTGTATAGATTTTTTACATTAATTTTTATATTAGCAATCTAAACTTCCTGAAATCTTGAAAAATCACCTCACGCTCCTACTCGTTTTTACGTTTACTATATTTTCATTTGCTCAAAAAAAGACAGAACCAACGCCTGAAGAAATACAACTTGCCGAAACGCTTAAAGAAACCTATCCGGATGATCACGTAGCTTCTGAAAGTGAGAATTATCACATTACATTTGAGTTCAACAAGAAAACAGAAAAGGTGGAGGTCCTGGAAACTATTACCAAAAAACTCATCAGTTTAGATTCTCGAGCAGACATTCAAGTGTATAGTTTTTATAATGGCGAGTCGGAAATTGAATCTTTTGAAATCAAATATAAAACGGATCGTGATGCTGATTTTTACATTAAAGATGAAGCTATGAAAAGTGACGATTTATTTCATAATGATGCACGCGTAAAATATACGAATTTAGATTTCCCACTTAAAGGCTATAAATATCAAATTGAGACTGTTAAGCGCTACAAAGACATTAAATATTTTACCAGTTTGTATTTTAATGATGATTATCCAGCTGTAAAAAAAACGTTTACTATTGCTATTCCAAATTGGTTAGATTTAGAATTAAAAGAAATGAATTTTGACGGCTTTCCAATTCAAAAATCAGTAAAAGCGAATGAGGATACTGATGGTAAAATCCATACGTTTATAATAGAAAACGTACCAGCTATGTTTGATGATAGCAGTGCGCCTGGACCATCCTACATTTATCCGCATATTTTAATTTTAGCAAAATCATTTACTATAGATTCTGTAAAAACAAACATCTTCGAATCTACTCAAGATTTATACAATTGGTATAAAACATTGGTAAATAGTTTAGAAAATGACAATACGGATTTACAGGAGAAAGTGGTTGAATTAACCCAAGATGCAGCAACGGACGAAGAAAAAATAAAAAACATCTACTATTGGGTCCAAGATAATATTCGCTACATCGCCTTTGTGGACGGAATTGCTGGTTTTAAACCTGATGAAGCTTCTAGTGTTTTCAAAAAACGTTATGGCGATTGTAAAGGAATGGCAAACCTGACCAAACAAATGCTAATTGAAGCTGGTTTTGACGCACGATTAACATGGATTGGTACCAACCGAATTGCTTATGATTATTCAACACCAAGCCTATCTGTAGACAACCACATGATTTGCACCATTTATACTAATGGGGAACCAACGTATTTAGATGGAACCGAAAAATTCAACGCTTACAAAGAATACGCTAACAGAATTCAGGGCAAGCAAGTATTAATTGAAAATGGTGATGAATTTATTTTAAACATCGTACCGAAAGCGGCCGCCAATTTCAATAAAGAAACCGTTAATTATAATTTATCCCTTGAAAACGAACAATTAAGTGGAACCGTTTCCAAAACCTACAATGGCGAAAGTCGCTCGGGATTATTACAGTATTTAAGTCAACTGCAAACTGATAAAAAAGACACCTTTTTAATGTGGTATTTGGATGGAGGCGATTCAAATATTAAAGTAGAAGATATAACGACATCTAATTTAACAGACAGAGAGATTCCTGTAAATATTGATTACAACATTACTATTAATAATGCGGTTTCTTCCTTTGATGATACCATGTATATTGATTTGGATTTAGAGAAAGAATTATCAGGTTATAATTTTGAAAAGCGTAAAACCGATTATGTTTTCGATTATAAAAAGCATTTAGAATCTACAACCACCTTAAAAATTCCTGACGGTTATAAAATTGGAAGCCTTCCAAAGGATATTGCTATTTCCAATGATAATTACAATTTAAAAGTCTCCTTTACAAAAACGAATAATACCATTATATATAAAAAGGATTTTGAAATCACCGATAGCGTAATTAAAATAACAAGTTTTAATGAATGGAATGATTTCATAAAAAATCTTAATTCAGTTTACAACGAACAAATCACCCTAACCAAACAATAAAAAGCGCATGAAAATAAAATTACTCCTACTATGCACATTTGCGTGCACTACCCTGGTTTTTGGGCAATCTAAACTAGAAAAGGAAGCCCAAACATTTTTTTGGGGAGAAAAGGATACCTTTAAAAACACGGTTGATATTCCTGAAAAATGGGAAAACGAATCGGCTGTAATTATCTATAAGAATGAAAATTATGATTTTCATAAGTTTGGTAAACGTGTGGAATATAAATCATCTATTCGCAAACGTATTAAGTTATTAGATCAAGCATCTGTTACCGAATTTTCAACCTTCACCTATCAAAAACGTTTCAACTCATCAAAAGGCGTTTATGTTTACAATCCATCCAATGTTATTGTCGGTATTAAAATTATTAAGCCCGATGGCACAGAAACTAGTATTGATATTGAAAAAGAAGCGGTAGAAGTTGATGGTGAAACAAAAGTAGCGATGGCTAATTTGGAAATTGGTGATATAATTGACTATTTCTATTATAGTATTGAGCCGTTTAAATCTATTGAGGCGTTTGGTTTTAATCCTGTTGAACAGACATTAAGTGAAGAATATCCCATAATGGATTACAAGCTTTCTTTTGAAACTGAAAATGACTTTTTTATAAATTTCAACTCCTATAATGGCGCTCCAGAACTAAAAGAAATTCCCACCGAAAAGAATAATATGAGACGGTATGAATTGATTGAAAAAGACATTGATAAACATAAATATGAGCGTTGGTTTTATCCTTTAGTAGAATTACCATGTTATAAATTCCAAGTGTATTTTGCTAGATCCGGAAAGTTTGAAGATCGTGCATTAGCTTTTTTACCAGAAAAAGAGGAAATCATAAAAAAGACAGTTTCAAAGGAAGAAATTTTAGACTTTTATGAGAAATACACACCATATGGCGATTTAGGTTCTATGGAGCGTTTTGTAAAAGAAAACGACTTTACAAGCGAGCGCGAAAAGGTAATGGCTGTTTATTATTTTGCGCGCCATCATTTTCTAACGCAATATGTAGATGGTATTATTGTTGGTGAAGCGAACATTTTGGCCTCACCATTTATTACCACCAGAACGGTTCCGTATTTATTTTCAAATGAGAAATCGTTTATACGGCATTTTATGGCTTTTTTATATGAATCTGATTATGATTACGAAGTTATAGTTGGTAAAAAACGCTATGATGGTCATTTAGACGATTTGCTACTAGAAAGAAACACGAATGTTATTATCAAAGTAAACACGGAAATACCTGTTTATTTAGAAGCTTTCAAGATTCATTCGGATGCCAATCAATTTCATCATTTATTAGAAGGTACTGATGTGTATAAATTATCGGCAAGCAAAAAACGATTGGATGAAATTTCAACCGGAAAATTACCGCAATCAACGTACAGCGATAATGAATCCTTTAAAGACATTACAGTTACTTTAAACGATGATATTTCAGGATTTAAGTATCAAGGTGTTAATAAATATAAGGGTTACGAAAAAGAAGATCATCAATATGACAAGCTTATTTTTAAAGATTATGTAGATGAGGATTACCAGAAATATGGAACAGAACTTTTTATTGATAAAATAAGAAATAAAAAAACACGCGAAAAAACAAGTAAGGAACTTGCGGCATTAGTTGAAAAACTTCGTGAGAAACAATCTGAAAGTTTAAAGAAAAATATAGAAGCTGAATTGGATATTCCAGAGGTTTCAGACTATACTTATGCCATTAAAGAAACGGGGCGTTATGGATTTGACACGTACTTTATTTATGATGAAAGCTTCACTATTTCAGATGCACTCATTAAAAAAGCAGGGCCTAATTACATTTTGGAAGTTGGTAAATTAATTGGTGGTCAAGTGGATTTATCTGATGAAGAACGCAAGCGTACTGAAAATGTGCACATGAACTACCCAAGAAGTTATAATTACAACATAACACTAAATATTCCTGAAGGGTATTCGGTTTCTGGTTTGGATAAATTAAACAAATCGGTTGCTAATAAAACAGGTGCTTTTATTAGTACAGCAACTGTTTCAGGTAATCAGGTAATTATCACTTCTACAAAACAATACAAAAACAATTATGAAGACCATGCAGATTGGCCATTAATGATGGCGTTTCTAGATGAAGCGTTTCAATTTACCAATGAAAAAATCTTATTGAAGAAAGATTAATAATTCTTATTCGTGTTAATTTAAAAGGCTGTCTGAAAAAAGATACTATAAATCGTCAAACTGAATTGGTTTCAATTTGACGAGAATTATCTAAACTTTCAGACAGCTTTTTTATTTATTAAAAGTCCGTAATTTATAAGCTTTTATTTCTTTAACCACGCGTGGCGCTAGCATAAGCGTTGTAAACATGGTTGGGAAAGCCATGAGTGCAAAAAAGCCATCAATTAAGTTAATCATCATACTAAGTGACGTGGTTGCTCCTAAAAGAATACTCACGATATACATGTAATTATAGTAATGTTTTTTATCGGCTCCAATCAAAAACGACAAACATTTACTACCATAGTAGGAATATGAAAATAGCGATGAAATACTAAAAACGGCAATACAAATTAATAGCAAGTATTTACCAAATCCTGGCATGGCATTTCCAAATGCAGACGCTGTTAAACTCACACCATTAGCATCCGTTGTTTGCCAAACTCCGGTTACTAAAATAGCCAAAGCTGTTAAGGTACAAACCACCAAGGTGTCAATAGCTGGTCCCAACATAGCCACTAAACCTTCACGGACTGGTTCCGAAGTTTTTGTTGCGCCATGAGCCATAGGTGCTGTACCAATTCCCGCCTCATTAGAAAACGCACCACGACGAATACCTAATAACATTAAACCACCTATAACACCACCTAAAAAGGTGTCGCCTTTATAAAAGCTAGCACTAAATGCATCGGTGAATATGAGGCTAAAATATTTAGGTACGTCCTCAAAATTTACTATGAGAATAATAACCACCGAAACAAAATATAGTAATACCATAGCAGGCACGAGTTTGGAAGCCGTTTTACTAATCCTATTCAGCCCTCCTAAAATTACAATTGAGGTAATAATTACTAAAACAATAGCAACAGTTAGATTAGAAGTAAAACCAACTTCCACGCCATTGGGACGCAATAAAATATCATTAATAGCTTGGGTTAACTGATTCACATTAAAAACCGGTAAGGCGCCAACCAAGCCACATACACTAAAAAACATAGCCAATGGTTTCCATGATTTACCTAAACCTTCAGTAATAAAATACATAGGACCACCTTGTAAATCGCCAGCACTATCTCTACCACGATACATAATGGCTAAGGTAGATGTAAAGAATTTGGTAGACATCCCAATTACAGCACTCACCCACATCCAAAAAACGGCTCCTGGTCCACCAATGGAAATGGCAACGGCTACTCCCGCAATATTCCCCATACCAATGGTAGAAGATAAAGCGGTTGTTAAAGCTTGAAAATGTGTAATTTCACCTGGATCGTCTGGATTATTATATTTACCACGCAACACGTTAATGGCATGGCCAAAAAACCGAAAGGGTAAGAATCTGGATAGAATTAATAAGTACAATCCGCCTCCAATAAGCAAAATAAGTAATGGCAAACCCCAAGCAAACGAGGCGAAATCAGAAATGTATTGATTGAGTTGTTCCATAAATTTATTTGTAGTCATAAATGTAACAAAGTCATTACAATTTTTGGGTGTTTTTAAAAGTTTAAACCATTCTCGCGGCTTGTTTCTTCGGATTCTATTTATTAAAAGTTAACTTTGGAGTTCAATAATTAGAATATTTTTACGCATTTTTTAAAGAAAACAAAAGCTTTCTTTTATTAACGGCCCAGATTAAAAATTAATTAAAATGAAATTTATTTTTTCACTGTATATCATATGTTTTAGCTGTTTTATCAGTTTAGCGCAAGCTGGATATCCAGAACCAGAAAAGACAGAAACTAGACTGTTTTATATTCAGCATAGTAACAACCACAATACTTATGTCTATGATGTTAATTTAAATGGCAAGGTTATTAATCAATTAGAACCTATTAATGAGTACCGCATTATTTATACTGAAAATGGTATAAAAAGGCCACTGACAACCTTGCAGAAAAGTCGAGCTTATGGATTAATTCGCGTAGATTCTCAACCCAATTTATTCACGTTTCGCCTTGCCGCATCTAACAAATTACTTTTTCATCTTTTAGTTACCAAAAATGAAGGCGCCAAAATATTTGTTACAGTTAATAATCGTAAAATATTTTTAGAAAAAATGTTTATTCAACTTAAAGCTGGCTTGTTTTCTATTAATGCTAAAGCCGATTATGTTCTATTTTATGGCACAGATTTTTATTCAGGAAAATCGGTTGTTGAAAAGGTTTTGATGGATTAATTTCACAAAATAAATTGTGAATATTCTAATAAAAACCCAATTACAATCAATTTTTATCTCAAATTCCATTAATGAAAACGCAATATTTTAAAATCCTATTTTTAATTATTAGCAGCTGCTCAAATTTGAAATATTTGACCCCTTTTGAAGGGTATGCTAATAAGCCTAAGGAGGTTGAATTACAATATTATAGAGTAAGCACTGTGGACAGTATAAAAACTATCAGAGCATCTTCCAAAAGTATCTCTTATTATGACAGAAAAGGTAGATTACTAAAAACAACATCATTTAAAGCGGACGGACCAAGCACTAGATACAGTCTTTTTACCTATGATAAATTTGGAAACCTAACGGAAGTAGCATCATTCAACAACACCAATAAAAAATCATACCAATTAAATTATTATTATAATAAACAGGGGCAAATAATAAAAAAAGAGAATACCAGAGAAAATAGCAAGATGGTAACCAATACCGTTTATGACCGAAAAAAAAGAATGAGTAAATCAATCATGGTAAAAAATGATAGTATCTTCTTTGATAATAATATGTTTAAATATAATAAAGATTGGCAAGAAATAGAGCTGACATCCTATCTTGAGTCAGGTGAACAAAAATCAAGAATAGAATTCTTCTATGATAAAAAAAAGAATCAAATCTTAACTAAATGGTATAGGAGTGATAATTCACTTAAAAATTTTTACGAAACAACCTTCAACGATAAAGGTGATAAAATAGCGGTTAAAAGATATAATTTTTTGGATGGTAAAACGAAATTGATAAGTCATAACCAAACCGATTTTATATATGACAAATATGGAAATTGCATTGAAAAAAGATACTTTGAGAATGGTGTTTTGAAAATGATTTTAAAATATAAATTCAGATATAAAAAATAAAATGCTAGTAGCATTCAGATACAGAGATATAAATATGATATTAAAAAAAAAAAATCAAATGCATAAATTATCTATTCAAATAATTTTCCACATTCGTTTTAATACGATTCTGAATATCCGTTACATCACCTTTTACAAAGGCTTCGCCAGTAATGTTTTCATACAATTCAATATAGCGTTCACTAACAGATTGGATGTATGCATCACTCATGTCCGGAACAGTTTGTCCTTCTAATCCTTGAAAATTATTGGCAATAAGCCACTGACGCACAAATTCCTTGGACAATTGCTTTTGAGCTTCGCCTCTATTTTGACGCTCTTGATAACCATCTGCATAAAAATAACGAGAGGAATCTGGGGTGTGGATTTCATCAATCAAAACAATGTGTCCATCTTGTGTTTTTCCAAATTCATATTTGGTGTCTACTAAAATAAGTCCTCTAGAAGCTGCTATTTCGGAACCACGCTGAAATAATTTGCGGGTGTAATCTTCTAAAACACGATAATCCGCTTCAGAAACAATACCTTTTTTCAGAATGTCTTCACGGGAAATGTCTTCATCATGATCTCCCATATCTGCTTTGGTAGCCGGTGTAATAATTGGGTTTGGAAATCGGTCATTTTCTTTCATACCTTCTGGCAAAGTTACACCACACAGCATGCGTTTTCCTGCTTTATATTCACGAGCTGCATGACCGGACATATATCCACGAATTACCATTTCTACTTTAAAAGGCGCACATAAATGGCCAACCGCTACGTTTGGATCTGGAGTAGCTATAAGCCAGTTTGGAACCACATCTTCCGTGGCTTTCATCATTTTTGTCGCAATCTGATTCAGAATTTGTCCTTTATATGGAATTCCTTTGGGCATCACCACATCAAAAGCGCTTAACCTATCTGTTGCCACCATAACGAGCTGCTCATTGTTTATATTATAAACTTCTCGTACTTTACCTTTATAAAGGCTTTTTTGTCCGGGAAAATTAAAATTAGTATCCGTAATTGTATTCATTTAAAGTTGGTTGTTGTTTGTTTGGTAAAAGTAAATTGTTTCTGAATGTCAAACAAATCTAAATGTAAAAAGGGAGAACTATTTGTTCTCCCTTTTATCAGCTGTTGATATATTTATATTAATTGAATCGGATGTTGTACGTTACACCAACTCCAACATTTGATAAATTTAAATCGTTTTCTGCAAAGGTATTTTGGTAATAGGCGTAAAAATTCCAATCGCGGTTATGGTAACCAACTTGTGGGTTAAGATACAAGCCACCATCATTATTATCTATATTGGCTAAAAAACCGTAACCTACATCAGCACCAAAAAATAAACCATCTGGTGTAAAGTAATATCTAAAAAAGGCGGCAGCTGGAATAACACCAAAGTCCTCGGAGTCGTCATTTGCAAAATAATGGGTGTAACCAGATGCAAAACCTATGGCAACATTTGGGTTAAACAAATATTGTCCTCTAATGTCTGCCCCTACTGTAAAATCGGAAACATCACTTGCATCCCCTACAGGAATACCAGCTGTTAAGCCAACTTTTAACCAAGAGTTATCTGGTGTTAAATCTACATTGTCATCCTGTGCAAACATTGGACTAAATCCAAATAATAATGCTACTAAAAATAATTTTTTCATTTTGTCTCTTTTTTGATTAGAGTACAAAGTTGGACAATAAACAGAGAATTATCTTACAGCATTCAAGGCTATGTTTATAGAATTATAGGAAATCACCATTGAAAACCACTTCAAACACCTGACTAACAGCGTGAAACACCACAATAAAAAAGCCAGTTAGAAAACCGGCTTTTATAAGTAAAAAAATTAGTTTGTAGGTATTAGTCCACGTTCTCAATACTTTTATAGGCTTCAATAACTTTTTTTACCAATTTATGCCGAATAACATCCTTATCATCTAAAAATATCATCCCCACACCTTCTACGTTTTTCAAAATGAGCAAGGCTTCTTTTAGTCCGGAAATGGTGCGTCTTGGTAAATCTATTTGTCCAGGATCTCCTGTTAATAAGAACTTGGCATCTTTACCCATACGTGTTAAAAACATTTTCATTTGGGCATGTGTGGTGTTCTGACCTTCGTCTAAAATAACAAATGCATGATCCAAAGTTCGTCCACGCATAAAGGCTAAAGGTGCAATTTGAATGGTGCCGTTTTCAATATAATGCGCTAATTTTTCAGGCGCAATCATATCGCGTAAGGCATCATACAAAGGTTGCATGTAGGGATCTAATTTTTCCTTTAAATCGCCAGGAAGAAACCCCAAATTTTCACCAGCCTCAACCGCTGGACGTGTTAAAATAATCCGTTTAACTTCTTTATTTTTTAGGGCACGAACCGCTAAAGCCACACCGGTGTATGTTTTTCCTGTTCCAGCTGGACCAATAGCAAAAACCATATCGTTTTTACGCATGCTTTCTACCAATTTACGCTGATTGGCTGTTTGGGCTTTAATTAATCGGCCGTTAACACCATGAACAATCACTTCGCCACTTTTAGCGCTAGTCTCATAATCCGCTTTACTATCACTGGTTAAAACGCGTTCAATAACATTTTCGTCTATCTTATTGTATTTCATATAATGCTCCATGAGCATATTAAAGCGTTTATCAAATTCTTCCAGTAAATCTTCATCACCATAGGCTTTGATTTTATTACCTCTTGCAACAATTTTTAGTTTTGGATAATACTTTTTAAGGAGTTCTATATTAACGTTTTGTGCACCAAAAAAATCCTTTGGTGATACGTCTTCAAGTTCGATTATGATTTCGTTCAAAAGCTAGGCGATTTAATTAAATTAATCTATTTAGTTTTATTAGTTTTGTGTTTAAACAAAAATACACATTTTAATTTCGTGTTGGGTTAAAAAAATATCAACAATTCTAAATGGCAATCATTACATTAACAACTGACTTTGGGGAGAGAGATCACTTTGCAGGCGCAACCAAAGGTGCTATTTATAGCGAATTACCTGATGTAAAAATTGTTGATATCTCACATTCCATTTCGCCTTTTAGTATTCCTGAGGCAGCTTATATTATATTAAACGCTTTTAGTAGTTTCCCGAAAGGCACCATTCATATTATAGGTGTGGATTCAGAATTAAATGAAGAGAATAAACATATAGCCGTAAAATTAGATGGTCATTATTTTATTTGTGCCAACAATGGTATTATGAGTATGATTTGTGCCGAAATAGCACCCGAGAAAATTGTAGAAATTAATATCCATGACGCTATTATAACCAGTTTTCCGGTTTTAGATGTGTTTGTAAAAGTAGCCTGCCATATTGCTCGAGGTGGTACGCTGGAAGTAATTGGAAAGGTAATTAACACGATAAAACCTATAAAAAATATCATTCCGTTTGTAAATGATGAACGCACGCAGATAATTGGTCATATTATTTATATTGACAATTACGGGAATGTGATAACTAATATTAAACGTAACTTTTTTGAAAAAGTGCAATTGGGTCGTTCGTTTGAAATTTCCGCGAGAAACAAAACTTTCAATAAAATTTATAACAAATATAGTGATGTGGTAGATTTTAGTAAAGCGCCCGAAACACGGAATATTGAAGGTCATAGAATGGTGGTTTTTAATTCCTCTAGTTACCTAGAAATTGCCGTTTACAAGAGCAATCCAAATACCACCGGTAGCGCCTCATCATTGTTAGGTTTAGAACTTATGGATACTATTTCCGTTAATTTTTTAAAAGAATAAAATATGTTTGTACGTATTGTGAAATTGAGCTTTGAACCGAAACATATTGATACCTTTCTAGAAAATTTCCATAAAAACAAACAGGCTATTCGAGATTTTGAAGGATGCCAGTTTTTAGAATTATATCGCGATAAAAACAATACACATGTGTTTTTTACGTATAGTTATTGGAAAAGTGAAAACGATTTAGAAAATTACAGGCAATCTCAATTATTTAAAAGCATATGGTCTGTAACCAAACCCATGTTTAATATGAAACCTGAAGCTTGGAGTGTTGATAAGCTGGAATCGCTTGAATAGTGAATAGTGAATAGTGAATAGTGAATAGTGAATTTGTTTTTTTATGACAATACAAAAAAATTTCTTTTATTTTACGCACCGCTAACAACTATTACCTAATACCTAATACCTAAAAAAACATGTTTGCAATCCTTAAAAAAGAAATAAATGCCTTCTTCACCTCCTCGATTGGCTATTTAGTGATTGCCATTTTTCTCATTTTAAACGGTTTATTTTTATGGCTTTTTATAGGGGAATTTAACATCCTTGATAATGGCTTTGCTGATTTGTCTAGCTTCTTTTTATTAGCACCTTGGATTCTGTTGTTTTTAATTCCTGCGGTTACCATGCGGAGTTTTTCAGACGAAAAAAAACAAGGCACTTTAGAACTATTAGTCACCAAACCCATCAGCTTATTTAAAATTGTTTTAGGAAAATATTTAGGCGCTTTTATACTTATTATCCTAGCCTTACTTCCTACGCTACTCTATGCATACACGGTGTACCAATTAGGAAACCCAGTAGGAAATATTGATTTTGGAAGTACGTTTGGTTCCTATATAGGTTTATTATTTCTGGCTGCGGCTTACACGGCAATTGGTGTGTTTGCTTCTAGTTTAACAGACAATCAAATAGTAGCTTTTATATCTGCTGTATTCTTGTGTTTCTTCTTTTATATTGGTTTAGAAGGTATTGCCGATTTTGTTTCTAGTAGTTTTATTGACCAACTCGGTATGAGTGCCCACTATAAAAGCATTAGTCGTGGTGTTATTGATACACGCGATTTACTGTACTTTATAAGTATTATTTTAGTGTTTTTGGTTTTTACAGTTCGGTTTATAACCACCCAACCATTTCACAAAAAAGAATTGACCACACTTGTACTACTTCCTTTAGGCCTACTTGTATTGAATATTTTTACACATAATTTTTATGAGCGTTTTGATTTAACTAAAGACCAACGCTACACCTTAAGTCAAGCTTCTCGAAGCATTATAGAATCGGTAGAATCGCCTATTATTATTGATGTTTTTTTAGATGGTTCCAATCTCCCTTCAGAATTCAGACGTTTACAAACGGAAACACGTCAACTTTTAGAAGAATTTAAATCGGAAAACAGTCAAATTTATTTCAATTTTATCAACCCACTAGAAGATGATAAAACGCGCGAACAGAGTATTCAGGCCTTAAATGAGCGTGGTTTAAAACCCATGCAAGTTACCGTTCAAGATGCAGGGAAATCCAGTCAAGAAGTTATTTTTCCATGGGCTTTGGCAAGTTATAATGAAGTAACTATTAAAATTCCTTTAATTAAAAATAAAATTGGCGCTGATGTGCAAGAATTAGCTAGTAATTCCATTCAGCATTTAGAGTATGCATTTGCAGATGGTTTAAGCAAGCTGGTGAATCCAAAACGTCGTAAAATTGCAATTCTTAAAGGAAATAATCAGTTGAAGGATGCGCAAATTTTCGATATTGCAAAAACTATAAAAGACTATTATTATATAGCAGCCTTTACTTTAGATAGCGTTCAAAGCACACCGCAAAAAACGTTGGACGATTTAAAATCTTACGATTTAATTATTTCAGCCAAACCAACAGAGGCCTTTACAGAAGCTGAAAAATTGGTATTGGATCAATTTACCATGTCGGGTGGAAAAAGTCTGTGGCTGTTGGATAGAGTGGTAATTGAACAGGATAGTTTGTTTAATGCGGAAGGAAAAAATATTGCGGTTGCTCGCGATTTGAATTTAACCGATTTCTTTTTCAAATACGGAGTCCGCATCAATCCAGTATTAATAAACGATCTCTACTCCGCGCCTATTACCTTGGCAACTGGAGACGGCAGCCAATCGCAATTTCAACAACTACCATGGTTTTATTCACCCTTGGTGACTGCCACATCCAAGCATCCCATTGTTAATAATTTGAACTTGATAAAATTTGATTTTGCCAATCAAATTGACACGCTGAAAAACGATATTCAAAAAACAGTATTATTACAAAGTTCCATACTTACCAAAATTGATGGCACACCTCGTGAAGTGAGTTTAGCTATGACAAACGAAGAGCCAGACCCAAATAAGTATGTAAATGGTCCTCAAAATTTGGCCGTTTTATTAGAAGGGGATTTTACATCCGTTTACCATAATCGCGTGAAACCATTTCATGTTGCTGATATTAAAAACACCAGTATTCCAACTAAAATGATTGTGATTGCAGATGGCGATGTCATTAAAAATGATGTAGGAAGAAATGGGCCTCTGGAATTAGGTTTTGATCGTTGGACAGGACAAGAATATGGTAACAAGGATTTTTTACTGAATGCCGTAAATTACCTGTTAGACGATAGTGGACTTATAAACATTCGATCTAAAGATATTTCTTTGGCTTTTTTAGACTATCAAAAAGTAGCGGACGAAAAAACCAAATGGCAAATTATTAATATGGTCTTACCGCTAGTGTTTTTAGCGGTTTTCGGATTATTATTCAACTTTCTCAGGAAACGAAAATACGCGAGATAAGCCTATAATATCTGGATGAGATTCCCTTTTTTATGGGAATGATTTGTTAATAAGTTTGTTTCCTATATTAATCGGTTTAGGATATATTTGTATGATTAACTTATTGAACTCATAAACGTATTTTACATAGATGAAATTTATAGTATCAAGTACCTATTTACTGAAACAATTACAAGTTCTTGGTGGTGTTATTAATAGTTCGAACACCTTATCTATTTTAGATAATTTTTTATTCGAATTAAACCAATCGGAACTTATTATTTCTGCGAGTGATTTAGAAACAACCATGTCTTCTAAATTAGAAGTGGAAAGTGATAATAGTGGTAGCGTTGCAGTACCTGCAAGACTATTGTTAGATACATTAAAAACCTTTCCAGAGCAACCTTTAACTTTTGTGGTTGAAGAAAATAATACAATTGAAATTAGCTCAAATCACGGTAAATATGCATTAGCATATGCTGATGGTGCCGAGTTTCCTAAACCAGTAACTCTAGAGGATGCTACAGCCACAACCTTAAATGGTGACATTTTAGCAACGGCTATCAACAAAACTATTTTTGCTGCAGGAAATGATGATTTACGTCCTGTAATGAGTGGTGTGTTTTTCCAGTTTTCTACCGAAGGCTTAACGTTTGTAGCTACCGATGCACACAAATTGGTAAAATATGCGCGTGCGGATGTGCAAGCGTCTGAAGTCACAGAATTTATCATGCCTAAAAAACCTTTAAATTTATTAAAGGGTATTTTAGCCGCAAGTGATGACGATGTCACGATTGAATACAACGATTCGAATGCGAAATTCACCTTTGAAAACGTAGAGTTAATTTGCCGATTAATTGATGGAAAATATCCAAACTATGAAGCGGTAATCCCAAAGGAGAATCCAAACAAACTTGTTATAAATAGAAATCAGTTTTTAAACTCGGTTCGTCGTGTGAGTATTTTCTCAAATAAAACAACGCACCAAATTCGTTTAAAAATTGCTGGTGCAGAATTAAATATTTCAGCAGAAGATATAGATTACTCAAACAAGGCAGAAGAGCGTTTAACCTGCGATTATCAAGGTGACGATATGCAAATTGGTTTTAATTCACGTTTCTTAACAGAAATGTTAAACAACCTAACGAGCGACGACGTGCAATTAGAAATGAGCTTACCTAATCGCGCAGGTATTTTAACACCTGTAGATGGTTTAGATGAAGGTGAACAAGTTACTATGTTAGTAATGCCTGTTATGTTGAATAACTAATATATTCCTTCGGAAGAAGGAATATACTATATTAAAAATGCTCTCCGATTGGTGAGCATTTTTTTATAAATTTATTATAAATATCTATATATATATATATTTACTTTATAAACGTAATGGAAAGCGGATAATTAGTTACTTCACCATTACTAGCTTTAATCGCATTTATTATAGGGAATACAAAAGCAATAACACCAATTACAATAAGCATTAAAAAGCCTAACCCTATAAGTATAATGGCTGGAATACTTAAAATAGCATAAATAAACATGCTGATTTGAAAGTTGACTATTTTCTTTCCATGCTCGTCCATTTTGAAAACCTTATCTTTTTGGGTTAACCAAATAATAAGAGGTACAATGAGTCCGCCAAAACCAGTAATGTACGTTAGCAGTTGACTTAAATGCGTTAATACTAATAATTGATTATCTTCTCTCATGATGATTATTGTTTATAGATTGATGTATTAATAGGACGTGAAACAGGATTAAATGTTACACCTAATATATATTAAATTACTGATTTAAAAATTATTTTTATAGATTACCCTATTCAAAACGTCAGTTAAACTGGCGGTGTTTTTCAGTATTTTCAGCAAATAGATACCTTTCAGGATTACTTATAGTGTTTTCAATTTTCACATAATCTATATAAAATTAAAAACACCCTACTATAATTAAAGTACCTTTGCTCTTAAGACATTATAATATTGAAAAAATTCCTAACAAACATAGAGCTATTTTTAAAAGGCTCCGATTTTTACCGAGGACTTAAAATTACTTTTGCTGTTTTAATTCCTCTAATAGCATTTAATTTTATAGGCTATTTTGAATTTGCGCCTGCCATAGTAATTGGTGCTTTTTTAAATGCACCAGGTGATATTGCTGGCAGTATAAAACGAAAAGTAAATGCCATATTAATTAGTATTGGTTTAACCATGCTAATTACAGCTGTCATTTTGTTTCTAAAACCATACCTCCCACTTTTAGTTGTAGCCCTGGCCGTCATATCCTTTGTTGTATCTTTTATTTCGATCTATGGATTCCGCGCTTCCTTGGTGTCTTTCTCTGGATTACTTGCTATGGTACTGGCATTTGCAATTGAGAAAAAAACAGCACAAGAAATTTTCATACATATTGGACTCATGGGAATTGGTGGATTTTGGTATTTACTGGTGTCCTTTCTATTTCAAAAATTAGCACCTAAAAAAGAAGAAAACCAACTCCTATCAGACACGCTTTTACTTATTGGCGACTATTTAAAACTGCGCGCACGGCTATTAACTAAAAGTAGCAAACGTGAAGAGCTTATTCAGAAGACCTTTGTACTTCAAACACAAATTAATGAGAAACACGAAACCTTAAGAGAAGTTCTTTTTACAGGAAGAAAACGATCTGGTCGTTCGCATTACGATGAAAAACAGGTGTTAATCTTTATATCATCTGTAAATATATTTGAACTCATTGAGGCCAAGCATTTAGATTACAATGAATTAGATAGATTGTTTGGCAATAATAAAAAGCATCTTAAAGCTGCTAAAAAATTGAATACCGTAATGGGCAACCACCTGATTAAGTTGTCAGAATTATTAATTCAGAATGATGAGCTACCCAATAGAGATAATTTATTAAAAGCACTTGCAAATGCACGTCAAGCTATTACAGATTATGTTAACGATGTTAAACTTCCAAAGGCTCTAGAAGGTTCACTTCTTTTGCGGAATCATTACGATTATCAAGAGCTTTTACTGGAAGAAATACGATCCATTAGGCGTGTCATGGCAAACGTACAACATGCTTCTAAAGTATCTTTAAAGCGCCCAGATGCCAAGCAATTCTTAACGCTTCAAGAATATCGTTTTAATGTTATTCTCCAAAACTTAAGCTTCAATTCAACATTATTTAGTCACGCCCTTCGTTTTACAGTAGCTATAATATTTGCCTTTATTTTAGGAACAGTTTTTAATATTCATAATACCTATTGGATTCTATTAACCATTATTGTGATTATGAGGCCCAATTACGGTTTAACGAAAGAGCGCTCCAAAGATCGTATTATAGGCACGTTAATAGGTTCTGCCTTTGCCATTGGTATTGTATTAATAACCCAAAACATTATGGTGTATGGTGTGTTAGCTATTATATCATTAACCCTAACATTTGCTTTAATTCAGCAAAACTATAAATCGGGAGCTGCATTCCTGACTATTAATATCATTTTTGTGTATTCATTAATGAATCCGAATACGTTTGAAGTTATTCAATACCGAATAATTGACACCATTATTGGCGCGGGTATTGCTGTCATTGCAAACTATTTTTTATGGCCATGTTGGGAAAGCAATAATTTAAAAGATGTATTGTTAAGCACCATTCAAAAAAACAAAGTTTACTTATTAGCCACTAAAGATTTATACCATGAAAAAAATGAAAATCAGCTAGCCTATAAAATTGCTAGAAAAGAAGTGTTTTTAGCTATTAGCAATCTGAATGCCGCATTCCAAAGGTTAACACAAGACCCAAAATCAAAGCAAAAGGAATTTCAGTTAATTTATAATTTAGTAACCTTAAACCAAACCATGGTTTCCGCTATTGCTTCCATTGGTAGTTTTATTCTAAATCATAATACCACAAAAGCATCTGAAGAGTTTGATGCCGTATTATTACATATTGTAGATAACCTACATCAGTCCTGCAAAGTGTTAGAAGGTACTGTTCCCGAAAATAGCCTAGATAAAAAGTCGGTAATCCGTGCGGAAGAATCCTTGTTAAGAGCCTATCAGAACTTATCGTGCTTACGGGATAAAGATATCCAAGATGGCAATATGGAAATAGATACGGATACCTTAAACCAATTACAAGAAGCCTATTTAATATCCAATCAACTTATTTGGTTAAAAACCTTATCTGAAAATTTAAAGAAAGCTACCAAGCAGTATAAGATGGTTTTGGATGGTGTGGAATCATGATGAGTAGGACGTATAAAAATTAAATGTTCGGTACTTCTACTTCTTAATTTTTTTCACCTACAATAAGCCCAGCTTTTTTACACCCTTCAATAATTTTTTCAACTAAATCCGTGTCATACAAGGTTGTACTTAACGCCGCTTTCAGATTCGCTAAAATATCGGAATATTTATCAGTTAATATATTTACATCCTCACCTATTTCAGGAAGTAAGCCAAGTTGGGCTTTAGCAATAGCTTTGGATAAAGGTTCATAAAAGACATCCATTGTTTCTATTTTATTGGCATAATCAAGTGCCTTAACGTAATCACCATTATGATAATACACAAAGAAAAAACCAAGGTAAAACCACCAAGGACAATGTGGGTTAAGATCTAAAGACTGAAGCAGTAATTCAAGTGCTCTATCATATTCACCCACACAAGCCATTCCAAAACCAACAGTGCCTATCGTAGAAACGGAAGAAGGATTTAATGATAAACAATATTCTAATGCTTTAATTGCTTCTTCTTTTCTTTTCATATAGATATTTGCCCAACCTAACTGCTGATAGGCATGCTGACATTGAGGATCCATCTTAACCGCCTTTTTCGCGAGTTCATAGGCTTCTTTTACAGGCTCTGTAACTGTGGGAAATCCAAGTGAGTAAGCATCCAAATATAATTCTGACAACATAGCTAAGCCAGTTGCATAATTAGGATTAATCTGTAAGGCTTCCTCAAGCGCTAGCCGTGTTTGCATATAGGTCTCTAATGAAAAATTCATATGGAGGTAATAATTCCAAAGTGCGGCATCAAATGAATCAACACTTAAAATTGTTTTGCGATGCGTTTTCCAATTTTCATGAATAATAAACCCATAATAGCCACCTAATATAGAACAAACATTACTAATAATTTGATCTTGGATGTCAATCAGATTATCAATATTTAATTCGTGATTGTATGTTTCAGACCAAACTTGCATCCCCTTCATCGTTTCAATTAATGCTACATTTATTCTGATTGCGGTAGAGGAACGCTTAACAGAACCTGTAATAAGGTAGTGAACCCCTAGGTCTGACCCAATAATTCTTACATCGGCATGGTTAGAAGCATATATGCGTGTAGAATGGTGGGCAACAACAGCTATATCCTGAAAATTACTAAAGGTTCGGGTAAGCTCTTCTCCAAATCCATCAGCAAAGAATTGGTACTCACCATTAGGACATAAATTACGAAAAGGCAACACAGCAAGCGTAAGTTTAGCACGGGAAAACTGATTAGGCATCTTTCCAATACTAACATCAGACTTTTTTTCTGGAATAAAATTTGTTCGAAATATAGGCACATATGTACCCTTAACCACTTCTATTTTGATAGTATCGAATTTTCCTAAATCATCATAATATTCTTTTAACAAACGCCTCAGTCTTCCCGCATGAATACGAACAATAGCATCTATTTGCGGGTTAAAATCAGAAGGTTTTCCTAATGCATTAACGGCAATGGTGTATTCCTTTAAGCCTTCCGTTTTACCATTTAAAGTTTCTTCTACTATGAATTTCAGAAAATTTGTTAAAACTACCGAGCGAGAAAATAACGGACTTGATAGAATATGATTCAATTCTTCTATAATCTCTTTCCTCGAATAATCGGTTACGGAACAATTTTCTGATTGTTTAGACAACATGAAAGGATAATTTAATTTGTGGTTAAATAGGTACAGAAACGTCTATTTTTACTTTAGTTTCTACTATCAGATATAGGGAAAATTAATTTTTAATTTTCTTGTTTCTCTGTAAATAACGCAGTTTTCAACAGTATTTGGTAAACCCATTTTACGGTTAAGTAACCGTATTACACTTGTATTGTTGTTGGCATAATCTTAATTTAGATTTTTTATAAAAAATTAATCAACTATAGCAACATGAAACTTAAAACATTCTTTTTAACCATTGTCATGAGTTCCGCGCTGTTTTTTGGAACTGGTTTGGTACACGCGCAAGATGTGTTACCCTTCCCTCCAACACCATCAGCAAGTGAAGCTGGCTTAACCATGCAAACTTCTACGTATAACAAACGTGTAGAAAAGGAGCGTTTATCAAAAGATGCACCAAATATTCTCATCGTTCTTATTGATGATGTTGGTCCCGCAACACCATCAACGTATGGGGGAGAAATAAATACACCAAATTTAAGTCGTGTGGCCAATATGGGAATTTCTTATAACCGATTTCACTCCACGGCTATGTGCTCACCAACAAGAGCATCCATACTTACAGGTAGAAATCATACAGCTGTTGGTAATGGCCAAATTGCTGAACTTGCCAACGATTGGGATGGATATAGTGGAACAATCCCGAAAACATCTGCCACAATTGCCGAAGTTTTAAAAGCATATGGGTATAATACGTCTGCTTTTGGAAAATGGCATAATACACCTGCCGAATTAACCACATCCAAAGGTCCGTTCGATTATTGGCCTACGGGATATGGGTTTGAGTATTTTTATGGGTTTCTTGCCGGAGAAGCTTCACAATACGAACCTCACATGGTTAGAAATACAACAGTAGTAAATCATCCACATACTACACAAGGTCACGATTACTACCACCTTACGGAAGATATCACCGAAGACGCCATCAAGTGGTTAAGAGAACAACAGGCTTTTTCGCCTGATAAACCTTTCTTGATGTATTGGGCTCCTGGCGCTGTGCACGGACCTCATCACGTAGCCAAAGAATGGGCATATAAGTATAAGGGACAATTTGATGATGGTTGGGACGAATACCGTAAGAGAGCCTTTAAAAAACAAAAGCAAATGGGTTGGATTCCACAAGATGCGCAGTTGACCCCGCGTGACAAAACTATGGCGGCTTGGTTTGATATTCCGGAATCTGAAAAACCATTCCAAAGGAGATTAATGGAAGTTATGGCTGGATTTACTGAACATACAGATTATAACGTAGGTTTAATTCTCGATGAAATAGAGCAGCAAGGAAAAATGGACAACACCTTAATTTTCTATATATGGGGTGATAATGGTTCCTCGGCCGAAGGACAAAACGGAACTATCAGTGAACTCTTGGCACAAAATGGCATTCCAACCACTATCCAACAGCACATTGACGCCCTAGAGGACCTTGGTGGCATGGACGTTTTGGGTTCAGCTAAAACAGACAATATGTATCACGCCGGGTGGGCCTGGGCTGGTTCCACACCTTACAAATCTACAAAATTGGTGGCAGCGCACTTTGGGGGTACACGTCAACCTATGGCGGTTTCTTGGCCTAAAAAAATTAATCATTACAATACGCCAAGACCACAGTTTCACCATGTAGTTGATATTGTGCCAACTATTTATGAGGCCGTAAATATTCAAGAACCCAATGTGGTTAATGGTTTTACCCAAGATCCGATCAACGGCGTTAGTATGGATTACACCTTCAATGATCCCAAAGCCGAAGGCACCCGTAAAATGCAGTTTTTTGATATTATGGGAAGCCGTGGTCTTTATTACGACGGTTGGTTTGCTTCGGCCTTTGGTATTCGTAATCCATGGGTTCCCGGACTTCCAGCAGGTGCGGCTACTTGGAATCCTGAAGAGGATACCTGGGAGTTATATAATATTAATGAAGATTGGAGTCAGGCTAATGATTTAGCTAAAAAGAATCCTGAAAAATTGGAAGAAATGAAGAGTATGTTTTTAGTAGAATCTGCTAAAAACAAAAACTTACCTATTGGTGGTGGCTTATGGTCTGTAATTTACCATCCAGAAGATGCCCCTGCCACACCATATACAGATTGGACTTTTACGGGCAGAATTGAGCGAATGCCAGAATTTACCGCACCTAAATTAGGTAAACTTGATAATGATGTAAGCATAGAAATAACAGTTCCAGAAAATGCAAACGGCGTATTATATGCGCTTGGAGGTTTCTCTGGAGGTTTGTCATGCTACGTAAAAGATGGATATTTATGCTATGAATATAACCTCTTTGAAATTGATAGAACTCAAATTAAATCTAAAACAAAATTACCAATTGGTAAAGTTAAAATAGATGTCGTTTCCAGATTAGCTTCTCCAAAACCCGGTTCTCCAATGAACATAACACTTAAAGTAAATGGAAAAGAAGTTGCAAAAGGAACAGTTCCTATTACAGCACCATTGGTCTTTACTGCAAATGATTGCCTCGATTTTGGAAGCGATTTAGGTTCGCCTGTTTCAATTGATTATTATGATGATGCACCATTTGATTATAATGGAACCATAGGCATTTCAAAAATCTGGTATCCTAAAAAATAGAAAAAATCACCTAACACTTTAATTGTGAAAGTTAAACCAAATAAGCCCTTAATTTTAAGGGCTTATTTGGTTTCTGTCATTACATTTGAAATAGAATAAACCAGCCCTATTGGTTTAAAATCTAGTCAAGTACGGCTGTCAAAATGCTCATGATTAATTATCAAAAATATGAGCAAATGTTGAAAATAGTAAATGAAAGCGAACGGATAAGCAAAAAGATGAGCATGACTTTAATTGTAAAAAACATATTTACACGAACAAAAAATAGAAAACTAAAATGTACGCTTGGTTTTCGCAGGGTTAAAATATCGATTTGAATGGAAACCATCTCTTACTTGGACAAATAAGAGCATTTTTTAAGGTGGTAACTTCAAGTAATATATAAAATGTGGACAAAAACGTTTCAAAAGATATTGGTTCGCAACATATATTTAAAAAAAGGAGAAACATCAAAAACGCAAATTGCGATAAGGCCTTTTAGCAAAGCATCAGACTAATTTTTTTTCGATAAAAAATCTTTAAAATACATGATGTTTTAGACGGCTTGCAGATTTATATATCGAAATATATACCAAATACTATTTATTGCAACCTGATATAATTATGTTCATAATACATGGAATAGCAAAATATATTTTAAAATTAATTTGAGTCCATAAACAAATGGATTTTTTTATGTTTTTCATTAACATATACCCAGTTGACACTTATAGATTGGCAAACATTCAAAATTATATATGTCACCAAAGGCTTCACTTCTAAAGCCTTTTTTTTAAGAAAAATATGCTTAATCCAAAATCATTTTAAAATTTTTGGACTGCACGTGTTTACTTTTTATTCGTAAAACACAAATAGTAGAGAAATCTTTCTAAAAACTAATGCATCGGGCATAATTAATAATCAGAAAATTTTGAAAAACGAGTTGTTAAACAATAATATAACATAAAATGAAAACCCAAATAAATATGAAAAAAAAATCAAGCTTCTGCGGTCTTTATGAGTATCAATTTTTAAATCTGAAAATTTTTGGAAAGCACGTTAAAAAAATTGCAGTTCCAAATTAGTTAAAAAACTAAATTCTAACCCATAATTACCAATAAACAACAAGTCCTATCAAGCCCCGATTGATTCTTAAGAAAGATAACTCAAAAGATAAATTTGTATAAATGTGTTTTTTAACCCTTAAAAAAAATGAAAATGAATATTTTAAAAATGAATTTTAAACCCTTATTAACTATGCTATTATTTGGTTTTGTAGCATTAAATTGTAGCAGTGACGACTCCATAGATGAACCACCACAAAACCTGAACCCAACAGTAATTTTAGAGTGTGATGCTTTTCAAAGCAACAATGCTGAAGCTATTTTGGTGTTAGAAAATGTTAACGATGGTGTAGATTATATTATAAACTGCGTGGCATCGGTAGAAATTGATTTATTAATAAAACCAGGCGTAATAATAGAATTCTCTGATGGATCCGGTATGAAAGTTAAAGAAAGTGGCTCTATAAATGCCATGGCCACTTCAAGTAATCCAATTAGATTTTCAGGAACAACCAAAGAAAAAGGCGCATGGAAAGGCATCATGGTTTCTAGTGAAAGTTTAAACAACCGCTTCGAATTTGTAACTATGGAGTATGCTGGTGCTAGTGGATTAACCAGTAATAGTGAGCCAGCAAGCCTCATTTTAATGACAGACACGTATTTCCGATTGAATCTTGTAACTATTAAGAACAGTTTAAGCAATGGCATTGCTGCAACAGGCTTTGACTATAATGTAGAGATTAATAATACAGTTATAAATAATTGTAATATTCCTTTATATGTAGACACCAATATGGTAAAAGATATTTCTGGAGGCAATTTTACAGGAAACTCAACGGATGTCATTCGTTTAAGTGCAGGTCAGGATGGTTCTATAATAACCTCTCAAACGTGGAAAACATTAAGTGTACCTTATCGTACTGCTGATGATATCGTAATTAAAAACGGCGCAGAATTAACGTTAGAACCAGGTGTTATTTTAGAATTTGAAGATGGCAAAGGGCTTGAACTAGATAAACTTTTTAATGAAAGTAGCGCTTTAATTGCAGTAGGAACTCCAACGAACCCAATTACCTTTACAGGTGTGACAAAAGCGCCAGACGCTTGGAAAGCACTTGCTATCCATAGGTCTTCCTCTGTTTTAAAGCAATTCAATAACGTTCTAATTGAATACGCAGGTGGCGCAGGTGCTGGAGGAGCTATTGAGATGTGGGTAGATCCCGTTTTAACAGTTACAAACACAACATTCAAGGATATTGATGCTTGTGCACTATATAACCGCTATGACCCTACAAATCCAAACCTTAACGAAAGTAATAATACTACAGTAAAAGTAAACGGTGATTACATGTGTAATGACTAATTAAATAGCCCTTAAATTGATTTATTTTATATCGCATGAATAGTCTAAAACATGTTTTAAACCACGCCTAAAAAAACACCTTTTTGAAAATAAAGCAAATTACAATGGCTACATTCATAAAGGTGTGCTTTTAGGATAATCACAAAACTCAAAAATTAAAATTTTTATAATTATGAAAAACACACAAGTAAATTTCAAAATCTTATTTTTAGTACTAGTATCGAGCCTCGCTTTTACAAACTGTAGTAGCGATGATGATAGTATACAAACAAATCAAGCACCCAACAATTTTAATGTTATTGACGTAGCTAATGATGCTGATTTGCAACTTCAGTTATCCTGGGAAACTGCATCAGATCCAGAGGGCGATGTTGTTTCTTACCAAGTTTTTTTAGATACTCAAAATCCACCCCAAATGGCTATTGCAAATAACTTAAATGTAACGTCTTTTAACACGCAAACAGATTTACAAGCAGAAACCACATACTAGTGGATGGTTGTAGCAAAAGATGCTAATGGAAACACCACCCAAAGTAATATAGATGCGTTTACAACCAGAGAGCTAACTACTGGTGAAGCCATATTAGGAAACTGGTATTTTGAGAGTCAGGCTGGAGCACCGCCAGTAACAGAATGTAAAAAAAATTCATTTATCAATTTTACAAATGACTTATTCTTTCAAATAACCAACTATGACGAAGATACAAACGACAATTGCGTGTTAATGACGAGTGAAAATGGCACCTACCAAGTTATCGATAGATTTCAAATTGAGATAACTGCAGATGGTTATGCTCAATTTTGGGATATCCAATCTATTTCACCAACGGAGTTGGTATTAAACATAAGTGGAAATATAGCAACTTTTATTAAGTAACAATAAAAAATCCGGCCGTTTCAAAAACAGATTTGGAATGGCCATTTTTTTTCCATTACGCTAAATTTTGCATGAGGAGATCATATAAACCATGCTGCAATCATTCAGGTTTGTGAATCTCAAAATGAAAACGTGTATAAAAAACATGGTTTTCATAATGTTTCTAATTTAGGAGATAAAGCGTCATGGAGCAAATTGGGTGGTGGCCAACTAGGTGTAGCTTCCAAAGGTTATTTCTTTATGTATCACTATCTGTTTCACCTATAGAGTACAATCCTTTGGATACGAATGCCATGATTGCTAAAACTTCAGAACTAGCAAAATAGATTTTTAAAAACATGTAAGCACCTATAATTTTTTTGAGTTTTTAAATTAACTGCCTTCAACTTGTTCAAACAATTGGAGGCAGTTTTGGTCAAAAGTATAATTAAATTATGAAGACTAAAATACAATCAGGTATTGGATACGATAAACTCTTATATATTATTAAATCTTCAAATTCCAAAACTCTAAAGCTTCTTAAAATAAGGGTTCTGTTTTTTTAAATTAGACTGTTTTGAAAGTCTTTTCTTCTTTACGGAAACCTTTATTAGTATTATATTCGTTGTTCTAATTGCAATCTAAAAGTGAAACCATATTAAATAAATCCTCAAGCGTTCAAAAATGAAACAGGAAAATTATAAAATACACATTATTGGTGCTGGTGTTAGCGGACTTATAGCAGCCAAAGTTTTAGAAAATGAAGGCTATAGTCCAATTATGTTAGAAGCAACAGATCGTGTTGGCGGACGCGTTAAAACAGATATAGTTGAAAATTACCAGTTAAACCAGGGCTTTCAAGTACTCCTTACCGCCTATCCTGCTGCTCAAAAATATTTAGATTTTGATGCCTTAACCTTGCAGAATTTTATGCCAGGTGCTGCTATTTTTAATCAAGGTAAACAGAATTTGTTAGGCGATCCTTTACGTGATTTATCATTACTCTTTCCTACCTTATTTTCAGGTATTGGTACGTTTTCAGATAAATTGAATATTCTTAAATTGAATACCACCCTAAAAAAAACAACACTTTCCACCATTTTTGAAAAACCTGAAAAAACAACCTATCAGTATTTAGTGGATTTTGGATTTTCAGATAGCATGATAACTAAATTCTTTAAACCTTTCTTTGCTGGCATTTTCCTAGAACCGGAACTAGAAACCTCCAGCAGAATGTTTGAGTTTGTTTATAAAATGTTTGGCGAAGGATTTGCCGCATTGCCAAAAGCAGGTATTGAAGCCATTCCAAAACAGCTAAAAGCGAATTTAAAACAGACGAGCTTTCAATTTAATACAGCCGTAAAATCTGTTTCAAATCATCAAATAATCCTTGAAAATGGCACACAATTAGAAAGCGATTATACCATAATTGCAACAGAGCCAAGTCGACTTTTGGAAAACACTACAAAAGGAGAAACCGAATGGAAATCCTGTGACACCCTATATTTTGAAACGACTAGCAGAAATATAAAAAAACCACTCATTGGTTTAATGGCAGATAAAAATGCGCTGATTAATAACATATTTTACCACTCAAGTCTAGAAACAAACATAACAGGCGGTAAAGAATTGTTATCAGTCACTGTAGTCAAGGATCACCAGTTAACACCTGAGGCATTAACAGAACAAGTTGTAAACGAATTAAAAGCTTATGACACCCAAAATTCCTTTCGGTTTATAAAGCACTACGCTATTTCAAAAGCGTTGCCAAAATTGACTAATTTAAGCTATAATTTGAATCCTTCCGAAACGCAATACTCACAGCATATCTATCTGGCTGGAGACGTTCAATTAAACGGATCGTTAAATGCAGCGATGCTTTCAGGCGAAAGTGCAGCTTTGGGAGTCATTGAAGCTATTTCTGAAAAACACGCTTAAAATTTATCTGAATTTTATAAGAAAAAGAAGTCCTTTGCGCCATCATGAATGATTTTGCAAAGGACTGACTAATAGCTTCTTTTAAATTTTTAGGATGCCATTTAATTCTTAATCACTTTTTGAGAAAAGCTATTGGCATTGGTCTGAATTTTTACGATATACATTCCTGTTGATAAATCTGAAACATCAATCGTTTTAACATCACCAGAAACTTTCCTAATAACCTTACCAGTCATATCAACAATAACAAGCGCTTCAATAGTTTCTGTTGTAGAAATTTGCAGTTCTGATTGTACAGGGTTGGGATACAGACTAAAAGTATTTTCCAAAGACACATCCTCAATAGAAAGCGTAAAGTTACAATCCGTATTAAATCCTGTAAAACCATCTCGTTGCAAGAAATTAGCGTTGGCAAATGCTACATCATCTACTTGTACACAGTTTAAACTTGGGTTATTTCGTGTATCGTATTCAATTATAGCATTGGTATTTCCATTTTTCAAATCTAGTTCTAACAAGTTATTACCTTCAAAAAGAACAATTTCCAATGTTGGATGATTGCTTAAATCTACCAACCCAGTTACGTCATTATTATTTAAATCTAAACGTACTAAATTTAAGTTGTTGGATACATCAATTGTTGCAAATGCGTTGCTATACAAGTTTAAATCGGTTAAATTAGGATTTGCAGAAACATCAATAGTGGAGATTCCAGTACCTCCTGCTGAAAATTCAATAAGTTCCGTTTGTGACGATAAATTTATTGTGCCTATGTTGGCATTTTCATTTAGCATCACCACTTCAAGATTTGGGTTGTTGCTAAAATCAATGGCATTCAAATTATTATTATAAGCATAAAAACGTTCCAAATCTGTACTATTGGATAAATCTAAAGACGCAATGTTATTATTATCCATAGACAGTTCTATCAAGTTAAGAGCACCAACATCAATACTTGTTAAGTTATTTTCAGCAATAAAAAGACGTTGCAGGTTTGGATTATTACTAATGTCCAAACTGTTTAAATTGTTGTTATAAACATCTATATAATCTAAAGCTGTTAATGTGCTTATATTAATAGTAGATAGATTGTTGTTAGCAAGATTTAAGCCTGTTAAGTATTTAAAGGCTTGCAATCCATTAGGATCAAAAATACCACGATTACTTAAATCCATAAAGCCAACATTTAGTGCCTCGGATTTTGTGATGTAATTATCCATTACACCTGAACGGTCAATTCCAAAATCTATCAATGCTTGTTCAAAATTATCATCTGGCACAAACGTTAGGTCTGTTGTTGGATTAGCACAATCTGTTTGGTATAATGCTTGGTCGTTTTTACCCCAAACACCATCAGCGCGTTTCAAATAAGCTTGTTCTACATTATCTACTTGTAGGCAAAATAAGTTTGAATTATCGAATACAAAAAATTCATTTAAAATAGCGTTATTTCCATTAGCCAAGTTTAAATCAGATAAATTATTTCTATCTAAACTTAATACTTCTAAATTAGGACTATTGCTAACATCAACAGAAACCAACTCACAATCGTAGGCATAAAAACGTTCCAAATTTGTGCTATTTGCCAAATCTACTGATGCAATAGGATTTTCATGGATAAAAAAGTCTCGTAAATTAAGTTGGCTCACATCAATGCTAGATATGTTGTTTAGTCCCAAGTAAAGCTCTGACACTTCCGGGTTGTTGTCTACGTTTAAACTGCTTAAATTATTATCATATACATCTAAATATACCAAACGGCTCATAGCACTTACATCCATAGATGATAAATTATTTACAGCAATATTTAACCCTGTTAGGTGCTTAAAAGATTGTAAACCTGTAGCATCATTAATTCCACGTCCATTCAAATCTAAAAAAGTAGTATTTAAGGCTTCTGAAAGCGTGATGGTATCATCTAGAATTCCTGATCTGTCAATACCATAATCTATAAGCGCTTGCTCCAAATTATCATCTGGAACGGAAATCGTTAAAACGCCTGGGTTATTACAATCGGTTTCATACAAAACCACATCATCTTTAAACCATAATTCACTGGCTTGTTTATTATAAGCTACCTGCAGATCATCCACTTGAATACAAGATAAACTAGGATTATTTCCAGAGAAAAACGTGTTTATTGCAGCATTGTTACCGTTGGCTAAATTTAAAGCTATTAAATCATTATCACTAACATTTACAACGGTTAAGGCAGGATTCCCACTTAAATCCACAGTTTCCAAATTATTAACATAGGCATTTAAAATGCGTAGAACTGAATTATTAGTAACATCTAAAGCTGTAAAAGTGTTTAATCCAATATTTAACAAGTCTAATTGCGCATTGGCGCTTAAATCAATTGAAGTCAATTCATTTTCTTCTACATACAAAGTCGTTAATACGGGTGAACCAGAAACATCAATAGACGTTAACTTAAAACCTGGTTGCTGATTTTGTATTGCAAATTCAACCAAGTTTGGTAAATCTGAAGTACTAAAAGTTGTGAACCTATTTAAACCCAAATATAAAGTTGTTATGGCTGGATTATTAGAAAAATCTATAGCTGAAAAATTATTATCATATAGACTCAATACTTGTAAATCAGGATTTTGAGATAAATCTAAATTCGAAGAATTTGTTCCAGCCATATACAATGCATCTAATTGCGGATTGCTAGACACATTAACATTGGATACATTGGAATTTGTAATATCTATACTTTCTAAATTAGGCATATTAGATAAATCTAAAAATGATGCCGGTGCATTTGCCAAATTAAGGGAAACAAGAGCACTTGGATTTGAAAACGTAATCGTGGCAATATCCGTATTATCAGAAAACAGCAATGTTAAATTAAAGTTTTGAGATAAATCTAGAGCAACTAACGGATTATTTTGCGATACCAATATATTTAAAGCCGCATTACTGCTCAAATCAACTGTTGTTACAGAATTATCTGAAAATCGTAAATCGGTAACATTAATGAAGGCTTCAACACCTTCTAAAGATGAAATATTACTGTTATTAACATATAAGGTGGTAGCGAGTTCGGCATCACTATTTAAAATGTTGCCATTTAAACCATTGGTGTCATAACCAAGAGTTATAAGCGCTTGCTCAAAATTAGGATCTGGAATGGGAGTTGTTTGCCCATGCATCCACATACTGGAAACTGCAAATAATACAAGTAAATTTGTTTTCATAATTAATAGATTTAGTTAAAAATAAATTTGAACTATCTATCCTATTAAATGAATCAATAAGGTCAATAAATAGGTTAAACAGTTTGGAATACAAAGATATGTTTCAATAGTACGTAAGAAAATACCTAATTATTGGTATTTTTTTTCATATATTTATGTGCTATAAATACCCAACTCTATAAAAATTTCCGCCTATTGTTTCAAAAAATTTTCCGCTTTATAATATTTTTTCTTGTAACTAGTTCTGCCCTAGGGCAAATTAACTTTACAGTAGACACCCTAAAAGTTAGGCAAATAGGTCAAGAAGACGGATTAATGCAACTCAATGTAAAAGCGATAGCTAAAGATAATTTAGATTATCTGTGGTTGGCTACAGAAGATGGTTTACATCGTTACAACAGTAAGAATTTTAAAGTCTATATCAACAATCCTTTAGATTCCTTGAGTATACCTGAAGATCATGCTAGGGATTTGCATATCGTAAATGACACGCTGTTTATAGCCTCTAATTCTAAAGGTGTTTTCGGATTAAAATTGGCAACAGACACATTTATCAATCCTTCCAAAAATTCAGAACTTCCCCATACCAATACGTCCTATAAAATACTACCGCTTGGAAAATCGTCCTTGTTATTCGCCTTGCGAAATGCATTCATACTATTCAATAGGCATACTAAAACACAAAAAACAATTCCATTACCTAAAGGAAATCTTGAAAATTACGTTCAAGACGTCTATCCGTTAGATACCGAAAATTACATATTGGCAACCACAGCTTCTGGGCTTTTGAATTTTAACATTAAAACGGGCAATATTAATAACTACAGAATGTTAGATAACACTTCTCATAATGCTATTTATTGGAAAAAAAACAACATGTATATTGGAACAGATGAGGGATTTTATAGTTTAAATTTAAAAACTAATCAAGTAACCACAATTTTTGAAAATGACGGTGTTAATTGTTTCTATTTGGGAAATCCTGGCCGTATTTTAATTGGTGCCGACACAGGTTCTTATGCCTACAATATGCAGTTCAATCAATTAACTAAACAGATATTTATTGGACAAAACAATAGCAGTTTCACACCCATAGAAATAAATGATATACAAGGTGATGGTGCTGGTAATCTTTGGTTTGCAACGGATGGTGAAGGCTTATTGCATTATAACGCCTATCGCGAAAAATTTAAAACACTCAAATTAAAAGTTCCAGGTTATTCTGCATCTAAAAAGATTAGCACCTTTCAATTTCTGCCGTACCAAGACGCTACCTTATTTATTGGTAGCACCATAGGCTTAATTAAATATGATTTTAAAACTGAAAAATTCCAACAATATCCAAACCATAAAAGCGATTTAATATATACCATAACCGAAGACCACAATGGCATTATTTGGGCTGGAGGCTTTACAACAGGTCTTTTAAAATACAATCCTAAAACCGATAAATTTATAGAAATAAAGAGCTCAGAAAATAATATCTCGGATAGAGATGTCATTCAAATCACACCACGCTCCAAAACCGAATTGTTAGTTGCTACGTGGTCTGGTGGTCTTTATACCTACAATATAATAACCAATAGGTTTACCGAGTTTTTGGTTAATGGAAAACCTTTAAACCGAGCACGTACGGCTTTTGTAGATACGAAGGCAAATTTATGGTTGGGTACAGATGAAGGTGTTTTTAAGTTGAATCCATCTGGAAATATAAAGAATTTCACAGCTTCGTCCGACAAACAAACCAATTTAAGTAGTAATCGTATTTTTGGAATCGCAGAAGATTCTAAAGGCAATATGTGGTTTGGTACCAGCGTGGGCTTAACAAAATTAGATGTAAACACACAAAAAACAACCATTTACTACAAGCAGAAAGGCCTTCCTAACGATTTTATTTACACTGTTTTGGTGGATGATAAAGATCATATTTGGGTCAGTACCAATTACGGCATCTCTGTGTTAAATGTAGAAAACGATACATTCACCAATTACACACAAAATGATGGCTTGCAGAATAATGAATTCAATGGAAAAGCAGGATTTAAAGATGCCGATGGTACATTTTATTTTGGTGGTATTGATGGTATCAATATATTTCAACCTAATAGCATAAAAATAAGTCCACACCTTCCAAAAGCACATATTGAGTCTGTTGAATTGTTTAATAAAAAAATAAATAGAAACGAACTGTTTACTAACAAACTAGAATTTAATAGTGATGAGAATGTATTAACTTTTAATTATGTATCGGTTAATTACTTAAATTCAGACAAAGTAGATTATGCCTATTATATGGAAGGTTTTGATGAATCTTGGCGTCCCATCACAAAAGATAAAAATATTACCTATACCAACCTAAATCCAGGCTCTTATACGTTTAAAGTGAAGGCCACCAACTCCAATGGCGTTTGGAGTCCTCATGAAGATACCATGCAGCTCATTATAATTCCACCATGGTATCAAACCAATCTTTTTAGAATACTATTTATACTACTCCTGATAGCCAGTGGTTTCGGTTTTTATTATTACAAAACCTATCGCTTAAAAGTGGAAAAACGTGAATTAGAAAGCTTGATAACAGAGCGTACTAAAGAAGTACAAGGAAAAAATGACCAACTCAATACCGCTTATGACGTTTCCGTAATGCAAAAGGAAAACATCAAATTCCTGATGCGAGAATTGCAGCATCGCGTAAAAAACAATTTGCAAATTGTATCTAGCTTATTAAACATTCAATCTGAACATATAAATAATATTATTGCTTATGATGCTTTAAAAGTGGCCAAAAATAGAATTTTAGCAATTGCTTATGTGGAAGATGCTTTAAAAATAGATTCCAAACATGTTAACATTAAAACATTTATTACCAATTTGTGCAATAGCATCTTACAAGCGCTAGGCGAATCGCATGAGCTGAAATTTAAAGTAATCTATCAAATAGAAAATTTTCAAGTAAACAATTTGAATACAACAGTCTTCGGGTTGATATTAAATGAATTATTAACCAACATCTCCAAACATGCTTTTACTGATTTAAATGAGGCTAATGTAGTAATCATATCCTGTTCAAAAGAAAATAACCAACTCACGTTATTAATTAAAGATAACGGAAAGGGCTATTCTGAAAATGAGGTATTAACAAACGCTCTGGGTTTGGAGCTGGTTCGAGATATGGTTTCACAAATGAACGGAACATTGGAAATTGCAAGTCATGACGGAACGGTTAATACGATAACCATTCCACTTGAAAATGAAAATAATTAATACAAAAATATATGTTACAGATACTACTTATTGAGGACGAATTGATAATTGCCAAAGATTTGCAAGTGTCTCTTCAAAAAAACCAATTCGCAAGATTAGATGCAGCAAGGAATTATGAAACGGCTATGGCATTATTTTTAAAGAATGACTATGATTTAGTCATTTCAGATATTAATTTAAAAACTGATATGGATGGTATTGCTATTATCGAAAAATTTAGTGAAGTTAAGGTCATTCCTGTTGTATATTTAACCGCCTATTCCGATGCAGACATTGTAGAACGCGCTAAAAAAACGATGCCCTTTGCGTATATCTTAAAACCGTTTAACCTGAATCAGCTTAAATTAACCATCAATTTGGCATTATTGAATTTTAAAAAACACCAAGATAATTTAGAACCATCAGACGAAAATGCCGCCTTAATAAAAACACTAACCAAGCGTGAAAAGGAAATTTTGGTCGTCCTAGCCTCGGGGAAATTAAGTAAAGAAATAGCCGCTACCCTAAATATTTCGGTGCTAACCGTTGAAAAACACAAACAAAACATCAGAAAAAAACTGAACCTGGTAACCATTGGCGAGTTAATTAATTTTGCATTAACCTCTAGGTTGTATGTGTTGAGTGATTAATTCCGAACCCACGAAGAATTTAACAAAAAAAGCATTATAACTTTATTGTAGGATTTCGTCAGATGAAATCAACAGGTTTTTTTTAAATTGTTAAAGTCCTGCTGAAATTAAGAATGGAAGGCATGTTTGCTTATAATATGAGTATATTTAGAACCTGAAATTTATAGCAATGACCCAATTCAAAAAACATAAAACAAGCCTAAATACTACAACGATGAAAGTGACCAAAGCCTTTATTATAGTAGCTACTGCACTAGTATTCGTGAGTTGTAAAACAATGCAAACGGCGAATAAATCGACTATTGAAACATCAATCTTCGAGAAATTAGCAAGCCTGAAAAATGTGGTGCGTATTGAAAAAAGGGAAGCCGTTAGTCATTTTGATGAAAACTATGAAATTTGGTTTCAACAGCCCATAGATCATAATGATTTAACCAAAGGCACTTTTAAGCAACGTGTTTTTTTAGGTTTCGAAAATATTAACAAACCCGTAATTGTTGAGCTTCGCGGTTATGGTATTGGTTCTGAAAAAGCTGGGGAACTCGCCAATCATTATCAAGCTAATCAGTTAACTATAGAGCATCGCTATTTTAATGATTCACGTCCTGAAAACATTGACTGGAATACTTTAACCGTTGAAAATGCGGCAAAAGATCAGAATTTTATTATTAATGAAATTAAAAATGTGCTCTATCCCGACGCGAAGTTTGTTACGACAGGAATCTCTAAAGGCTGCCAAACGACTATGGCACACAGAAGGTATTTTCCAAATACGGTAGATGCCAGTGTCTGTTATGTGGGACCTTTAAATTACCAACGTGAAGATCCAAGAGTATATTCATTTCTAAAAAGTGTTGGCACTAAAGACGATCGTGAGAAAATTAAGGCCTTTCAAAATTTATGTTTTGAAAATAGACAGGCGCTGTTAGAAATGATGAAAAAAGTGAGTCAAGAAAAAGGATTCTCTTGGGAATTTGGGGTTGAAAACGCCATAGATTACACAATTTTAGAATATTCATTCGCCTTTTGGCAATGGGGAACATCAGTTGATAGTATTCCATCTGGAGATGTTAAAGTGGAAGAACTATACAAGCATTTAATAGATGTGGTTGGTTATGGCTTTTTTGAAGAACAATCCGTGGCTAGTTTACAACCTTATTTTTGGGCGGCACTAACCGAACAAGGCATTTACGGATATGAAACGGCACCATTTAAAACGTATTTAAACACCGAAGAAATTTATAAATTCGATTGGGCTTTTCCTGAAGGCATTAGCAAAACATATAATTTAAAACCGATGCAGGATATTAAAACCTTTTTAGATACTTCGGCTCAAGATATGTTGTTTATTTATGGTGAATACGATTCTTGGAGTGCAACGGCCGTAGAGCTTACTGAAGACGCTTCAAAAAGAGCCGTTTATAAATATATAAATCCTAAAGGAAGTCATACCACAAGAATCAATAGCTTTAAGCCGGAAACGAAACAAGAAATTTACACCATTATAGATGGTTGGTTAGCTGAATAGCCTTCACGTTCGCAATGGATACAAACTATGCCGCCTCCCGAAAAGAAGGCGGAATAGAAGTCTAATAATTTGTATATAAAATGGAAATCTAATGGTTTATTACTAAACAATTAAATTAATAACCAAAAGGGTTGTCTATGCTATGGATGGGCTGAGTAAACCATTTAGGCCCCGAATTTGTCATATATACGTGATCTTCATGACGGAGTCCAAACGCATCTGGCACGCAAATCATAGGTTCAATACTAAACGTCATGCCTGGCTCTAAAACCGTGTGGTCGTTTTTAACAATATAAGGCCATTCGTGAATTCCTAAACCAATACCATGACCTGTTCTATGTGGTAATCCCGGTAATTTATAATCAGGGCCTAAACCATGTTTTTCTAAAGCAACGCGAGCTGCTTTATCAATATCTGCACAGGTATTTCCTAATTGAGACGCTTTAAAAGCAGCCAATTGTGTTTCTTTCTCGATATTCCAAATACGGGTTTGCTCCTCATTAGCAGTTCCAAAAACATAGGTTCTGGTAATATCTGAAAGATAATCATGAAGCATACAACCGGTATCAATCAATACCATATCGTTTTCTGCTAAATCTTTAGGCGCTTTGACGCCATGGGGAAACGAGGAATCGACACCAAACAACACGATACAAAAATATGAACCTGTTGGAATGCCGTGCTTTTTATGAGCTTCATGAATAAAATCGGTTACGTCTTTTGCCGAAATCCCCACGCGTAAAATTCGAGCTGTCGCTTTTTGAACCTCCAGCGTAATATCCATAGCATGTTGCATAATTGCAATTTCTGTTTCAGACTTTACCATTCTACACCCAGCCGTAATGGATTTTGCGTTGATTACATTATAAGCGTTTTGCGCATTTTTAATGCCATCAATCACAAAAAAGGGTGTGGATTCATCCATCGCAATTTTACCTGCTTCTACTCCATTATTTTTCAGGATGTCTACAAATAGTTTGTAAGGCGATTCATGCTCTATCCAACATGCAATAGTGCCGTCAATCAACATAAAATCTAATATGGTTCCTTTTTCAAATTCAGGCGCTATATAAATAAGGGTTCCATTTGGAAATAATAAAGCACCTACCATGCGCTCACTAGCACTCCATTTCATGCCTGTAAAATAAAATAAATTGGTCCCAGCATTCAAGTACATCGCTGGTATATTTTGATCTTGCATTAACTGACACGCCTTGTCAATACGCTGTTGAAATTCTTCTTTTTCTATGGGCTTAATTAAATGTGCTGTTGGTTTAATAGCGTTTAACTCTGCTTCTATTGTTGATCCTCCTATTCCTATCATCTTATTTATTATTTGGTCATTAATGCTTCAATATCACTAATCTCGATTGGCATTTTTTCTGTTAAATTTATAGTTCCATTTTCCGTAATGAGGTAATCATTCTCTAATCTGCAACCAATACCTTCGTCAGGAATATAAATTCCAGGTTCGCAAGTGAGTACCATTCCCGCTTCTAAAGGTCGTGAATACAACCCAACATCATGCACGTCTAATCCAATATGGTGTGCCGTACCATGCATAAAATATTTTTTATACAAGGGTTTTTCTGGGTCCTGATTTGCAACCTCATCAGCGTTTAATAACCCTAAAGCTATCAATTCAGTTTCCACCAATCGCGCCATTTGAGTTTCGTAATCTGAAGGTAAAACACCAGGTTTTAATAATTTACGCCCTTCTTTTAAACACTTTAAAACAGAAGAATAGACTTCTTTTTGTCTTTCTGAAAATGTGCCATTTACCGGAAAACAACGGGTTGTATCACTATTATAATTGGCATAGCAAACGCCAAAATCTAATAATATCATATCGCCAGCTTCACATAAAGCATCATTTGCATTATAATGCAAAGCGCAGGCATTTTTACCCGAAGCCACAATGGGTTTAAAGGCATGTCGGGTTGCGCCAGATTGTATTAAATTATAGGATAATTCGGCTTCCAACTCGTATTCCTTCATCTCTGGTTTACACGCTTTTAAAACACGCATAAAACTAACGACGCTAATAGCTGCGGCCTTCTTAATTTGAAGAATTTCTTCTTCATGTTTTATTGGCCGTAACGCTCTCGTTATTTTCGCAGCGCGATAATAATCATGCAAAGGATATTTTTCTTTACACCATTTAATCATTCTGTCTTGTTGCGTTTCTTGGTCTTTTGTAACCCGTTTTAAATGTTCATTATGTCCAAGATAAAACCCATCGGCTTCAAAAGCCATGTATTGTAAAGTCATTTCAAAATCATGAATCCACTCGACGCGTTCAATTCCTGAAATTTCTATGGCTTGTTCTTTGGTGAGTTTTTCACCATCCCAAACTTTTATCTGTTCATTGGTTTCCTTAATAAACAAGATGGCTTTATTTTCTTTTTTGTAGGCATCAGGATAAAGCACTAAAATAGTGTCTTCTTGATCAATTCCAGAGAGATAAAATAAATCGTTATTTTGAGTAAACCCCATAACATCGTCGGCATTGTTATGTTTTACATCATTAGATGTTAAAATAGCAATGGTGTTTGGTTGCATTTTAGAAATAAAGTTCGTTCTGTTTTTTTTGAATAAGGTGTTTTGAATGGATTCGTATCTCATATTGAAATTTTGTGTAGATATAAAATGGATAAAATCGAAAGTAGTCTTTTTATTTGAAAATAGCAATCCGTTGCGCTGGTATTGATACTGAAATTAGGCGCTCATCTCCCACTTTTATAGTCGTGTAATGCGTTGCTGCGAATTAAGCTTTTCAAGAAAATATGCGTACGTTTTTATATAAAAAAGGCTGACTAAAATATAAGTTTTAGTCAGCCTTTTTTCACTATGTAAGAATTAACCGTCGTGATTAGTATGATCTTCTGCTTTCATGTCACCAGATTGATTCATTTCCATATCATGGTCATATTTACAACAGCCTGGTAAATTTTCATAGGCATCTAAATCACCCGTTGCTTTTTCAGTATCGTAACCCGATGCTGCAATGGCATTATGAATCGCCATGGCATCTGTTTTGGTATCATCAAAAGTCACGTCAATTTTCTTTTTATCAACGTCCCAATTGGCGCTTGCAACACCTTCCACGTCATTCGCAGCTTTTTCAATAGTGGATTTACACATCCCACAATTACCTCTTACTCCAAAAGATAGGTCTGCCATGGCTAGTTCTTGTGATACTTCCGTTGTTGGTGTTTCTGTTTCTTGTTTCGCTTCGTTTTTACAACTTGTGAAACCTATAGCTGCTAGTAGCGCTACACCTAAAATTACATGTTTGTTTGAAAAATTCATAGTTTAAAATTTAATTATTAATTATTTGTTTTACTTATTCTATTACTTGTTTTACGTCACCACAAGTTAACATGGCATCCCCAAAATAAGGGTTAAAAACGGTTTCTTCCTTACTTAACCAATAGGCGCCTTTGTTATTATCTGCCATGGGACAATACTGATGATACACTTTTTCATTGATACCAAACACTTCAATAGCATTGGTTAATTGTGTGGACAAGTTTTTGAAATAGCTTCGTTGTTCCTTGATGTCAGCTGTTTTTGAAATGGCTATTGCTGCAGCCTTAACCTCTTTTTGTAAAGCCATCCAATGGTTATGAGCGTTATTATCTTTTAGAAGTTTCATATCCACTTTAGATACATTGTCTATTAGTTTTTTTGATGCTACTTCTACATCTTTTGAAGCATCTTTTACCAAAGCATCTTTTAATTGGATATAATCATTAAAAACTGTTTTCAATTGATTTTGAAATGCTTCTGAAACGCTTACCCTTTCATTCAAATTGAAATGAGATTTTTGATCTTCTGAAGCGGCACCTTCCATTCCAAGATGGCCTTCGTGACCAGTTGACGTTTTAACACCTGTCTTATTCATCATGGATTTTTTTCCTTGTAATTGCGCTGCTGCATCAACAGTAAACGTGCCGTTAGTTACAATGTGGTCGCCATTATTTAAACCTTCTAAAACGTGATAGTTATCGCCTATTTTAGTGCCTAAAGTGATGTTGCGCATTTCAAAAACGGGTTGATTAGGATCGGTTTTTAAATACACGACTGAACGTTCTCCTGTCCATAAAACGGCTGATGATGGAACCGTCAACATTTGGTCTTTAGTTGAAGCAACTCCTTTTATTTGTCCTTCAACAAACATACCTGGTTTGAACGTATTATCTGTATTGTTAAGTACAGCTCTTAATTTTACAGTCCGTGTTTGGGTATCTAAAATGGGGTTTATAAAATCGACTTTTGCTTTAATTTCCTCATTAGAATTTGCATTAGTCGTTATAGAAATATCTTGACCTTTTTTAAATAAATCAATTTGATTTTCATACACATCAAAACTCGCCCAAACCGTATTGAGATTGGCTATTTTAAGTAGCGGTTGACCTTGCTTAATATAGTCGCCTTGATCTACCAGTTTTTCTGAAACCGTACCAGAAACCGTAGCATATACAGGAAAGTTTTCTTGTACTTTTCCCGATTCTTCAATCTGATTGATTTGGTATTCAGACAATTTCCATAATTTCAGTTTGTTTCGAACTGCTTTGTATAATGCAGGTTGCGACTCTTTTAAAGACGACGTTGTAATAAGTTCCTGTTGTGCGGCATACAATTCTGGGGAATAAATGGTTGCTAATAGTTGTCCTTTCTTAATTTCTTCTCCTGTAAAACTCACATTAAGACGTTCTAGTCTCCCAGAAAAATAACTGACTTGTACGGCATTTGCTTCTTCATTGGCAATAATCTTTCCAGATAATTTAAGGGTATTATCTTCTGTTTTTCCATTACCTACAATCGATGTTTGAATGTTTGCCAAAGCCATAGCATTTTCAGTGAGCTTGAATTGATCTGCTAATAAACCATCGGCACTACTTTCGGCAGGAATTAAATCCATACCACAAATAGGACAATCGCCAGGTTCAGGTTGCATAATTTGTGGATGCATGGAACAGGTCCACATTTGATTCGTTTCTGCTATGGCATCGTGATTGTGTTCTGCTTCGTTGCTGGATGTGCCGCCGAAAAGAAACCAGCCAAATAGGATCCCTATAGCAAGTAAACCAACATAAATGACTGCTTTATTATTTTTCATTTTCTAATCGTTTTATCATGACTTTCATTTGTTCAATTTCTTTTCGTTGGGCTTCAATAATAGCATCTGCTAATTTTTTAACTTCTGGATCCTGAATAGCTGCCCTCTCACTAGTTAAAATGGCAATTGAGTGATGTGGAATCATACCTTTTAGCCAAAGTAAGTCCCCTACAATGGGTGCCTGTACTCTTACCAAACCTAATGCGCTCATAAAAAGTATAAAACTCCCAACGAGAATACCAATATTCTTCTTTTTATTTTGATACATGTTCCGCATAAAAAACCACATGATGACTGCCATAGTTGAAATCCCTAAACACACCATATAAAAACGAGTCATACTAAAATAAACATGATCGATTGCATACGTGTTTAAATACATGGTGATGTACATAGCTATAAATGACAAACCCAGCATTAAGAAGAATTTAGTATAATTCTTCATACCGCTTTTCTGTTTGTTGTGTTCTTGTGAATTCATAATTTTTTAGTTTTATAATTACTATTTCGTTTTAAATTAATTAACCGTAAATGGAAATTCAATTTTCACCTTTTCCCAACTCATACCTATTGCACCAGAATTATCACTTGTTTTGGTGACTTTATATTCTAGGTGTTCTTGAATGTTTTCAGAAATATTAGGCGTTACTTTAAATCGAATTACATCATCTTTTTCATCATACTCATCCTTACCATGCTGGTCCCAATTTTTATTAATCATGACCGTCCATTGATCTTTAGATGGAATTGTAAAAAAACCATATTTTCCTTTTGGTAGTACGTCTCCGAAAATAACCAAATCTTTATCAGTTTCTATCCAAGTTGCCATATGTGCACCAGCTTGCCAAACATGGTCATAACCCACTAAACCTCCAAAAATAATTCTATCTCTAACGCCTGGTGACGAATAATCTATATGAATATGAGCGTTGTTAATCATTGCCATGGCAGTCGAATGTGGACTTAATACTTTCTTTTTTGGTGCTTCATCTTTTTCTGAAGTTGTGACATGATTTTTATGATTATTTTTCTCCGTTTGTTTTGTTTCGTTTTTACAACTTAAAACGGAAAACACCATAACTAGTATTACAATTAAATTTTTCATATTATACATTATATTTTAATAGTTCGTAATCGTAAGGCATTCCCAATAACGGAAACCGAACTGAAGCTCATGGCTAATGCTGCAATCATTGGCGACAATAATAGTCCGAAAACCGGGAATAACACACCTGCAGCAATTGGAACGCCTAACGTGTTATATACCAATGCGAAAAACAGATTTTGTTTGATGTTTTTCATCACACCATGACTTAAGTTTTTAGCTTTTACAATACCGTGTAAATCACCTTTAACCAAAGTTATCATGGCGCTTTCAATAGCCACATCTGTTCCTGTTCCCATGGCAATACCAACATCACTTTTTGCTAATGCTGGCGCATCGTTGATACCATCACCAGCCATGGCCACAACTTTACCTTGCGCCTGCAGTTTTTCTACCACTTTGAGTTTGTCTTCGGGTAACATACTGGCTTGAAAATCGGTGAGATTTAACTCGGACGCTACTGCTTGCGCAGTATTGTGATTATCGCCAGTTAACATGATAACATTAATGCCTTTATCCTGAAGCTCCTTAATAGCTTTGGCACTTGTTGCTTTGATTTTATCGCCAATGACGACATATCCAACAACGTTGCCATCTATAGATAAATAAGAAACCGTTTTACCTTGTTTTTGATAGCGTTTTGCTTCGTCTTCCATATCAGCAGCAATTTCGGCTTTTGCATGTTCCATCATTTTTGGATTTCCTAATGCTACCGTTTTACCATTTATTTTTCCTTCAACACCTTTACCTGTAACAGCGCTGAATCCTTCAGATTTTAAGACGTCTGCTTTCTGTTCTTTTCCGTATTTAACCGTTGCTTCAGCTAATGGATGTTCAGAATTGCTATTTAAGGACACTATATATTGAAGGACTTCATTTTTGGAAAAATTAGTTCCAAAAGCACCAACTTTTTCAACTGTCGGTTTGCCTTCGGTAATGGTTCCTGTTTTATCCACAATTAAGGTATCTACTTTATCCATTTTTTCAAGGGCTTCCGCATTTTTAATCAGCACACCATTTTGAGCACCTTTACCAACACCAACCATGACAGACATTGGTGTTGCTAATCCTAATGCGCATGGACAAGCAATAATTAAAACGGCAATGGCATTCACAAAGGCATACACATAAGCGGGTTCTGGTCCCCAAATGGCCCAAACCACAAAGGTTATTAATGAGATTCCGACCACCACGGGCACAAAATAACCAGACACTTTATCGGCTAAATTTTGAATGGGCGCACGACTTCTACTGGCATCGTTCACCATGTGAATAATTTGAGAGAGTAAGGTGTTGCTTCCTACTTTTTCGGCTTTCATCAGGAACACTTGATTCCCGTTTATAGTACCACTACTTACTGTATCGCCTACCGTTTTGTTAACAGGAATTGGCTCTCCCGAAATCATCGATTCGTCAACCGTAGTTTCACCTTCGGTTATGGAACCATCTACAGGGATTTTATCGCCTGCTTTTACTTTTAAAATATCGTTTAATTCTATTTTATCAATACTGACTTCAATATCTTCACCATTAACAACTTTCGTGGCTTTATTTGGTGCTAATTTTAATAATTCTTTTACGGCCGAATTGGTTTTACTATGGGCACGCGCTTCTAACAATTGACCTAATAACACCAATGTTAAAATTACGGTTGCAGCTTCAAAATAGACGTGTACTGCGCCAGATTCAGATAAGAATTGTTCTGGAAAAAAGTCAGGAAAAAACATCCCAAACACACTAAATAACCAGGCCACACCTGCACCAATACCAATAAGCGTGAACATATTAAGATTCCACGTTTTGATACTTCTGTAAGCCCGTTCAAAAAACATCCAAGTGGCATAAAACACCACTGGAATGGATAGTGCAAACTGAACCCAATTCCATTTCACTTGATCCATAATGTCGTATAATGGATTGTTGGTTAGCATTTCACTCATGGCAATAATAAAAATTGGCAAGGTGAATATGGATGCTATCCAGAATTTCTTCAACAGTTTTTTATAGGTTTTTTCTTCTGAAGACAAGTCTGGTTGCATGGGCACTAAATCCATTCCACAGATTGGGCAAGCACCAGATTCATCTTTTACGACTTCAGGATGCATTGGGCAAGTCCATTGTTCTGAAAAGGTAGATGAAAGATTTTGTTCTTCAACCAAATCCATTCCACAAACAGGACAATCACCAGCTTTGTCATAGGTTTTATCACCTTCGCAATGCATTGGGCAATAAAATGTTCCAGTGCCTTTGCCTTTAGGTATTTCTACTTTTGCATCTTGAGATGGCTTTTCTCCAAGTTTATGAATGCTATAACTTCCACCATCATTTTTTAAGACGTCCTGAAATATTTCTATAGGAATATGAGATTCCATTTTAATCGTGGCTTCAGCCTTTTCTAAATTGACTGTCGCCTCTGAAACACCTTCTACTTTTGAAAGTATTTCTTCAACGTGACTGCGGCAACCGTTGCAAGTCATGCCGAGAATATGATATATCATTCCTGCAGAAGCAGGAATCTCATCGTTCTGAATGTGAATGGTATACGTGTCGCCATCCTTTTTCAAAGCCTCTTGAAAGGTCTCAATAGGAATATGTGATGACATTTCAATCGTAGCTTCTGCCTTTTCTAAATTGACAGTCGCTTTTGAGACACCTTCCACTTTGGAAAGTATGTCTTCAACGTGACTGCGACAACCGTTGCAAGTCATTCCCTGTATGTTATATGTGTGTTTCATAGTTGTTGTGTTATAGACCTAACAGTCCCGAAATGTCGGGACTGTTAGGTTTGGTTTATTTATTAAAGCGTATCAATAACCGATTTCAATTTATTGGTTATTTCCTCGGCAATCCCTTTTAAATCATCGTTTTCTACAGCTTGCATGCTAGCCATAGGATTGACTGCAGAAACTTCAATGTCTCCCGAATCTAATTTCTGTACAATAACGTTACATGGCAACATAGTGCCAATCTTATTTTCTGCCAACAACGCTTTATGCGCATATGTTGGATGGCATGCTCCTAAAATTTTGTAGTCGTTAAAATTGACATCCAATTTCTTTTTAAGTGTTGCTTTAATATCAATTTCCGTTAAAATGCCAAAGCCTTCTTTTTTAAGTGCTTCTGTTACTTTTTCTATAGCGTCATTAAAATTTCCTTTTACTGTTTTGTTAAAATAATACGTCATAATGTGCTGTTTTTAATGTTAATAATATAGGCGCTGTTTAAAATCGCCATGACAATCCACCACCTGCGCCAAAACGGTTGTCGTAGCCTGCCATTAGTGAAAAGTCTCGCGATAAAAAATATTCCATTCCTGCGCTCCAAACCACTTCGTTGGCAAAATTATCGCCAATTGGAAGGTCATCTACCCAACCAAAATCTGCTTGATATTCAATGTTACCAAAAATGGCGGTTCTTGGAAAAATCATAATTTCTCTACTTAAATTTATTTGAGGCCTCAATTTATTGTCGATTCGCACATCCAAATCAAAAAGATAAGGGGTTAAAAATCGAATTCCAGCAATGGCTGTTGTAGAAAAGTCATCCAAATTATCCGCTTTTTCATTTTCAATGTTAACGCCTCCAAAAACGCTTAAATAATCGTATAAATAGCGTTCATAAGTTACTTCGGCTTCCATATTTTTATTCCAACCATATTCCGCTATAACATTAAATTGATTCCGTAGGTTTGAAGATACAAAGTTGAATTCAGTCATGTGTGAAGCCACATCAAGATTAGACCAATTATAAAACATATCAGCTTCATGTATTAAATTAGAAATTGGAAATTCCTGCATTCTAGGATCTCTTGGTGTATCATAACTAACAATTCTGGCCATGCCGCTCATCATATGGTATAATATGTGGCAATGGAAAAACCAATCGCCGTATTCGTTGCCATAAAATTCAATAGTTACCTGTTGCATTGGTGGTACGTTTACGGTGTGTTTTAATGGTGAATAGTCTCCATTTTCATTTAAAACTCTAAAAAAGTGTCCATGCAAATGCATAGGGTGATGCATCATGGTTAGATTATTAAAAGTCATTCTAGTCACTTCGCCACTATTAATTTTAATTTGGTCTGCTTCGCTTAAGGGCACACCATTCATACTCCAGATGTAACGATTCATATTTCCTGTAAGATTTAATAGTATTTCGGTAACAGGAAGGTCTTTATTATATGTTGTTTTAATAGGCGATTTTAGATAATCATAATTATATTCCGAAAACATATCCATTCCGTCCATTTCCATGTCTTGCACATCATCATCTTTCATAGCCATTTCAGAAACTTTTTGTTGCTCCATCTGCATTTTGGAATGATCCATTTCCTTTTGCATCATGGTATCTTTTGGCTTTTCCATTACTTTGTGGTCCATTTTGGAATGGTCCATCTGCATACCGTATTCAGCTTTCATCTCATGGCGCTCATCTTTTTTCGGTCGAAATTTTAAAGCATGTGCACCCATTTTCATATCCATTTTTGCCATTTGTTGCATCATGTGGATTTTATCGGGTTTAGGTATATCCATAGCTTTCAATACATCACCTTGTCCCAAATAAGCAGAAGCGGTTCCAGAACCATCTTGTGCCATAATCTGAAATTCCATTTTACCTTGTTGCGGAATCGTCACTAAAAAATCATAGGTTTCCGCCACACCTATAAAGGTTTTATTTCTAGCCACAGGTACCACATCTTTTCCGTCGGCAGAAACCAATTCTGGTGTTTCACCACCAAAAGTCATCCAAAATTGGGATGATGCAGAACCATTTATGATCCGTAATCGTACTTTTTCGCCTGCTTTAAATTGAGGATAGTCTATGGAGGCTTCGCCATTAATTAAAAAAGTAGGATAATATATGTCGGCAATATCAGCACCTTCCATACGCTGACGCCAAAAATCGAGCTGTGCGCCAAAAGCCCCTCGTGAAATTACACGGTTTAAAGGGGTTGACGTTCCTTTTTTCATTTGATACCACTCATTGCCGCGCTTTAAATTCCGAAGCACATGGTTAGGCTTTTCATTCGTCCAGTCAGATAACATTAAAACCAATTCGGAATCATAATTGAACGTTTCCGTTTTTGGATGTATAACAAATGCTCCAAAAACACCACTTTGCTCCTGAAGCATGGTATGTGAATGATACCAATAGGTTCCGGATTGGTTGAGTGCAAATTCGTATTTAAACGTTGTGCCTGGTTTTATTGGTGGTGTAGTTAGGTAAGGAACACCATCATAAAAATTGGGTAATAGCATACCATGCCAATGAATAGATGTTTCCACACGCATTTCGTTTTTTACATATATTACAGCATATTCACCTTCAGTAAACTCTAATGTTGGACCTGGAATTGTCCCATTTATAGTCATTCCTTTAACGTTTTTACCCGCTTTATTTACCATTTCTTCATTAATGGTTATTGTGTATTCGCGAATTGGCAAATCATCAATATTGCCTTCCACCGATTGCGAAAAGCTCAATTGGATGGCCATGAACAGGATTAAGGTTATGTAATTTATAGGTCTCATCTTTTTTCTTCTTAATTAACAGTATTATTTGAATTATTTTAACTCAAACTATTTAATTATTAACGTGTTAAATAATTAATAATCGAAGTCTGTAAATAATAACTTCTTACCGATTCCACTTGATTCATCTGAAACTTTAATTGTAATTCCTGAATATCTAAAACATCATTAAAATCAATGGTTCCTGTTTCATAACTTTTAATTAAAATAGTTTCAGCATCTTGCGCTTGTTTCAAGTTTTTCTCCTGTATATCGAATTTAATTCGTGACTGATTACGTTGCGAAACGGCTTTTGATAATTCCGCTTTTAGCATATTTAAGCGTTCATCCTTTTGAGATTGTATTTCCTGTTTCCGTAAATCATTTTGCTTGCTTTGCGAGTTGTACTTTTTATTGAAAATGGGAATAGAAACCGACAGCATGGGCATCACCATATCTTTATAAGAACTGGTAATCATGGGGCTGTTTTCTTGATTAATATATTCCACACCAAAACCTATCATGGGGCCACGTTCTTTTTGGTTTAATAATTCGGATTGTTCTACAGATTGATACAACTTATCATACTTGAGTAATTCTGGGTTTACAGAAAGACTATCGTAACTATAGAAAGTATCATTTTCCAAAATTTCCAAAGAAGAAACCACGGAGACCTCAACATCATAGTCCCGATTCAGTAAACTATTCATAGCAGCTTGTATGCCTGTAAATTGTTGAATTAACACCTCTTTTTCTTGCTGCAATTCGTTTTGTCTAATTTGTAATCGTAAAACATCTACGGCTGATGCTTTGCCGACTTCTACAGACGTCAATGCTAATTGTTCATAGGTTTTTAATAAGCTAATATTGTCATCAAGAACGTCTTGCTTGGCGCTTATTTCATACAGTTGATAATAGAATTGCGACACAGACAATGCTAATTTCCGTTTCGCGATGGTGATGTCCATAAATTGTGCATCAGCCATGGAAGTCGCATAATTCTCTCTAGCTGTTATGGTACCAAACCAAGGCAGCATTTGCATGACAGAAACGCGAAAACGTTCCATAGGCATTTCCATTTCTGGTGCTACAGCCATAACGCCAAAATTAAATTCAGTGTTTGGCAAACTATTGACTTCGTTTACTTTTTCGGACGCAATTTTATGCTGAAAATCAACCTTTTGTATTTCCGGATTGTTCTCCAGAGCTTGGTTTATAAGCGTTTCTAACTCTTGAGCACTCATAGAGTGAAAAGTGAAAAGTAAAAAACTACAAATCAAAACAATTCGCAAAGGACAGGTGACTTGCGGAAAACTAAAAACTCGTATTCGTAATATGTTTATAAACTGTTTCATTTTTGAATGTTTGATTTAGTGGTTTTAATAGAACTTACTAACATGGCAACTAATTCTTTATTAAAACCAACATGTAATTGATGTGCGTCTTCATGTATATAACCAGTATCTTTCAACAAATCCAACCAATACAATGTTTCATTAGCTTCTTTCAGTGAAATACTCATTTTATGTACAAAATCGGCCTTGCTTTGAGCAAATTCCGCTTCACGAATTAATGCGCCAATAGCAGTTCCACTTCTCAAAAACTGATTGCTTAAAACATATTCTTTTCGCTCATTTACCAATAATTGGGACAACTTTACTACCAGAACTGCAAAGGCATAACTTTTATCTTTTAAAATGCTTTTACTCATAACTTTAAACTTTTAGTTTTTCACTTTTCACTTTTCACTCTTCACTTTTCACTTTTCACTTTTCACTTTTCACTTTTCACTTTTCACTTTTCACTTTTCACTTTTCACTTTTCACTTTTCACTCTTCACTTTTAGTTTTTCACTTCTCACTTCTCACTTATAGTTTTTAGTTTTTCACTTTCAACTCCGCTCTCCAGCTATACAATACGGGAACCACAAATAAGGTAATTAAGGCTATGAGCATACCTCCAAAACTCGGGATTGCCATCGGAATCATAATATCGCTTCCGCGCCCTGTAGAAGTTAAAATGGGTAACAAAGCCAAAATGGTAGTTGCTGTAGTCATTAAACAGGGTCTAATTCGTTTTTCGCCGGCTTCCACGATAGATGCTCTAATTTCGGTTCTGTTTTCTGGTGTATTTCTATCGAAAGTTTGCGTTAAATAAGTAGCCATAACCACACCATCATCGGTTGCAATACCGAAGAGCGCAATAAAACCGACCCAAACGGCAACACTTAAATTAATAGGATGCATTTGAAACAAATCCCGCATATTTTCGCCACCGACGGTGAAGTTTAAAAACCAATCCTGACCATAGAGCCAAATCATGATGAATCCACCAGCAAATGCGACAGCAATTCCGGTAAACACCATTAAAGACGTAGTTACAGAACGGAATTGAAAGTACAGAATCAAAAAGATAATTGCTAAAGCTAAAGGCACAACAACCGATAGGGTTTTTTCGGCTCGCAACTGATTCTCATAGGTTCCGGTAAATTGGTAATTAATCCCTTTTGGAACAATCAATTCGCCAGATTCTATTTTTTGCAAAATCAAAGCTTGTGCGTTTTCAACAACACTTACTTCTGCAAAACCATCTTGCTTGTCAAATAATACATAACCGACTAAAAAGGTGTCTTCACTTTTAATCACTTGTGGACCTTGTTCATACCGAATGCTTGCCAATTCACTTAAAGGAACGGGACTGCCTTTTGAAACAGGAATATAAATTTGTTCTAAATCAGACGGATTCCCGCGCAATTCTCTTGGATAGCGCACACGAATACCATAACGTTCTCTTCCTTCAACCGTTTGGGTTAAAACCATGCCGCCAACAGCCACTTGTAAAACGTCTTGCACATCCTGAATGGAAATGCCATAACGCGCTATTTTCTCTCTATCAATATCAATTAGCAAATAGGGTTTCCCAACAATACGGTCTGCAAAAACAGCTTCTTTTTTAACACCTTCAGCTTCTTTTAATATAGTTTCTAATTGCACGCCAAAAGCTTCAATTTGTTTTAAATCTTGTCCTTTCACTTTAATTCCCATAGGTGCTCGCATGCCTGTTTGAAGCATGACCAATCGGGTTTCAATAGGTTGTAGTTTTGGTGCTGACGTAACACCGGGTAGTTTGGTAACACGGACTATTTCATTCCAAATATCATTTGGCGATGTAATTTCTGGACGCCAGTTTCTGTAGAATTCACCATCGTTGTCTTCTATTAATTGAGAACTATTTACGGGCCTCAAGTTGATACTTTCGGAATTATTTGGATTTGGTATAAATCGTCCATCGGTCAACTCAAACAAACCTTCAGCATTCACTTTATACCGTTGGCGCTCGCCATGGTCATTCAGCATATATTCCGATTTATACTGAATCATGTTTTCATACATAGACAAAGGTGCTGGATCTAAGGCCGATTCGGTTCGTCCCGCTTTACCAACAACGGTTTCTATTTCAGGAATACTAGCAACGGCCATATCCAATTGCTGTAAAACCCGTTTGTTTTCTTCAACACCAGAATGAGGCATGGAGGTTGGCATGAGTAAAAAAGAACCTTCGTTTAATGAGGGCATAAATTCTTTACCAGTATTTTTCATGATGAAAAAACCAGCAATCACAATAGCCGTTGGAACAGATAGAAACAGTAGCTTATTATTTAAACACCATCTTAAAATTCGAGTGTAATATTTTATAAATAATGTAAAAACACCTAATAAACCAAAGCAAATAACACTTACAAAAATAAGGTTCCAAAAGATGCTTTTATCAACGCCTAGAGGTCGCCAATATTCGGCTAACAAGAATACAATAGCTGCCGCTGAAATGACTATATTAATTACATTTGCGCGCTTTTCATCAACAATATTTTGAAGTTTTAACAGGCCTGAAATTCCAAAACCTATTAAAACAAGCCCTAACCAATAGCCATAAAACAAGCCAACAATACCTGCTACTATTAAAGCCCCATGGATTAGGTAACTAAAACGTGTTTTGATACTTTTTCTTCGGAATAAAAAGGCTGCAAATGGTGGTATTAAAAACAAAGCCACAATAAGGGAAGCCGTTAACGCAAAGGTTTTTGTAAAGGCTAGTGGTCTAAATAGTTTTCCCTCGGCACCAATCATAGTAAACACAGGAATGAAACTAATAATGGTTGTCATCACGGCCGTTACAATGGCACCAGAAACTTCAGCTGTGGCATTATAAACAATTTCATTAATAGGTAACTTTTCACTATTCACTTGTAATTTATCACTTTCAACGTTTCGCTTTTCACTTTCAACGTTTCGCTTTTCACTTGCTTCATCCAAATGCCTGATAATGTTTTCCGAAAGTATCACCCCAACATCCACCATGGTTCCAATAGCAATGGCAATACCAGAAAGCGCTACAATATTGGCGTCTACATTAAAGAGTTTCATGGCAATAAAAACCATTAAAACCGCAACGGGTAATAAGCCTGAAATTAAAATGGAAGCACGCAGATTAAATACCATAATGATGATGACCAAAATGGTGATTAAAATTTCTAATGTTAAAGCTTCATTTAGTGTACCTAAAGTTTCTTGAATCAGTTCACTCCTATCATAAAAAGGCACAATAGTCAGTTGGGATGTGCTGCCATCTGCTAAAACCTTCGAAGGTAATCCGGCACGTAATTCATTAATTTGCACTTTAACGTTGTTGATAACTTCCATTGGGTTCGCACCATAACGCGCTACAACAACGCCTCCAACAACCTCTGCGCCTTCTTTATCTAAAATACCACGTCGTGCTGAAGGCCCTAATGATACCTTACCAATGTCTTTAATTTTTAGGGATGTAAAATCTTCAGAAGCCACAACAGCATTTTCTATGTCTTCAATAGATTTTACATAACCCAAACCACGCACTAAATATTCCGCTTGGTTAATTTCTAATGTTTGCGCACCAATATCTTTATTACTTTCCTTAACGGCTTTTACAACTTGGTCTAACCCAATATTGTATTGACGCATGAGTTCCGGATTCACATCTACTTGATATTCTTGAACATAACCACCAATAGAAGCTACTTCAGATACGCCACTTGCCGATGATAAGGCATATTTTACGTAGTAATCTTGAATGCTTCGCAATTCGTGTAAATCCCAGCCACCAGTAACGTTTCCGTTGGCGTCACGACCTTCCAATGTGTACCAAAATATTTGACCTAATCCTGTGGCATCTGGACCTAAAGCCGGATTCACATCATCTGGGAGTAATCCGCTGGGTAGGGAATTGAGTTTTTCTAATATGCGACTTCGGCTCCAATAGAATTCTACGTCCTCATCAAAAATAATGTAGATACTAGAAAACCCGAACATGGAAGAACTTCTTATGGTTTTTACACCAGGAATTCCCAATAAAGAGGTCGTTAAAGGATAGGTAATTTGGTCTTCAATATCTTGGGGTGATCGACCTTCCCATTTCGTGAAAACAATTTGTTGGTTTTCACCAATATCTGGAATAGCATCAACGGCCACAGGATCACTTGGTAAAAAACCGGTGTCCCAATTAAAAGGGGCATTCACAGTTCCCCAACCTATAAAAAGGACGAGTAACAGAACAGCAACGAGCTTATTCTCTATTAAAAATTTAATGCTTTTATTCAGCATGGAATAGAATATTTAGTAGTGAGTACAAAGTATAACGTACTAGAGGTTATGAGGTTATTTTAACAATAACATCAAACACAAAAAAGTCCTAACGCAAATGTGTATGCATTACAACCAACTACTAAAAATCAAATTAAATAGGTCTCGTCAAGCTTGAAGATTTGCCTGATAACGAGTGGTGGTTCGTATGTTGAATAGGAAGATACTTGGGTGTCAAGATCTTCAAAAAGGTTTATGTATGTCTGTACAAATGACGCAATAAATACCTGCTGCTCAAAAGAAATTTTGTCAACATGTAATTGGAGTTCATCTTGACCATCAACTAGAGTTTGTTCGTTTTTACAACAATCTTTTTTGGTAATAGTACAACCTTCCGTAGATGGTTTATTCATATCCATACCGCAGCCTTTGGCTGTATTAAAAATAGCGGTTTCTACCAAAGTACCACCACAATAATGCATATCAACCGTGAATGACAAAGTCGAAAATAACACGACAAATGCCATAGCAATAAATAGTATATTATGGAATACGTTTTTCATACGATTAGTAAATATACAAAATTTTTAATACATCAAATTTTGTTTAACAGAAGTTTAGATTTTTTGGTGGTTGCTTTAGGCTGCTAAAAGCCATTAAAAAAACAGTCATCAACATGGCGTTACAGGTACCCTATCTAAACCAAAATTATAGCAATTATTTTTAAATTACTATTTTAGTTATATAACTAAAAGCGTCTCACGTACTTAACATGCTAAAAAAATCAATTTTAATAGAGAAAAAAAGCCAAATTACATGTAAAAACTTACAACTACTCATAAAAAGTGAAATCCGAGAAGCTACTATTCCCATTGAGGATATAGGTTTTATTATAATTGACAATCCTGAAGTTTACATCAGTATTACGGCTTTAAATTTACTCATAGAAAACAATAGCGCAGTAATTATTTGCGGTAAAACGCACCTGCCTAATGGCTTATTTCTAAACCTGAACAGCCATCATATTCAACAAGAAATGTTTAGGAATCAAATCAACGCAAGCCAACCCTTAAAAAAACAACTGTGGCAACAAACAGTTAGAGAGAAAATTACAAACCAAGGATTATTATTGAAACAGATTACAAAATCTAAAAACAATTTTGAGTTTTTAGCAAGTAAAGTTACAAGTGGAGACACTACAAATATGGAAGGTGTTGCAGCTAGTTTTTATTGGAAGTCCTTTTTCGAACACGGTTTTAAACGCGAGCGCTTTGGCGATTATCCAAACAATTTTTTGAATTATGGCTATGCTATTTTAAGAGCCGCTACTGCAAGAGCATTGTCTGGAAGTGGCTTATTAAACACATTAGGCATTCATCACAAAAGCAAGTATAATGCCTTTGCCCTAGCCGATGATATAATGGAACCTTTCAGACCCATAATAGACGAAGCCGTCCATACCATCATGCAACACTACGATGAACAAGAATTAAATACCGAAATTAAATCGGTATTACTTCAAACACTCACACGAACCGTTTATTTCAAAGAAGAAAAAAGTCCATTAATGGTGGCCTTACAAAAAACGGCAAGTTCATTGCAACAGTGTTATTCGGGTAAACGAAAGAAAATAAAGTATCCAAAATTATGGAATTAAACGGTTATAGAATTATGTGGTTATTTGTATTTTTTGATTTACCAACAGACACAGCCAAGGACAGACGCAATGCGGCAGGCTTCAGGAAAAACTTGTTAAAAGATGGTTTTACCATGATGCAGTATTCTGTTTATATGCGCCATTGTGCTAGTAGCGAAAGCGCAGATGTACACGAAAAAAGAATAAAACGCTTATTACCGCCATTAGGCAAAGTAAGCGTGTTACGCATTACCGATAAACAATTTGGAAACATCATGAACTTTTGGGGAAAAGCGGAAGTTCCCAAGGAACCTCAACCTACGCAATTGGAACTGTTTTAAACTTCTGAAAACAAAGAATCCTGTTGCCACTTTTGGGGATTTAAATCTATGTAATTGGAAATATTCTGATAAGATAATTGTGTTCTAATTATATGATCGTGAAAAGAACGTTGCCAAGAAAAATCAAAAAAACCAATCTCATGAATTAATTTAGAAGATGTGGTTTTAAAAGCACCAACCAAACTTGATAACGATTTTATTTTAACCTCTTTGTCTGAAATCTTTAAACTATCTATTTCAATAACCGCATGAACATGATTTGGCATAACCACAAAATTGTCTAAAATAACATATGGATATTGGGTTTCTAGCCACATCAATCTTTCTTTAACAATAATTCCATATTCATTTAATTGTATTTTATATTGTAATGCAGCCTCACATACAGACAAATCATTACTTGTCTCAACAAAATCTACCTCCTCAATAATTTTTCCAAAACAGCAAATCCTATCCTTCACACAAATTGTAATGAAATATAAATTATCCTGAGAATAATCATATCCTTTTAACCTATTTCGCTTTCTATCCTTCATAATTAATTAAATTAATTATATGAATATAAAAAATATTCCCGTACGGACAGCTCGCGAGCTGTCCCCTTAAAACAATTAAACACAAACTAAAAAATGCTTCAATATGGCGATATCAAGGCCAAAAAGAAGCATTTTTTTAAACGATATTTCACCTTATTTTACTCAATACCAGAAGGTAACAAGCCAACTAATATCGTGTTTTCTAATCTGAAAATCAAATCGAAAAAACTACGAAATTTCAAAACTTTTAACGAAATATACTTTTTTCGATTCACAAACACACCTCTAAAATAAAAGTATGGTGTTTGTAAACTACAACTGTTATAATCAAAAAAATGCCTCAATCTTGCAGTATTTGCACAAAAAAGAAGCATTTTTTTAAACGATATTTCACCTTATTTTACTCAATACCAGAAGGTAACAAGCCAACTAATATCGTGTTTTCTAATCTGAAAATCAAATCGAAAAAACTACGAAATTTCAAAACTTTTAACGAAATATACTTTTTTCGATTCACAAACACACCTCTAAAATAAAAGTGTGGTGTTTGTAAACTACAACTGTTATAATCAAAAAAATGCATCAATCTTGCAGTATTTGCACAAAAAAGAAGCATTTTTTTAAACGATATTTTATCTTATTTTACTCAATACCAGAAGGTAACAAGCCAACTAATATCGTGTTTTCTAATCTGAAAATCAAATCGAAAAAACTACGAAATTTCAAAACTTTTAACGAAATATACTTTTTTCGATTCACAAACACACCTCTAAAATAAAAGTGTGGTGTTTGTAAACTACAACTGTTATAATTAAAAAAATGCCTCAATCTTGCAGTGTTAGCACAAAAAAGAAGCATTTTTTTAAACGATATTTCACCTTATTCTATTGACTACTAGAAGGTAACAAGCCAACTAATATCGTGTTTTCTAATCTTTAATCAAACCACAACAATAGACATTCCGGATTGAAGCCCAACGGAATATCGTGTTTTCTAATCTTTAATCAAACCACAACTAGTCCTCTATAATCATATACTTGTAATTAAATATCGTGTTTTCTAATCTTTAATCAAACCACAACAACTTTGGTGTGTATAGTTTTATGTCTTTTAATATCGTGTTTTCTAATCTTTAATCAAACCACAACGTTTACTAATTTGATTAAAGTTTTCATAATAATATCGTGTTTTCTAATCTTTAATCAAACCACAACAGCACGATGCGGCTTACTACTTTGCGGTGCAATATCGTGTTTTCTAATCTTTAATCAAACCACAACATAACAACTGTAGCACGACGCAGTTTGCGTAATATCGTGTTTTCTAATCTTTAATCAAACCACAACACCTGAAGCATTTCATTATCGGGAATCCAAATATCGTGTTTTCTAATCTTTAATCAAACCACAACGGGCTGCATACTTTCCCTTCCATAAATTCAAATATCGTGTTTTCTAATCTTTAATCAAACCACAACATCAAAGGCACAATCATATTTTACAAAACAAATATCGTGTTTTCTAATCTTTAATCAAACCACAACGCGTTCGGTAATTTTAACCAACGGCCTAACAATATCGTGTTTTCTAATCTTTAATCAAACCACAACCCAATTAAAGAAAACCTTTTTATCACCGCCAATATCGTGTTTTCTAATCTTTAATCAAACCACAACCGTTCATAGGCTTGCTGCGAAAGCTTTATAAATATCGTGTTTTCTAATCTTTAATCAAACCACAACAGGCTGGAAACAAGTATGGAGTCTTTTAAAATATCGTGTTTTCTAATCTTTAATCAAACCACAACATTTTAACAACCACATCTTCTGTTGTAATTAATATCGTGTTTTCTAATCTTTAATCAAACCACAACACATTGAACGAAATGATCCTCTCTACTTCTAATATCGTGTTTTCTAATCTTTAATCAAACCACAACATGCAAACGCCAATCCAAACATATCAGCAAAATATCGTGTTTTCTAATCTTTAATCAAACCACAACAATTCTACACCGAAATGTTTTGAAACTCTTAATATCGTGTTTTCTAATCTTTAATCAAACCACAACGCTCTACCCTGCTCCTTATAAGCAATAGTAAATATCGTGTTTTCTAATCTTTAATCAAACCACAACTTGTAGTTGCTCTTTACAGCCGCCACATCCAATATCGTGTTTTCTAATCTTTAATCAAACCACAACATGGTAAGAATTATTAAGTATTGGTTAAAAAATATCGTGTTTTCTAATCTTTAATCAAACCACAACAACCTGTGCCCAATTAGGTTTTTCAAGTTCAATATCGTGTTTTCTAATCTTTAATCAAACCACAACATTTCAAAGGTCATTGTTTGTTCGTCAAAAAATATCGTGTTTTCTAATCTTTAATCAAACCACAACAGCTTCAGCAACTTCTCTTTTAGCTATGTAATATCGTGTTTTCTAATCTTTAATCAAACCACAACAACTCTTTTAAGGCTTTACGATTAAAGTTTAATATCGTGTTTTCTAATCTTTAATCAAACCACAACAAAAGACAGTAATTGCCAAATGTGTTTTCAAATATCGTGTTTTCTAATCTTTAATCAAACCACAACACTCCAGACAAACGTTCGTGGCATTACGCCAATATCGTGTTTTCTAATCTTTAATCAAACCACAACTCTTCAAACTGACTGGTTAAAATGGTTTTTAATATCGTGTTTTCTAATCTTTAATCAAACCACAACAATTAATAAGAAAGCACGATCAAGATGTAGAATATCGTGTTTTCTAATCTTTAATCAAACCACAACCGGTTTTGGTTTTGGTGTTTTTTTCGGTTAATATCGTGTTTTCTAATCTTTAATCAAACCACAACAGATCTGCACGCAACACATCCATAAGCTTTAATATCGTGTTTTCTAATCTTTAATCAAACCACAACAATTAGAGGTCGATGATGCCGATTCGTATCAATATCGTGTTTTCTAATCTTTAATCAAACCACAACATACTTGAATTATAAACAGGTGTTATAACTAATATCGTGTTTTCTAATCTTTAATCAAACCACAACAGATGGCTTGTTTGATAAACCGTTTAAAAAATATCGTGTTTTCTAATCTTTAATCAAACCACAACGAACCGTTGGCGTGTTGTTTTCAGTCAGCGAATATCGTGTTTTCTAATCTTTAATCAAACCACAACAGTATGGCAATTTCTAAATCTAACTCTTGTAATATCGTGTTTTCTAATCTTTAATCAAACCACAACATAGTGTATATATTTTTTTGTTCTGCAATCAATATCGTGTTTTCTAATCTTTAATCAAACCACAACATAGTGTATATATTTTTTTGTTCTGCAATCAATATCGTGTTTTCTAATCTTTAATCAAACCACAACCCTGCGTGTTAATCCTTTTAATACTTTTCCAATATCGTGTTTTCTAATCTTTAATCAAACCACAACTAGTTACCTACGCTTCTTTGAAATTGCCCTAAATATCGTGTTTTCTAATCTTTAATCAAACCACAACATGTGAAATATCACAATCAAAAGTAATATTTAATATCGTGTTTTCTAATCTTTAATCAAACCACAACTACGTAATCTTCAATAGTAATAGGGTTATCAATATCGTGTTTTCTAATCTTTAATCAAACCACAACACACCTGTTACAGCTTGTGCAATTCCATTTAATATCGTGTTTTCTAATCTTTAATCAAACCACAACATTGTATTAGGTTAAACTACCCACCGCTTAAATATCGTGTTTTCTAATCTTTAATCAAACCACAACTTGCGGGTCGGTTTAGACATTTTTATACGTTAATATCGTGTTTTCTAATCTTTAATCAAACCACAACAATACCAATGCAATTAAAAATATAAAGAGTAATATCGTGTTTTCTAATCTTTAATCAAACCACAACTCAGTAAAAGAAGCTTATGAGTTTAAAGAAAATATCGTGTTTTCTAATCTTTAATCAAACCACAACAACTTCATTTCAAAGAGTGAATATGCAAGAAATATCGTGTTTTCTAATCTTTAATCAAACCACAACAAGCCTTTCAGAGTATAACAAGCTTACAAAAATATCGTGTTTTCTAATCTTTAATCAAACCACAACTTTCCTTCACCATCAACTGTACCCATATCCAATATCGTGTTTTCTAATCTTTAATCAAATCGAAGGAGATCCATAAACATTCCACTAAAATTAATTTATAATGTTTATAAACCATTTATAGTTTACACAAATTGAAGTTCCTTTATTTACTATTTATTTTAAAACGTATGTCAAAGAACTAATTAAAATACTTTTATTTCTTTTCTATTTTTCCAGAAATAGAGATTTTTACTTTTATCGGGTTGTGATTTGACCATCCATTCTTCCCAAACCCAAAACTATTAATTTGTTGCTTCTCTTCTTTATTTTGAATTGACGCAGTTTTAGCTAATCTAAAATAATAATCACCCGAAGTAAACTTCTGCACACGATACAAATGTGATTTCAAAAGATTATAATTAGGCTTTTCCCAATCAATCTCATCCTCATTAAGTCCTAATAAAAACATATCATTTATTTGCAGGGTGGTAACTATTCCTATTCCATCAGCTGGCAGTTGATACACGGGAAATCCTTTACGTTTGCGCTCTACAACCGTCCAAAAAGTAACGACCTCTTCTTTTAAATTTTCTTTTTCATCTTTATAGATTAATACATGGTGATTATTTTGTGGATCAACAAATTGCTTAATATTATCTTTCAAACGTTCTGCTTTACCCAGAACTTTTCTTACTCTAACTTTATAAATTGGAACAGGTTTTCTTTCTATATTATTAGGTTCGTTTTTATTAAGTCTTTGATATCTTTTACCCTCATTTGGCATAAAAAAACTTTGTTCTTTTAAAATTTTATCTACTCTATCCTTTATTCTTTTTTGATCTTTTTTATCCAGATTTTTTTCTTTACTAATCATTTTATTGAAAAAAGCTTTTTCTTCGTACTCAAATGATTTTAAAATATCATCAACAATAACCTTCTTTAAATTTTGATCAATAATATTATTAAGTTGAGAAAAACTTAAACTATTAATAGCCACTCGGTACACATACTCATCTGTTTTACAATTTTTATTAGTGCCATATACTGTTTGATGGTGCAACTGACCACGAGCAGCAACACCAATATTCTTATGTTTTTCTCCATTTTTATGAGTCGTGTGAGTTCTAACTGTCAGTATCGATTTTGATTTTTTATGAGAAACTAATATTTGTTTAACTGCTTGTTCTGCATCTTCCCTAAAGTTTTTCCAAGGTTTTGGGAAATTGTCAAGGTCATAAGTTCTATCATACCTGTTCCATTTACTTAATTCTTGTAAATGACTTCTGGTAGAACAAGCCATTACTAGGGCATCAATAGCATGATGACGATGATCTTCTCTTGTTTTTATGTCATCTTCTTGATTCAAAATAGTATTCAATCCCCAATGATGACGCAAATTGGAAGTCATCTGTCCTGGTGCTACCAAAACATTATTACAAATTTTCGATAAGTAATTTTTAGCTTCTTTACTTATGTAGCGTGTATCGTTCAATTGTCGCGTTATAAAATCGGAATCATGCTTTTGCTTAACAAACTGCTTGAATTTATAATAAGCATTTGGATAATTGGCTTTATTTTTAAAACAGCTTAATGCTTGCAACTTAATATCGTTCCATTTTTGCTCGCCTTGCTTGCTGTAAAACTCATAAGGTGTCAAATCACCTTTTGCTCTATTTTCATCAGCAAAACAAAGAGTCTTGTTCATAAAACTATCATTTAATGAGCGACTCCAAGGGTAAATATGCTCAATTTGTACTTCACCACCAAACAACTGATTCACTTCTATGTTTCGTCCAGTATAAGGGCAAATTTTATTGCACTCTTCCCAAAGTTTATATTTTAGAAGATTTACATGAGTTGGACGCTGACCTATATAATCCAATTCAGCTTTTACTCTATCATTTTCACGTTCTAATCGTTGCTGTTCCCGTCTAATATCATACCTTTTAGATTTTGATATCTTTAAATCGCGTGCCAATTCTACCTTTATTTCTTCTGGTTTTCCATAATCATCAATAATTTCATTTACCAATTTTCTTATTTCAAAAAGAGCTGTTGTAACTACAGGGTTTTTAATACGCTGTATTTCTTTGTCAGCTTCAGAATCTACAGGCAATTTATCTAATAGTTTTGAGGCTTCAATAGCACTACTATGATGATACAATTTTAACAATTGCTTATCATTTACTTGACATTCTGCTTTAAGCATTGTTTTTAAAGGTTTTATATAACCTCCTTTTAAATTGTAACGCACAATTTCTGGAACATTGTCTAACATGAACTGCTTATGTTCATCCCATTGTTGTCCTAATGCATTTTTTACACCACCAAAAGCAACGGCTACATCATATGTAAAGCCTAATTTTAAAAAAGGCAATATGTTATGAATAGCTTTTCTGCTTAATTGAGCATAGCCATCCTTTAAATTAAATTTTGAGATTTTATCAGCTTTATCTTCTGAAAAACCCCATTTCTCTAGGGCATATTTTTTCAATTTGTCTCTATCGTCAAAACTGTAAAGAACATGCCAAATATCTTCTTGTTCTTTATCAGAATAGGTGAACCATTGTTGTCCAAAAAGCTTTTTATTAGAGAGGTTACTTATAGTATGACTGCCATAAATTTTATCATCATCTTTATAATTGAATTGATAGTATCCATCTAGTTTATTAATAGCTTTTCTAATCTCTTTAAAATTTACTTTTTCTTTTGAAAACAACAGATTAACTATGTCTTCTCTATCTTTTTTAGTGATTTCAACTGGTTCTCCTGATAAATCACATTTCAGAGTGTTCAGCCATTCATAAACACGTCTCTGCTCATTTGGAATGGCACTAATTTGACATTTTGTTTTTTTAGGTTCGAACGTACAATTTCCTACTAAATGTTTTTGTGTTCGCAATGGTCGTTGATGAAATAATACACCATCTTCAGGGTAACCATCTTTTTTACGTCCTCCAAAAATGGTTTTGAGTTCGTCAGTTAGTTCTTCATGAAATGCTTTTTGCTGTTCCCATATAGTCTCAAACTCATCAATATACATTTGCCTGGTAGTATATCGATTTCGTATGCGTTCGGTTTCGCCAGAAAAAGGTGTATGTTCTTTTGGGTAAATGTTATTTAAATAGCTTCCAAGTGTTTTACTTTCTTTTATACTTTCAGCAGTCTCACTTATACCTATCTTACCTGATTTAAGATCACCTTTAAAAATGACGCTTTTTTCATTATTTTCAGCACCTGCACTTCTGCTATTGCTTTGGAAGCCTCTGCGTTGAATAATATGATAAAAAACCCTTCCTAATTCTAATAAAGAGATTTTTTCTCTGATTGCTTGGGCTCTTAATTCGTAAGGGTTTAATTTTAACCATGCTTGCAGGTTCTTATCACTAAAAATTTCTTTTTGATTCCATATTTTCACTGATGTATAATCAACGGGACACATGTTGTTTTTAGCCAGTTCACGCAACAAATAGCGTTTACGTAAGCGTCTTCTAAAAAATTGACGTCTCGTGCCTCTATCATCAGTTCGACTCGCATTTTTTGAAGCTTCCCTTCCCTCGCCTTCTCCTAAATTAACAACACCTTCAGGGAATATTCTACTTCCTATTCCTAGAATTTCTTTCGTATCATCTTCTACAATAGCCCAACCAATGCTGTTAGTCCCTAAATCCAAACCTAAAACCTTACTCATAATTTCTAAAATTAAATCAGCCTTGAAAGTACAAAAAACAAAATTCTACCCATTACGGAATCCCGCATTGTTAATTAAATAAGTTTTTCATATATTTGAAACTGATTAAAATTTCTAATCTTTAATCTTATCACAATAAGGCTATATGCCGTAGATGAAAATCTTTAGTCCTGCTTCGGTAGGACTTTTTTCATTTAAAAAAATAAAGTTTGTTATTAAAGTTTGTTATAAAAAACACCCCAACAGCCACCTCAACGGTCTAGCAGACACTTTCAAAACCCCAACACATCAAACGCTGCAACGCTGCAAATCTAAAAATCTAAAAATCGGCACCCCCGCAACTTAACAACGCCACACCTTCGCGCCTCCCCGCCTTCACAAGAAAAAAAAACCAATACCGCCTAAAAAGTGCTCCCATAAAAAGAGTTTAAAAATTATAGCTATAGTTTTTGTTAACCTTTCCCTTCTAATATCATAAATCAAGTAAAGTGCCATTTTCAAACACCAAAAAAACCTAAACACGGCTGTGCTTTTGTTTGCCACAACCCAAAATCGTTATCACTTAATTTAATATGAACCAATAAAAAAACACCCATGAAAACCTTACAATTACATGTCAAAGCATTAATAATCTTATTAGTAATAGGTACTGCCTTTGCCAGTTGCAGTAGTGACGACGACGTTGCCATTGCAAAAATAAAATATCAGGTATCTATAAATGCGTCCCCAAGTAATGGTGGAACCGTAACCCCACAAAGCGGAGAATTTGAAAAAGACCAACAAATTAATATAACAGCCATACCTGCTGCCGGTTGGCAATTTAAAGAATGGCAAGGCAATATTACGGGAACCGCAAACCCTATGCAACTTACTGTAAATGCCACGAAAACCGTAACAGCAGTCTTTGAAAGAAGCCTATTCTATCTCGCAGAAAACGGCGTAACGGTACTGGCTCCAGACGCTGCCGTGGGCAATTCAGGTGTTGTAAATGGAATTACCTACACCAAACGTACTGCCGACCAAATTACACCTCAAAATGCCGAAACCACCTGTACCACCGGAATTACGGATATGTCTGAATTATTTATGGACGACACCAACTTTAACGGAGACATTAGTCATTGGGATGTAAGCTCTGTAACAAATATGAGCTTAATGTTTTACAAGGCATCCAGCTTTAACCGAGACTTAAACATTTGGGATGTGAGTAATGTATCGGATATGAGTTCCATGTTTTCAAAAGCTACTGTTTTTAACGGAAACATAAGCAACTGGAATGTAAGCAGTGTAACAACTATGTTTGGCATGTTTCGGGACACCAATGCCTTTAACGGTAATATAAGCGACTGGGATGTGAGCAGTGTAACCGCTATGAATCAAATGTTTTATAGTAGCGTCAACTTTAATGGAGATTTAAACAGCTGGAATGTGAGCAACGTAACAGATATGAGCTATATGTTTTGGGAAACTAACGCATTTCACGGAAATATAAGCAATTGGAATGTGGGCAGTGTAACGAATATGTATCATATGTTTCGTGGCGCCGGTAACTTTAACAGCAACATTGGCAACTGGAATGTAAGTCAAGTAACAGATATGTCAGGTATGTTTTCTGATGCCACCTCCTTTAATCAGAATCTAAATGCATGGAATGTTGCTTTAGTAACAAAAATGAATAACATGTTTAGTGGTGCTAGCGTTTTTAACGGGAATATGAGCAACTGGAATGTAAGCCGCGTCACCAATATGGATTATATGTTTTCACGTGCAACCAATTTTAACCAAAATCTAACCACCTGGTGTGTCATACATATTCCGTCAGAACCTACTGGATTTGCCAACAACAGTGCATTAACAAATAGCAATAAACCAAGATGGGGCTTCTGTTTATAAAACAAATAAACGTCGTAAGGCAACAATAGATGCAAACGCCAGGAATTGTAACATGTTCAATAAATAATTAGCATGTATAATGTGTACAAGCTTAACAAAAGTATAAAACCCTACTTGTTTTTAGTACATTAACAAAATATTCAGTCCTGCTTCGGTAGGACTTTTTTTTTGCACCTAAAAGCCTAATTTTTAATGTACTCAACAAATAAAAAAACTCCACAACCCTGTCTGTCGCTAGGCAGAAAACAACTTAACAGCAATGCAACTTTCCAGCGCTCCACCTTTACGAGAAAACCCAAAAATCTAAAAATCCAACAAAAAAAACCCAACCAAATAAATTGGCTGGGCATTAATATAAACTCACATGCAGCTATTACAACTTAATAAAACGGATAGCTTGGTTGTTATCTGCCTGTAAAAAATAAACACCAGCTTGCAGGGGTTCTAATAAAATACTTGAGCCATTTCCAAAACGACCCGTTTTTACAGCCTGCCCTAAAGCATTGTAAATAGTGTACTGTTCAGCATCTGGCAATCCAGATACCTGAAGCTCTTGATGTACCGGATTCGGACTAACAAACACCTTACTTGGGGCTAGCGCATAGCTATCAAGGCCTAACGTGTTTAAATTACCTGTAAACGCATCCATATTAACATTATAAAAATCAGTCGATGTCAACCGGACTTCATCCACTTGAATATCACCAAACGTTAAGGTAGCTTCAGTTCCTGTTGCAACCGTTTGTGTACTTCCAACTAAAACATCAGCCACATAGCCACCTATAGATACCGTAGCGGCATTCGTATTATTAATAAAAATACTGCTAAAAGTAAACTCGGCACCATCCATTCTTTTAATGGTCACTTTTTCAGTAGTGCCAAAATTCGCAGCACCTGATAACACATTAATAGACGCTGAATTACCAAGGCCATAAGCATTTTCCCAAGCAAAATCACCGCCATCACCATCACTTGTAAAACTAAAGGTAAACGAAACACCCTGAAGGGTTTTAGTCATACTGGTAGTAATACCTGTATTGGTATCAAAGTTTTCTGTAAAAGATTGCGCATAGCTTAATGTTACGCATAGCAAAGCTGCTAAAAAAGTAATTTTTTTCATAAGTAGGTTTTATTAGGGTTAAAAAAATTGATGCAAATTTAATATTAAATAAAATTTCCAACAATTTTAATTCACAATAAATCAGCAGTTTTTTTTAAAATTATAATAGCTATAAAATAAATACAAAAATAACACAACCTAAAAACCGAAACCTTATAATAAACAATCAACTTCAATTTCAATTTCAAAAGTCCCCTTTGGGCATTTATGGGTTTACTTCCAACACTCCAATCCCAACACCATTCCGGGCATGTAGCAAATACATAAGCCCATCAACCTCTTGGTAATACCGCACGCCTAAAACCGCTACCTGCAAACCCAAACCACTCGGCAGACTGGTAGGTGTCAAACTCAAGGAAGTACCAGAAAAATCTTTAGCCAAAACCACAGGTGCCGCCAAATGCAAATGAGAAGCCAACGTCTCAAAATTAAAATCCAAAACCCCAAACTGCAAGGCAATATGGGTAGCACCCGGAATAAAAGACACCTGCGTCATATTAAATTTAGGAAAAACTACTGTATGAGTTCCCCAATCCATAGAAAACGAAAAAGGCAATACCTGTTGCAGCACACAATCGGGTGTATAGTTAAAATCTTGAAGCAATTGCTGGCCCAAATCCGTCGTTAAACCGTTTGCAACGCGCCGTTCACCACGCGCATTAATAGTGTCCAAAGCTTTTAATTGGGTAAACATGGTCATCAACCGGCTATGAAAAAACGTAAACTTATGCTGGGTATAAAACGGCCGTAACGCCATACGATAGGCTTTATTTACGCGTGAACAATGTCCAAACTCGCTTCCATTTTCACGTACCCGCCGCATACTAGCTTTGGTTTTTATTGCCGTGCCATTAAACCCACCACCCGCTTCACGCGCCACAGGTTCCCCATTCAAATAATAAAAATTAATCCCACCAATCGTCCCAACCAATGGAATAACACCTTTTTGCTTTGCCATACTTTGAAAATTTTAAAATGAATAACCCAGTTCCAATCACGACAATCAGAACCACCTCTAACACAAATAATACACTCACAACCAAGTATATGCAAGCTAATATACAAAATAAAAATGAATAGTTATAGCGTGGTTATAATATGCTTAAATAATGATTAAAATAAGCTTATAGCAAGCTAAACACTTATCAGAAAAAATGTAGAGCCGTAGCACTTCAACTCACAATCGTGAACCATAAACCCTAAACCTTGAACCTTGAACCCCAAACCATAAACCTTGAACCTTGAACCTTGAACCCCAAACTACCCAGCACCATACAAGCAAATTACCACTAACCCTTGTTCTATTCTCTCATTTACAGTTACAAACAGTACGTCAAACGTGTTTGAAAGCATAGCAATTGCTCTCCCTTTTTTACGGAAAAGACGCAACTTTGCATAATTAGAATGCTATCTTTGAAATACGTTTCAAGATGTAATAAACCATTCCATAAACGATGGGGGTTTACGGATTTAAAGCAAACTTATTTTAAACATAAAGAATATGAAATTTATCGGCAGTCAGTTAGCCTTTTATATAAACGACAGGGACTTTAAAAATAACTACAAGGTCCTCCTTAAATATTTAGCGCTTTTAGGAATTGTCATCGTAGTGTATTCTATTCTTTTCCATTTTATAATGGCATTTGAAGGCCAAAATCATTCCTGGATAACCGGTTTTTATTGGACACTTACGGTTATGAGCACGCTGGGATTTGGAGATATTACCTTTGCCTCCGACCTCGGTCGTCTTTTTAGTATTGTCGTTTTGCTTTCTGGTATTTTCATGTTAATGATTGTGCTACCGTTTGCATTTATTAGACACTTCTATATACCGCTTTTAGAGTCCAAAAAGAATAATAAAGTTTTGCGTCAAGTACCTGCTGAAACAAAGGATCACATCCTAATATGTTCGTATGATATTATAGCTAGAGACCTTATCGAGCGTCTTAAGCAGGATAACATTCCGTATTTTGTAGTTGAAAGCAATCTAGAAAAAGCGATAAAAAATCATGATGATCAGGTTTCAGTACTCTTTGGGGAGCTGGATGACGAGAAAACCTTTATGGCTGCCAACATTAAGAATGCGAAAATGGTTTTGGTCAATAGAAATGATATTTTAAACACCAAAATAATACTGACTATAAGAGACATGGCGCCTAACATACCCATTGTGGCCATAGCCACGGATATAGATTCTGTGGATGTACAACAATTAAGTGGCGCTGACCATGTGTTACCAGTAAAAAAATGGCTAGGCGAACAATTAGCCAATAGGGTCAACACGCAGCATGCAGAATCTCATGCCATCGGGCAATATGAGGATCTATTAATTGCTGAATTGCCCATCCACAATACACCTTTAGTTTCTAAAATTATTGGTGATATAGGCTTAAGACAAAAATTCGGAGTGAGCATTGTGGGCATCTGGGAGCGCGGGAGATTACAACCTATAAAAGGGGATGAAATATTAACACACGATAGCGTTCTTGTTATTATAGGAAATAAAGAACAACTTAATAAAATTGACGAGCTGTTTTTAGATTATAATGTGAATCCAAATCCTGTACTGCTCATTGGAGCAGGCAAGGTTGGATTGGCGGCCGCACAATCTTTGCATAAAAATGGTGTGTTAGTGAATGTTATTGATAAGGATCCAGAAATATGCAAAAAAGCAAGTCCGTTTTGCAATGAGGTATTCATTGGTGATGCCGCAGATTATCAATTATTAAAAAAAGCAGGGATTTTAGAAGCACCTTCGGTATTACTGACAACCCATGACGATACCATGAATATTTATCTAGCCTCCTATTGTCGTCAACTCAATAAGGATGTCCGAATCGTGAGCCGTATATCGGAAGCTCGGAATATTGATATTATGCAAAAAGCAGGAGCCGATTTTGTATTGAGTTACTCAACATTGGGCTCTGAAGCGGTTTTATCTATTTCCAAAGGCCAGGAACTAACCGTTTTGGGTGAAGGTTTCACCTTATTTATTATCCCCATTCCAAAGTCATTAGAAGGTAAAACGCTTGAAGAATCTGGTATAGGCGCTAAAACGGGATTATCTGTTATTGCCATAAAAGAAAACGCTGAAGTGGTTACCTTATTATCCGCAAAAACAATACTTCCACATGGTGCTGAAATAGTCATGCTTGGAAATATAGACATGAAACAGAATTTCAATAAAATATATGTTAACGGTGCTTGATAACCATTTTAAAGTCCAATTAATAGGTAAGCAATATCAAGTTATTTAAGAATCATTTTTAGCTTGGGTTACGTCCCGAAACGTAGGTGCGTTTTCGATAATACTGCCAGCACCTTTCTTATTAATTTTGAAAGTGACATCTTTTGTGGTGGTAAACAAAAGCACGGTTGAAAAAGGTGTTTTAAGGTGCTGTTTTACAATCTCAAACGTTTCTTCTATAGAAAGTGTTTTTTCGACATCTTCCGTTTCTTTAGAAGCATAGCGCAATTTCACTAACACCTTAAAGTCATCTTTTGAGTAAATAGGTCTAACAAAAATGTTTTTCAAATTCGGTTTACCGATGGTTTTTGCCATGGTTAATTTCGCAAAGCGCTCTTCTTGAATACTTTCGGTTACTTGATTCCAAAAAAGGACAAACATATCTTGATAGGTCATAAACTAAAATTGTAGGATAACAGTTGTTAGGATTCAAAAATAACATTTATAAACCAAAACCTTATGATCCGTTTAATAAGAAATAACCAATAGTGCTCATGCTTTTAAAATAGATGATTATTTTGTGATGACAGTTTCCCATCAATATTTATATGAATCTTTTTTCAAGCTAATTAAACTCGTTTTCTTATAGCGTTGTTTCATCCGTACAGGAATATAATAATGAAAACAAAAAATGCCACTTATTATTCCCGATGAAAAGCAATCTGATTTTTGTAGTGTATTAATTTAGAACTCTACTTCCCAATACAAAAATTAGCAAAAATATTACCTAACAATTCATCATTAGTCACACTTCCAGTAATCAACCCGAAGTGGTATAAAGCCTCCCGAATATCAATAGCCATTAAGTCGCCAGACAATCCGGAATCCAAACCATATTTAACTTTCTGAATGTCTTCAAACGCTTTGAGCAAGGCATCATAATGTCTCGTGTTGGTAATAATGGTTTCGTTATTGCGTAAGGCACCCGTATTCACTAAATTTAATAAGGAATTGGTAAGTTGTTCTACACCAAAACCACTTTTTGCTGATAGCAGCTGTACGTTGGGAATGGCTTTTTGGAGTTCCGCCAGGTCCATATCGTCAATCTTATCAATCTTATTGGCAATAACAAGTAATGCTTTTAAAGGGTATTTATTCTTAATTTTCTCCAACTCCACCTGAAATTTGGAACCCTGAACTTTAAACTGCCCAGCATCAAATAAGTAAATTACTACTTGCGCTTGTTCTATTTTTTCAAAGGTTTTTTTAATCCCAATACTTTCTACCACATCTTTGGTATCACGGATTCCTGCGGTATCAATAAAGCGGAAACCCATACCTCCAATACTTATTTCGTCTTCAATCGTATCACGTGTGGTTCCGGCTATTTCACTAACAATGGCACGTTCTTCATTTAATAAAGCATTCAGTAAGGTAGATTTACCAACATTGGGTTCACCGACAATAGCAACAGGAATCCCGTTTTTAATCACGTTTCCAACCGCAAATGAATCTATTAAGCGTTTCAATACAAAAGTAATGCGCTCTATCAGCTCTTTAAATTGGGTTCTATCAGCAAATTCCACATCTTCTTCAGCAAAATCCAGTTCCAATTCTATTAAAGAGGCAAAGTTTAAAAGCTCTTCACGAAGCTTGGCTATTTCACTTGAAAAACCACCACGCATTTGCTGCATAGCAATTTGGTGAGATGCTTCAGTATCACTGGAAATTAAATCGGCTACGGCTTCAGCTTGACTTAAATCCAGTTTCCCATTTAAAAACGCACGCAGGGTAAACTCGCCAGCATCCGCCATTCTGCAGCCATTTCGTAAAAATAACTGTATAATTTGTTGCTGAATATAATTAGAACCATGGCAGGATATTTCTACCACATTTTCGCCTGTATAGGAATTGGGGTTTTTAAAAACAGATACTAAAACCTCATCAATGTCCCGTGTATCATCAACAATATGGCCTAAATGAATGGTATGCGTTTTCTGCTTTGAAAGGGTTTTCGATTTCGAAACCGACTGAAAACAGCTATCAGCAATAGCAATAGCATCTGCGCCTGATAGTCTTATAACAGCAATAGCACCAGCTCCCGAAGGTGTAGCAAGTGCAACAATAGTATCGTTTTGATTCATGCTACAAAAGTACTAAAATCACCACAGAAAACACACACCTAGATATTAGCGAATTCTTAACAAATATATTTTAACATTCCACTATATTTGCACAAACTAAAAAACATTGAAAATGATTAAAAAACTCATGCTACTATCTTTAATTATTCTTGTAGCGTCTTGTAAGAATGAAGAAACTAAAGAAGGTTATGTACTAACCGGTTCTATTGATAAATCCGTAGAAGGAAAAACAATGAGATTGCAAAATGCCGATTTAAATAATATCACGTTTTCTGATTCCACGGTAATTAAGGATGGAAAAGCAACGTTTACAGGTAAAGTTGAATCTCCAGATTTATATTTACTAACTATTGAAGGTGTTCCTGGTGGCGTACCACTTGTATTAGAAAATGAAGAGATTTCAATTCAGTTTTATAAGGACAGCTTACAAACGTCTGTTGTTTCAGGGAGTCATGAAAATGATATTTTTAAATTGTTTAAAGATATCTCGGATCCTATTAGAGCAAAAAACCAAACAATGGGACAGGAATTTGTGGCTGCAAGAACAGCTGGTGATACGGTAAGAATGACAGCAATTCAATCTGAATTTCAGAAAATTGTTGATGATGGCAACAAGGAAAACCTAGAGGCTATTAAAAAACATAATGATGTAGTAACAAGTGCTGCTATACTTGAAAACCTTATTCAAACGAAGGGTATAGAAACCATTGAAGCAAAAGAATTATATGATAATTTCACCGAGCCTGTTAAAAACAGCCGTATTGGTAAAAGTATTAACGACTTGCTAAATAGCTCCATGGCTACAGCTATTGGAAGCATGGCTCCTGAATTTACTGCTCCTAATCCTGATGGCGAAATGATAGCTTTAAAGGACATTAGAGGAAAAGTAACAATTATTGATTTTTGGGCAGCTTGGTGTGGACCTTGTAGAAAAGAAAATCCAAATGTGGTAAAGGTTTACGAAAAGTATCACGAAAAAGGTCTTGAAATTATTGGTGTGTCTTTAGATGGTAACCCAAGACAAAAAGATGCTAAAGGTGAATGGTTAGCAGCTATTGAAAAGGATGGTTTAACGTGGCACCAAGTGTCTAACTTAAATTATTTTAACGATCCTGTTGCCAAACAATATAACATCCAATCTATTCCAGCAACGTTTATATTAGATGCTGATGGAAAGATTATTGCTAAAAACTTAAGAGGTCCGGCTTTAGAAGCTAAAATGGCCGAGCTTTTAGATTAAGAATTTCTATATAAATAGATACAAAAGCCTTTCGTAACGGAAAGGCTTTTTTTATTTATAAAACCTAAACATAATTCAAATGCTATAATTTAATTATAGTCTCTAATTGCAATTCAGTTGAAATAACCTAAAACAGTAATTTATATTTCAAGAATTCAGATAATTTTTTAGTGCTTTTTAAAGAACTTACAAACGGCCTATCGAAAATTTATCGTGAAATTTGAAATGAAGATGGCGTAAAATTTTAGGCTGTTTGAGTAAGCAATATTTTGACATTTGCAAAGTTTTTAGGCGAGTTCCTAAAATTTAGGTATTGAATGATAAATTTAGATAAAGATTCGTAAGCCTAGACTTTTTTGTTTCTTTTTTAGGCAATGTAAAAAAGAAAAATAATAGTTAGATTTCTAAATCTTCCCTAATTTCTTCAAAACGAACAACAAAATAATAGGCAGCGCTAATAAACCAATCATCAATAAATTCTTTTCAAATAACCAAGTAGCCAGAATTAACGTAATCACATAGCCACCAATAGCACCTCCAAAATGGGCATCGTGACCAATATTACCCACTCTATTTTTCATCCCATAAATGGAATACAATAAATACCCAATACCAAAAATATAAGCTGGAATAGGAATGGGAATAAAAAATAAATATAAACTCATACCTGGCTGCAATAATATAGCCGAATAAATAATCCCCATAACGGCGCCACTAGCACCAACGGCACTGTAATGGTATTCGTTTTTATGAAAGTATAAGGACAGTAAATTCCCTAACAGCAAGCTTCCTAAATAAACAATTAAAAACTGAAAACTTCCTAAATAAGCAATAACCACATCGGCAAAAAAGTATAAGGAAAACATATTAAAAAATAAATGCGCCGTATCCACATGTAAAAAGCCAGATGTCACCATGCGTATTTTTTCACCTCTGATAATACCGCCAACATTGAATTTGTATTTTTCAAAAAAGGAATAATCACTAAACCCTTTAAATGATATTAGCGCATTGGCAGCAATAATTACCATGGTTACTATACTTAAATCACCCATAAATTTTAAACGTTTAAAAAGAATATAACATATCTTTGTAACTGCAAATCTAAAATTATTTCATGCAACTTCTTGCTTATATTCTCATTTATCCCATTTTGTGGTTGGTTTCCATCTTACCCTTCCGATTATTATACGCGGTTTCCGATGGTTTATTTGTTTTAATCTACCACATTATTGGCTACAGAAAAAAGGTAGTTAAAGAGAACTTGAAACTGGCATTTCCCAATAAATCAGACGCTGAATTAAACCGAATTCGGAAAAAATTCTACCATCATTTATGTGATATGGTTATGGAATCCATCAAATCCATGACAATTTCTGAAGCCCAAATGAAAAAACGCTTCACATTTTCTAATGTGGAACTTATTCAAAAACTAGAAGAAGAAAATAGAAGTGTGGCACTTATGTGCGCGCATTACGGAAGTTGGGAATGGATTTTTATTCTTCAAACCTATATGAATGTTAAAGGATATGCTATTTACAAACGCCTTGCCAACACGTATTTTGATAGACTCGTAAAACGTATTCGTGCGAAGTATAACAGTCACCTGATTACAACCAAAGAAAGTATTCCTGTTTTAATGCAATCTAAACGCGAAGGGAAAATAACCATTTGTGGCTTTGTTTCAGATCAATCACCTAAAGCAGAAAAAGCATTTCATTGGAATGAATTTATGGGTATTACCGTTCCGGTTCATACTGGAGCCGAAATGTTAGCGAAAAAGCTCGATATGTCTGTGGTATTCTTTGGTGTTAAAAAACTAAAACGCGGTTATTATGAAACCACGTTTAAAACCCTAGCGTATCACCCTAATGATTATCCAGATTATGAAATTACAGATAAGTTCTTGGATTTAGTAGAAGAACAAATTAACGAAGCACCGGAATTTTACTTATGGACACATAAGCGTTGGAAACATCGTGATAAAGTTCCTGCTGACTACAAATCTTAAGATAATTGGAACCAACTAGAAACCATGGTATCCATATCATCGGTTTCAGAATCTACTAACGACTTATGGACAAACTCATTGTTCGTTTTGTTATACTCATAATCAACGGCCCAAGCTATATGGTTTTTGGCTAGTGCTTTAATGCTATCGCATACAAACTGCACTTCGGCATTGGTAGTCGTAGGATGAATAGACATACGTATCCAACCTGGTTTACGCGTTAATTCACCTAATGATATTTCTTGCGTCAATTCATTAGATGTTTTTTGATCTACATGCAGTAGAAAGTGCCCGTACGTTCCCGCACAACTACAACCTCCTCGTGTTTGCACACCAAATTTATCATTCAATAATTTCACACCTAAATTGAAATGTAAGTTATCGATATAAAAAGAAATTACACCCAAACGATCTTCATGCTGACCAGCAAGAATGTGTAAGTTAGGAAGCGTTCCTAATTCCTTAAAAACGATTTTTAGAATCTCATGTTCGCGTTCTAGCATATTATCAACACCCATTTGCTCTTTTAGTTTAATAGCAAGTGCTGTTTTTATGGCTTGTAAAAAACCAGGTGTTCCACCATCTTCACGATCTTCAATATTATCAATATATTTATGTTCTCCCCAAGGATTTGTCCAACTAACAGTTCCGCCACCTGGGCAATCTGGAATCATATTTTTATATAATTTCTTATTGAAAATAAGTACACCAGAAGAACCGGGTCCTCCTAAAAATTTGTGTGGTGAAAAGAATACCGCATCCAAAGCCTTGGTTTCATCTTCGGGATGCATATCAATAGCAACATAAGGTGCTGAACAGGCAAAATCTACAAAGCAAACGCCGCCATGTTTATGCATCATTTGCGCAATATCATGATGTGGATTTTGAATACCGGTTACATTAGAACCACCAATAACAGAGGCAATTTTAATGGTGCAATCTTGATGCTCTATCAATGCTTTTTCTAAATTCTCCAAACTAAACAACCCATCTTCTGCTGGTGGAATAACCACCACTTTAGCAATAGTTTCCAACCACGTCGTTTGATTAGAATGATGTTCCATGTGCGAAATAAAAACCACGGGACACATATCTTCAGGAACCATGGTGTGCTCCTTTAAATTTTCAGGAACTTTTAATCCTAAAATACGCTGAAATTTATTCACTACGCCTGTCATGCCGTTACCTGAGACAATCAGCACATCATCATCATGCGCATTTACATGCGCTTTAATAATATGTTTGGCTTCATGATAGGCTTTCGTCATAGCGGTTCCTGAAACCGTTGTTTCGGTATGTGTATTGGCAACATAAGGCCCAAAAACATGGCTGATTCTTTCTTCAATCGGTTGGTATAAACGGCCGGACGCAGTCCAATCCGTATAGATAATTTTTTGAGAACCGTAAGGCGATTCAAACGTTTGATCCACACCAATAATGTGCTTTCTAAACTGACCAAAATAGGTTTCTAAATCCGTTTGAACTTCTGAAGATGTTTTTGTCGTAATCATGTGTATTTATTATATGGCAAAGGTACTAATTATTAGCGACAGCCTTAATTTCTGCTATGACTTTATCAGCGAGTGTGTCAGCTGATTCCTGTGATGGTGCTTCTGTATATACACGAATAATAGGTTCAGTATTACTTTTACGTAAATGCACCCAACTATCTTCAAAATCAATTTTCACACCATCAATCGTCGTAACACGTTCATGGCTATATTTTGCTTCCATGGCTTTTAAAATAGCGTCCACATCCAATTCTGGTGTTAAGGCTATTTTCTTTTTGCTCATAAAATAATTCGGATAACTAGCACGCAAAGCACTGACTGACATTTTTTTATCTGCTAGCAAGCTTAAAAACAAGGCGACACCAACCAAGGCATCACGTCCATAATGAGATTCTGGGTAAATAATACCACCATTACCTTCACCACCAATTACAGCATTGTTTTTCTTCATCAACTCCACGACATTCACCTCACCTACTGCACTGGCTTCATAAGTTCCACCATGTTTTTCGGTAATATCACGCAAGGCACGAGTGGAACTCATATTACTAACGGTATTTCCTGGTGTTTCACTTAATACATAGTCTGCACAAGCTACTAGAGTATATTCTTCGCCAAACATATTACCGGTTTCGTCCACAAAAGCTAAACGATCCACATCCGGATCAACAACAATTCCAAAATCCGCGTGTTCTTTAACAACGGCTTCAGATAAATCAGTTAAATGTTCCTTTAAAGGTTCTGGATTATGAGGAAAATGACCCGTTGGATCACAATATAATTTAACACATTCTACGCCCAAACGTTCTAATAATAATGGAATGGCAATTCCTCCTGTGGAGTTTACACCATCAACCACCACTTTAAAATTCGCTTTTTCTATAGCCGATTTGTTTACCAATTTTAAATCTAAAACGGCATCAATATGTAAGTCGATATAGGCATCATTTTTCGTTATTTTCCCCAAACTATCTACATCGGAAAAACTCATAGCATCACTTTCAGCAATAGCAAGAATTTTAGCACCTTCTTCGCCATTTAAAAATTCACCTTTATTATTCAAAAGTTTTAAAGCATTCCATTCTTTTGGATTATGGCTGGCCGTTAAAATAATGCCACCATCAGCATGTTCCATAGGCACAGCAACCTCAACCGTTGGTGTGGTAGAAAGGCCTAAATCAATAACATGAATCCCAAGTCCTACGAGTGTGTTCATGACTAAATTCTGAATCATTTCACCAGAAATTCGCGCATCACGCCCAACCACTACCCGATAATTATCTTTTTTATATTGTCCTTTTAACCAAACTCCGTAAGCAGAAGCAAATTTCACCGCGTCAATAGGCGTTAAATTGTCGCCTACTGCTCCACCAATGGTTCCTCTGATTCCTGAAATAGATTTTATAAGTGTCATATTTTTATGTTTATTTTCAACAAATATAAGTTTTCTATGCGTTTTCTTTCCTATGAATTTGTAAATTCGAAACATGAACTTTTTAGCACATATTTATCTTTCTTTCAATCATGAAAATGTATCCATAGGAAATTTTATGGCTGACGGTATTCGTGGTAAACAGTACAAAAAATATCCGCGAGAAATTCAAATTGGCATTTTATTACATCGGGAAATTGACACCTTTACAGATGCACATCCTATTGTAAGACAAAGTACTAAAAGGCTCCACGAAAATTACAGCCATTACAGTGGTGTGATTGTCGATATTTTATATGATCATTTTCTGGCCAAAAACTGGGCGCATTATTCAGACGAACCTTTAGTCGATTATGTCCAGAGTTTTTATACATTATTACAAGATAATTTTGATGTTTTACCAGAGAGAACACAACACATGTTACCTCATATGATATCTGGTAATTGGTTGTTGAGTTATGCTGAAATTGATGGTATTCAAAGCGTTTTAGAAGGTATGAACAGACGTACGAAATACAAGTCTAAAATGAACGAAGCCACACACGAGCTCGTAAAATATTACGATGAATTTGAAGAAGAATTCACCTTATTCTTTGAAGAATTACGCGTTTTTGCTGCTGAAAAATTACAAACCCTTTCCAATACTATTACATAATATGATGATGAACCGTTTATTACTCCTACTCGTTATTTCTTTTTTTTGGTCTTGTAAGAACAATCCAGAAACACCAGAAAAAATTCAGAATCGTGGGTTAATAACCCAAAAGGCTATGGTGGTTTCTGCTAGAAAAGAAGCTTCAAAAATTGGTAGTGACATTCTAGAAAAAGGCGGAAACGTTTTTGATGCCATGATGGCAACTGAAATGGCACTGGCCGTTTGCTTCCCTTCCGCTGGAAATTTAGGTGGTGGTGGTTTTATGGTTTACAGGTTAAACTCTGGAGAAACTGGCGCATTAGATTATAGAGAAAAGGCTCCCTTAGCTGCCACAAAAAACATGTATCTGGATTCTTTAGGAAACGTTATTCCAAACAAAAGTATCATAGGCGAATTGGCTGTTGGTGTTCCTGGCACGGTGGCTGGTGTTTTTGAAGCACAACGGAAATTTGGTAAATTATCAGTAAAAGACATTTTACAACCGGTTATTGACTTGGCTAAAAACGGCTATGCAATAACTGAAAAACAGCAAAACGGTATTAATTATTACGACAGTATTTTTAGAGCTGTAAATGGCAAAGAAATTCTGTATTCAAAAAACACCATTGCTGGCGACACATTAAAAAACAAACAACTCGCAAAAACGCTTGAACGCATCGCTTTAAATGGTAAAGATGAATTTTATAAAGGTGAAACAGCTCAAATCCTAGTCGATTATTTATCTAAAAAAGGTGGCATCATCACAATTGAAGATTTGGCTAAATATCAAGCTAAATGGCGCGAACCCGTCGCTTTTAAATATAAAGACATTAACGTTATTTCCATGGCACCACCATCAAGTGGTGGCATTTGCTTGGCTCAAATTATGAAAATGATTGAACCTTTTAACCTAAAAGAATTTGGTCATAATTCCCTAAAAACCATTCAAGTACTTGCTGAAGCGGAACGCCGTGCCTATGCAGATAGAAATTATTTTTTAGGCGATCCTGATTTTGTGAATATTCCCACTGAAACTTTACTGAGTGATGACTACCTTCAAAAACGCATGAGCGATTTTTCATTTGAAAAAGCAACTTTGTCAAGTGATGTTTCCCGTGGAAACATAGAGTTTATAGAAAGTGATGAAACCACACATTATTCAATCGTCGATCAATTTGGAAATGCCATTGCCGTTACCACCACCTTAAATGGCACCTATGGTTCCTATTTATTTTGTTCGGAACTTGGGTTTTTCTTGAATAATGAAATGGATGATTTTAGCAGCAAATCAGGTGTGCCAAATATGTTTGGTTTAACGGGTGCGGAAGCCAATAGTATTGTGCCAGAAAAGCGCATGTTAAGCTCTATGACACCAACTATTGTTGAGAAAAACGGAAAGCTACTCATGACTTTAGGTACACCAGGAGGTTCAACCATTATCACATCGGTTTTGCAAACCATATTGAATGTAGAAGAATTTAATATGTCCATGCAAGATGCCGTAGATGCACCTCGTTTTCACCACCAATGGCTACCAGATTATATCAGAATGGAACCCAATGGTTTTGATACGGAAATCATGAAACAATTAATTGCTAAAGGCTACACCATAAATGAAACGCGCTCGCCAGTAATTGGAAAAGTAGATGGTATTTTGGTCCTTGATGATACTACATTAGAAGGTGGTGCAGACCACAGAGGTGACGATACAGCTGTTGGATTTTAATTCCGCTCATAAACATTTTCCGTTTAACTTGAACCTTAATATTTATTTATATCCTTGGATTTAATATTTAAAACGGCATTTTTATAAACTCCCAATCGGCCTATCGAAAATTTATCTTGAAAATTTGAAATGAATTCGAAGATTCACGAATACCAAAGCAAATAAACATGCATGAGAAATTATCGTAAAATTTTAGGCTGCCTGCCTGCCGGACAGGCAGGTTTGTTTCTTTTTTAGACAATGTAAAAAAGAAAAAATAATTTGTTTTTGAATGTTATATTTGATTAAATAATAATAATAATAATAATCATTTTTTTTAATGAAAGTCTTTGACATCGTCATACTTACAGACAAACGGTATTTAGAAGATTCTGAAACTAACACATACAAACACAACGTGTTTTATGAAGATTTTCTGGTACAAGAAGCACTACAAGCAGAAAACTTAAAAGTCACCCGTTTAGCTTGGGATGATCCTAATTTCAATTGGTCAGATACCAAAGCGGTACTGTTTAGAACGACTTGGGATTATTTTGATCGCTTTCCAGAATTTTCAAAATGGCTAGCTATGGTTTCAACAAAAACGCGGTTGTTGAACTCTGAAAAACTAATTCGTTGGAATATTGACAAGCATTACTTATTGGATTTAAAAGCAAAAGGCATTCATGTTGCGGAATCCTTTTTTATAGAAACAGGTACAAAAACGACTTTAGCCAAAATACACCAACAATTAAACTGGCAAGAAACCGTTTTAAAACCATGTGTTTCAGGTTCTGCCAGACATACTTATAAATTAACGTTTGAAAATAGACATGAACATGAAACCATTTTTACAGAATTAATTCAACAAGAACGTATGATGCTTCAACCCTTTCAACAGAACATTGTTACGCAAGGCGAAATGTCTCTCATCGTTTTCAATGGTGTATATAGTCATGCTGTTTTAAAACAAGCCAAGGCTGGCGATTTTCGTGTACAAGATGATTTTGGCGGAAGGGTAATCCCTTACACACCAACTGATGACCAAATAGCATTCGCTATAAACGCAACAAAAGCGTGTCCAGAATTGCCTATTTATGCCAGAGTTGATATATTTACTGATAACGCAAATCAATTAGCTGTATCCGAATTGGAACTTATAGAACCCGAATTATGGTTCAGAAATGATTCTAAAGCGGCTAAAATACTCGCCAAACACATTGCATTGCACTTAAAATAATTGTTTATGAAACCGAAGAAAACTCTTAAAATAGTAGTTGGCATAATAATCTTTTTCACTTTACCCAGTTTACTCTTTTTTGGTTTCGTTTATTTTAAATACAATGAAGACCTACCAATTGGAAAACAAGGTCCTCAAGCAGAAGCGCTGGCTCATAATATGCTAAAAGCACTAAATCATGATGCCTTTTTAGAAACCAATTATATAGAATGGACGTTTAAAAATAAACACCATTACAAATGGAAAAAAGATGAAAACACCTGTCTGGTTCATTGGAAAGATTACAAAGTTGATCTAAATTTAGATAACCCAAGTTTAAGCAAAGCCTACGTCCATAATTTTGAAGTAAAAGGCGAACAAGCCGTAGAACATATAGAAACAGCGCTTACCTATTTTAATAACGATTCTTTTTGGTTAGTAGCACCTTATAAAATATTTGATCCTGGAACGGAAAGACGTTTGGTTAAATGGGAAAATAATCAAGATGCGCTGTTAATTACCTACACATCTGGTGGCACAACGCCTGGTGATTCATATTTATGGGTTTTGGATGCCAACAACAAACCCATAAAATTCAGAATGTGGGTAGACATCCTACCTATTGGCGGACTAGAAGCTTCCTGGAACGATTGGACAACAACCGAAAGTGGCGCCATACTTCCAATCTTTCATGAGATGTTATTTTTAGGCATAAAAATGGATGATATAATTGGGAGGGAATAAGTTTGTAATGTTCAGTGTTCAGTTTAAAATAAATATCTGTTACTTTGAATCTTGAATAAAGTTTGATGCAATTTTGTTTCAAACTAAATAGATAAACGGATATAGTTCTCAATACAATTTTTCGTTCCTCAAAATCACTCGAGCTAACGAGTTACTATATAAAAATTACGGTCGTCAACTTGCCTGCCTGCCATTGGTAGGAGTGAATTTCACACTTGGAAAGTGTAAAATTTGTATCGAGAATATTTTGAACCTGAAACTTTGAATTTTAAACTTGAAACCTTGAACCATAGATTCTATTTTGAACGCTGACCAACAAACTGTTGTTCTTTCAACTTAAACAGCACATTAAACGATGTTAAACTACCATAACTTCTCGTAATGTATTGCTGTAAATCTATTTTCTCTTGTTCCTCTAAATTGCTCGAATTTATTTTTTGCTCCATAACACGCAATCTATCACGAACCATGGTAATCTTATGGAAAAAGGCATCTATTGGCACTTCACTCGATTTTAAACTGGTATCTCCAGGTTCTAGAATGAGTTTTCCGCCTTTCCATTTATCCGAAATATGAACCACTTCACTAGCATCACTCCAACGCTTTAAAATTTGCACCAAGCTGCTTTCTACTTCGGCAAAACTAACTGTGTCTACATCGTCTTCGGCTGCTTCAATCACGTCAAATTCCGAGTTAATGTCAATAGTTTCTAAACCACTTTCTATAAAGGTTACCCAGTAATGTTTGGAGGTGACGTTGGTTACCACACCTTTTCCAAATTCGGGGTGATTAATTCTGGAGCTTATTCCTAGTATATTCATAAGTTGTATTTTTAATTTAGATCGAAAATAATGACATAAAAACAACAATCTCACGGCCCTTTATATAATCACTTTTCAATTACAATAATAACAATTCTGACTGTAAACTTCACAAAAAAATAAGAACTAAAATTGTACCTTTGCAACCTTTACAATGCTATGAGTAAATTTGAAGATACAATTGAGGTTCAAGGCGCACGCGTTCACAACCTAAAAAATATAGATGTTTCCATTCCAAGAGAAAAACTGGTTGTTATTACGGGTTTGTCTGGTAGTGGCAAATCATCATTGGCTTTTGACACTATTTATGCCGAAGGACAACGACGCTATATTGAAACATTTTCAGCCTATGCACGTCAATTTTTAGGTGGACTAGAACGTCCTGATGTGGATAAAATTGATGGACTTTCGCCAGTTATTGCCATTGAGCAAAAAACAACTAGTAAATCGCCACGATCTACTGTTGGAACCATAACTGAAATTTACGATTTTTTACGATTATTATACGCCAGAGCTAGTGATGCCTACAGTTATAACACAGGCGAAAAAATGGTGAGTTATAATGATGAGCAGATAAAAGAACTGATTATTGAAACCTTTAATGGTAAACGTATAAATATTTTGGCGCCTGTGGTGCGTTCAAGAAAAGGGCATTATCGCGAATTGTTTGAGCAAATTGGTAAACAAGGGTTTGTAAAAGTTCGGACGGATGGCGAAATTCGGGATATTGTTAAAGGCATGAAACTGGATCGATATAAAAATCACGACATTGAAATTGTGATAGATCGGCTTAAAATTGATGCCACAGCAGATAATGATAAACGCCTAACTGAAACCATCAATACAGCCATGTATCATGGTGAAGATGTTCTGATGGTTATTGATCAAGACACCCAAGAAGCACGCTATTTTAGTCGAAATTTAATGTGTCCGAGTTCAGGAATTTCATATCCAAATCCAGAACCTAATAATTTTTCATTCAATTCGCCAAAAGGTGCTTGTCCAACCTGTAATGGTATTGGAACCTTGTATCAGGTGAACGAAAATAAAATTATTCCGGACGATTCCTTATCTATAAAAGCTGGTGCTTTGGTGCCACATGGTCCTCAAAAAAACAGTTGGATTTTCAAGCAATTTGAAACCATTGCACAACGCTATAATTTTTCATTAAATGATGCGTATAAAGATATTCCTGATGCTGCCAAACAGATGATTTTATATGGCGGAAATGAAAAGTTTGAAGTTGAAAATAAAACATTAGGCGTTACCAGAGATTATAAAATTGATTTTGAAGGTGTTGCTAATTTCATAGAAAACCAATACAACACGGCCGAAACAACGTCCTTAAAACGTTGGGCTAAAGAGTATATGGACAAGGTGGTTTGTTCAACTTGTGAAGGTGCACGACTGCGAAAAGAATCGCTTTATTTTAAAGTAAATGGTTTAAATATTGCGGAGTTAGCAAATAAGGACATTGTAGATTTAGGTGCTTGGTTTAAGGATTTATCTAAACATGTATCTAAAAAACAACTTAAAATTTCCGAAGAGATAATTAAAGAAATTTCATCACGAACGCAATTTTTATTGGATGTAGGTTTAGATTATTTATCATTGAATAGAGGTTCTAAATCGCTTTCAGGTGGTGAGGCGCAACGGATTCGTTTAGCTACACAAATCGGCTCGCAGTTAGTTGGCGTATTATATATTTTAGATGAACCGAGTATAGGTTTACACCAACGTGATAATGAAAAACTGATTAAGTCACTACTAGCGTTACGAGATATTGGTAATTCCGTAATTGTGGTAGAGCACGACAAGGATATGATAGAACATGCCGATTATGTGATTGATATTGGTCCACGAGCAGGGAAATATGGTGGCGAAATTATTAGTATTGGCACACCTGCTGAACTAAAAACACACAATACCTTAACGGCCGATTATTTAAACGGCAAGAAAGAGATTGAAATTCCTGAAAAACGTCGTGAGGGAAATGGTAAAACACTCTCTTTAAAAGGCTGTACGGGAAATAATTTAAAAAATGTATCTATAGATATTCCATTGGGTAAAATGGTTGGTGTTACAGGTGTTTCTGGCAGTGGAAAATCTACTTTAATAAATGAAACCCTCTACCCGATTATGAATGCCTATTATTTTAATGGTGTTAAAAAACCAATGCCATATAAAAGCATTAAGGGTCTAGAGCATATTGATAAAGTTATAGATATTAACCAATCGCCAATTGGTAGAACACCACGAAGTAATCCTGCCACATACACAGGCGTTTTTAGTGAAATTAGAAGCCTGTTTGCTAAAATTCCGGAAGCTATGATTCGTGGTTATAAACCAGGACGTTTTAGTTTTAATGTTAAAGGTGGTCGCTGTGAAACCTGTCAAGGTGGTGGTTTACGCGTTATTGAAATGAATTTTCTTCCAGACGTCTACGTGGAATGTGAAACATGCCAAGGCAAGCGTTTTAATCGGGAAACATTAGAAATTAGATACAAAGGAAAATCAATTAGCGATGTGTTGAATATGACCATGAATGAAGCGGTTAATTTCTTTGAACACATTCCTAAAATTCATAAAAAAGTTAAAACCATCCAGGATGTTGGATTGGGTTATATTACCCTCGGCCAACAAAGTACCACACTTTCTGGTGGTGAAGCGCAGCGTATAAAATTAGCAACCGAATTAAGCAAACGCGATACAGGAAACACCTTTTATATTTTAGATGAACCCACAACAGGACTACATTTTGAAGACATTCGTGTTTTAATGCAAGTGTTGAATAAATTGGTCAATAAAGGAAATACGGTTTTAATCATTGAACACAATCTAGATGTGATAAAAACAGTCGACTATATTATTGATGTTGGTCCAGAAGGCGGAAAAGGTGGTGGCCAAATTATAGCCAAAGGCACACCTGAAGAACTTATAAAAAACAAGAAAAGTTATACAGCTCAATTTCTCAAAAAAGAATTAAAATAATAAACATCTCAATTTTATTTAGTAGTTTAGTAGGATAACCCTTTAAATTTAAAAATATGAGAAGTTTACTTTGGCTTGTAGCCGTGATTTGTATTGTTATTTGGATTTTAGGATTTTTTGGAATTGTATCTGGAATGCCTACAGGTAATTTAATTCACATACTACTAGTAATTGCCATAATTGTAGTATTGTACAACCTTATTTCAGGACGTGGTCCTTTGAGATAAAACTAAAGATTTAGAGTATTTTTTAAAAGACGAATCATTTTGGTTTGTCTTTTTTATGCGGTAATCTGAAAAATAAATGAATTAAAAAATTCAGTTAGCAGCTTGAAAATGAAATGATTTAAATAAAGCATGAATAATGTGCTTATTTCTCTTAAATTTGCTTCTGGATTTACATTTTCCAAGTATTTCAATAAGACAACATTAGAAAAAATTATAATAAAAATGAGAAAAGAACAACACCATAAACGTTGGAATGAAGTAAAAACAAACGATTCCTGGGCGATTTTCAAAATCATGGGTGAATTTGTAAATGGTTATGAAAAGTTAAGTAAAATAGGTCCATGTGTTTCTATTTTTGGATCTGCACGTACAAAACCAGATCATAAATACTATAAATTAGCTGAAGAAGTAGCTTGTAAAATAGTAGAACATGGCTATGGTGTTATTACTGGTGGTGGTCCTGGAATTATGGAAGCTGGAAATAAAGGTGCTCATATTGCAGGTGGAACATCGGTTGGTTTAAATATTGATTTACCTTTTGAGCAACATGATAATCCATATATCGATTCTGATAAAAGTTTAGATTTCGATTATTTCTTCGTGCGGAAAGTCATGTTTGTAAAATATTCACAAGGCTTTGTTGTTATGCCTGGTGGCTTTGGAACTTTAGATGAATTATTTGAAGCCATTACCCTTATTCAAACGAATAAAATTGAAAAATTCCCGATTATTTTAGTTGGAACCGATTTCTGGTCTGGATTATTGGAATGGGTTAAGGCGACCGTTTTAGATGGTTTTGCTAATGTAAGTGCTCATGATTTAGATTTAATTCACCTCGTTGATACGGCTGATGAAGTTATTCCAATTCTAGACAGTTTCTATAAGGAATCTGAATTGACTCCTAACTTCTAAAAAAGTCTCGCATTGGCCAACATAAAAAACAAAGGATTCTTTTTGGTGCTTTTCAGTATCTTAAATTTTACAGGAATATATTCGCAAGCATCTTTTAATGTGATGTTTTACAATATCCTGAACTTTCCTTCGGAAAACGCTGTGCCAAATAGAATAGCTCATTTAGAGGTGATTTTAGATGATTATCGTCCTGATATTTTTATGGTTTGTGAACTCAATAATGAATTTGGAGCGATTCGTATTTTGCAGATGATACAAGATAGAATTAACAGTGATTTTGAGATGGCAACATTTCAAACCAATACCTCTGATGATAACACTGGGAACCAAAACGATTTACAGAATTTAATTTATTATGATAGTTCTAAATTCACGTTAGAAAGCCAAACAATTGTACCTACTATTTACAGAGATTTTAATCATTATCGCTTAAAACTAAATACGGTTAACCAAGAAACCAACCCACTATATTTGGACGCAATAGTTTGCCATTTAAAAGCATCTAACGGAACCCAAAATCAAGCTTCCAGACTGCAAATGGTATCCGATTTAACAACCTATCTGGGTACGTTACCAACAACTTGCAATGTCATGTTAGCTGGCGATTTTAATGTGTATACTAGTTCAGAACCTGCTTTTCAGGAACTTATTGATATCACAAACCCGATAACTTTTGCCGATCCTGCAAATAAAATTGGCAGCTGGCATAATAACACCAACTATGTGAATGTGTTTACACAATCTACTAGAACGCAAACTGGTTTTGGTGGTTCAAATGGCGGATTTGATGATCGTTTTGATTTTATCATGACCTCGGAAAATATGCTAACCAATACAGATCTGTATTACAAACCAAACAGTTATCAAGTGTATGGCAATAATGGCAATGTGCCTTGTTACAATAAATCTATTATTGATTCGGAGTGTGCTGGCACCAAGTATTCCGTTAGCATTCGTGAAGCACTTCATTATTTTAGTGATCACTTACCGGTAACGCTGAAAATTTCTACGAATGCAACGTTATCAGTTCCAGAATTTTCGACAGCGGTAACTAAACCAATAGAAATTATTGGTCCAAACTACATTCAGAACACTTTAACCTTAAAAGTAAACACGCTTCCTCAAGGAACGAACAATTTAAAAATCTACAACACATTAGGACAACACGTAAAAACCATCTCTGTTAAAACTGCGTATACTTATAACGTAACCTTAACAAATTTATCTGCTGGCATCTATTATATTGTAGCCAACAACACACAAGTTGAACCTTTAAAGTTTATTAAAACACATTGAGCATTCGATATCTATTAACGAGCATCCTTTTTACATTTAGTATTCTAGCATTTGGACAAAATGCCATAAATATTAAAGCGACGTTTGATGTGGAAAAAAATCAGATACGTATTGCGCAGTCTATTACCTATTTTAATAAAACGAATGATACACTTCAATCCATTTATCTAAACGATTGGAGCAACAGTTTTGCAACAAAAAGTACCCCTTTAGCAAAACGTTTTTCTGAAGAGTTTAAAACGGAGTTTCACTTCGCAAAAAATGAAGATCGTGGTTATTCCGTAATAACATCCATCCATCAAAATGATAAGGAATTACAATTTGATCGCGTAAAGAATCACATTGATGTTTTAAAAGTAAGTTTAGAAAACCCCTTACTTCCAAACAATTCATACACCATTCAATTAAATTATATTGTTCAAGTACCCAATGACAAGTTTACACGATATGGCGTAAGTTCCTATGGAGATTATAATCTTCGGTATTGGTATGTTACGCCAGCTGTTTATAATGGCGAATGGCAATATAGCAGTCATAAAGATTTGGATGATATGTTTGTACCAACATCAGATATCCGACTGGAAGTTACCTGTCCATTAGGTTATTATTTAGAATCTGAATTAGATAAAATTGATTATTACCATGTAAAAGACACACAAACGATTGTGTTTTCGGGGAAAAATCGCGTTAATTCCAAGTTGTTTTTAAACAAACTATCATTATATCGTGAGTTAGAAACAGATCAGTTCACCATTGTTTCCAATGTAGATGATGAGAATTTGAGTGTCATGAATAAAGCCTTGGTTACGGACAAAATAGTTCAGTTTTTAACCACAAATTTAGGCGAATATCCACATGAACGTTTATTGATTACAGATATTGATTATCGTAAAAGTCCTATTTATGGATTGAATTTATTGCCGAGTTTTATCAGACCTTTTCCGGACCATTTTCAATATGAATTAAAAATATTAAAAACAGGACTTCGTAATTATTTAGAAAATATTCTGCTGATTAATCCACGAACGGATCAATGGTTAATAGATGGAATTCAAACCTATTATTTAATGAAATATGTGGATGAGAATTATCCACATATGAAATTAGCTGGAACGCTTTCTAATATTTGGGGTATCAAATCATTTCATGCCATGCAATTGGATTTCAATGCACAATATAGTTTTCTATATATGCATATGGCGCGTCAAAATATTGATCAGCCATTAAGCATGGCAAAAGATTCGCTAATAAAATTTAATGAGAACATTGCCAATAAGTATAAAGCTGGCGTTGGTTTAAAGTATGTCAATGATTATTTAGGAAACAATATGGTAGATTCCACACTTACCAAATTTTTAAATACCAATAGAAATAAAGAAGTCAATACCGAAAGTTTTGAGCGCATTTTAAAATCGAAAACCGATAAAGAATTAGATTGGTTTTTTACCGATTACCTTCACACAAAAAAATATATTGATTACACCATTTCCAAGGCTGTTCGCGAAAACGACTCCATTCGGGTAACCATTAAAAATAAAAGTAATATTAATGTGCCAATCACCTTGTTCTCGTTTACCGATAAAACGGTGACGTCTAAAATTTGGTTAGGTAGCATTAAAGATTCATTAACTGTAACTATTCCTGATACGGAAACCACAAAGGTTGTTTTAAATCACGATCAGGTTGTACCAGAATTTAATATGCGTAACAATACCAAGACGCTCACAAAAGCGCTTTTTAACAGGCCATTACAAGTTCGGTTAATTAAAGATATTGAAGATCCCGATTACAACCAGATTTTCCTCATGCCAATTGTGGAGTTTAATAATATTTATGATGGTATTGTTTTGGGTGTTAAAGCCTATAATAAAACGGTGTTACGCAAAAATTTCTATTATAAAATAGCACCTCAATATGGTTTAAAATCGCAATCCCTTACGGGCTCTGTTACATTAAACTACCTTCAGTATATTGATGATTCGTCACCATTATTCAACATTAATTATGGTGTTGGCGCCAGTTATTCCAGTTATTCAGACGGTTTATTTGTACGGAAGTTTACACCTGCCGTTCAATTATCGTTTCGTGATAAAAGCAACCTACGTTCCAACAAGCGCCATTATTTGAACTTACGGTATGTAGATATTAATCGGGATTCCGATCCAACAGCTTTATTGACTTCTGAAACCAATCAACCAAATTATGGTGTTCTTAATTTACGCTATAATCATATTGATAAAGATTTGATAAACTATTCCTCGTGGTTTGCAGACACACAGTTTTCTGAAAAATTTGGAAAAGTGGCGTTGAATTATGAATACAGAAAACTCTCTAAAAACAATCGTCAATATAATTTACGCTTCTTTGCTGGTGTTTTTCTTTATAATAAGACTTATAATAATTCCGATTACTTCAGCTTTGCTCTAGATAGACCAACCGATTATTTATTCGACTACAACTATTACGGACGCTCGGAAAGTGATGGATTATTCAGCCAGCAGCTCATAATTGCTGAAGGTGGATTTAAATCGCAATTAGAACCTAGTTTTGCCAATCAATGGATAACCACCTTAAATGGAAGTATGACTATTTGGAAATACATCATGGCTTATGGTGATGTTGGCTTCGTAAAAAACCATAATGATGGCGCCGAATTTGTTTATGATACGGGTGTACGCGTGAGTTTAATTGAAGATTATTTTGAACTCTATTTTCCGGTTTATTCTAATTTAGGATGGGAAGTTGCCCAGCCACAATATGCCGATAAAATTAGATTTATTGTCACGTTAGATTTTAAAACCTTGTTAGGATTGTTTACGAGGCGTTGGTATTAAATATTTATAAAATAGCATCTTCTCATTCACTACACTATCTGTAACAGAATCCTTTAAATCCACATTTTATTATTAATTTAACAGAAAAACAGGGTGTTTTCTTATAATCATGCATTTTTATAACAGTATTTCCCGTTGTGAATCTTACTTATAATAATTACCTTTGCAAAAACACCTAATTACCTATGAAAGCAAATCCTGAAGTAAATAAAGACCTTTCTTTTGAAGATTTTAAAACCGAAGTTTTAAACGATTACAACCTAGCAGTCACCTCACGTGAGTGCAGTTTATTAGGTCGTCGTGAAGTGCTTACTGGTAAAGCAAAATTCGGAATTTTTGGCGATGGTAAAGAAGTGCCACAATTAGCCATGGCAAAAGCTTTTAAAAATGGGGATTTTCGTTCAGGATACTATCGAGATCAAACTTTTATGATGGCTATTGGTGCTTTAAATATTGAGCAGTTTTTTGCTGGACTTTATGGAAATACGGATTTAAAGGAAGAACCTATGTCTGCTGGACGCCAAATGGGTGGACACTTTGCAACGCAGAGTTTAGATGAACATGGCAATTGGAAAAACCTGTTAGAACAAAAAAATTCCAGTGCTGATATTTCGCCTACAGCTGGACAAATGCCACGTTTATTAGGATTAGCGCAAGCATCAAAAATATACAGACAGGTAAAAGGTATTGATACCACCAATTTTTCTAATGAAGGTCATGAAGTGGCTTGGGGAACGATTGGAAATGCAAGCACAAGTGAAGGGTTATTTTTTGAAACCATCAATGCTGCTGGTGTTTTACAAGTCCCAATGGTGATGAGTGTATGGGATGATGACTACGGGATTTCGGTTCACGCCAGACATCAAACGACTAAAGAAAATATATCAGAAATCTTAAAAGGTTTCCAACGTGAAGAAGACGTTAAAGGTTTTGAAATTTTACGTGTTCTGGGCTGGGATTATCCAGCTTTAATTGAAACCTACCAAAAAGCGTCAAAAGTAGCACGTGAGGAACATGTTCCAGTTTTAATTCACGTTCAAGAATTAACGCAACCACAAGGACATTCCACGTCTGGTTCGCATGAGCGTTATAAAAATGAAGAGCGTTTAGCTTGGGAAGCTGCATTTGATTGTAATGTGAAACTTCGTGAGTGGATTATTGCCAATGGCATAGCAACTGATGACGATTTACTGGCTGTTGAGAAAACCATTAAAAAGCAAGTTCGCGATGGTAAGAAAGCAGCTTGGACAGCGTTTACGCAGCCTTTAAAGCAAGAACAGAATGATTTGGTTGCTTTATTAGAAACGGTAGCTGCTGCGAGTTCAAATAAAGTATTTATTGAGAAATTAAAAAATGATTTGGCTGAAATTTCAGAGCCAATTCGTAAAGATATGTTATCAACAGCACGAAAAGCATTACGCTTTGTGGTGAAAGATTCTGCTGAAACGAAACAGCAACTAACAACTTGGATTAACGACTATTTCGCGGTTGTTCAACCTAAATATAGTTCACATTTATATTCGCATTCTGATAAATCGGCTTTAAAAATCAAAGAAGTAAAACCGACTTATGATGATAATAGCGAAGACGTAGATGCACGATTAGTAATTCGTGATAATTTTGATGCTATTTTTAGCAAATACCCAGAAGCCCTTGTTTTTGGTGAAGATGCTGGACATATTGGCGATGTTAACCAAGGTTTAGAAGGCATGCAAGAAAAGTATGGTGAATTACGTGTTTCCGATGTTGGGATTCGTGAAGCCACTATTTTGGGTCAGGGAATTGGCATGGCCATGCGTGGTTTACGTCCAATTGCAGAAATTCAGTATTTGGATTATATTCTGTACGCCTTGCAAATTATGAGTGATGATTTAGCAACTTTGCAATATAGAACCAAAGGCAGACAAAAAGCACCATTAATTATCAGAACACGTGGTCATAGACTGGAAGGTATTTGGCATTCAGGTTCGCAAATGGGAGGTGTAATGCATTTAATCCGTGGTATTCACGTTTTAGTACCAAGAAACATGACCAAAGCTGCAGGATTTTATAACACATTATTAGAAGGTGATGAACCTGCTTTAATTGTAGAGTGTTTAAATGGGTATCGTTTAAAAGAAAAAATGCCTACTAATATTGGTGAATTTAAAACACCATTAGGAGTTGTTGAAACCATTCGTGAAGGGACTGATATTACATTAGTATCTTACGGCTCAACACTTCGTGTGATTGAACAAGCAGCTAAAGAATTGTTAGAAGTTGGGATTAGTGCCGAAATTATTGATGTACAATCCTTATTGCCTTTCGATTTAAATCATGATATTGTTAAGAGCGTGGCGAAAACAAACCGTTTAATGGTGATTGATGAAGATGTTCCTGGAGGCGCTTCGGCATTTATTTTAAATGAAATCTTAAATACCCAAAATGCTTATAAGCATTTGGATAGCAAACCAGAAACATTAACAGCTAAAGCACACAGGCCAGCTTATGGAACTGATGGTGACTATTTTTCTAAACCGTCTGTTGAAGATGTTTTTGAAGCGGTTTACAACGTCATGCACGAGTCAAATCCAGGTGATTTTCCAAAGTTGAGATAAGTCGTAATTTTTAGAAATAATTTTAAAGACCTGATTGTTTAAATTAACAATCAGGTCTTTTTGTTTTACTATATTTATGCTCGAACTAAAACAATGACGCTTTTTATTTATATTGGCTTCACAAAAAAACTAACCTATGCTGACAAAAAATTACAACGATTTAGGTTTGGCCGTTTTAAGAATTAGCCTCTCTGGAATGATGCTCGTTCATGGAATTCCCAAAATTGAACGTTTATTTGCAAGTCCTATTGAATTTGGTGACCCTATTGGTGTTGGTCCAACATTATCATTAATTTTAGCCCTTATTGGTGAAGTGGTGGCACCTATATTTATTATTATTGGATTTAAAACCAAATTAGCTGCTCTACCACCAACTATAACCATGTTGGTTGCTGCTTTTATTGTTCATTGGGAAGATGATTTTGGCACCAAAGAAAAAGCACTTTTATATCTTGTTGGATTTCTAGTGATATTTTTAGCGGGTCCTGGAAAGTATTCTTTAGATAAGCGTTAATTTTAAACCTAACTCAAAATAGAAAGGATCCCTCATTTTGAGAGATCAATATGATTTAATAAAACAAAAAAAATCTCGTTCCTACCTGTCGGTAGACAGGTTCACGAAAAATAAATATGAAAGCCGTTTCCGTAGTTACCATAAAAAAAGAGTTACAACATAAATCCGATAAAGATTTAATGGAATTGGTGCTGCGCTTGTCTAAATTTAAAAAAGAAAACAAGGAGTTGCTCACCTATTTATTGTTTGAATCTCATGATGAAACGGGTTATATAGAATCCGTTAAAAGTGAAATCGATTTGCAGTTTTCAACTATCAATACCAACAGCTATTTCTATATAAAAAAAAGTGTTCGGAAAATCTTGAGACTCATTAAAAAGTACGCACGCTATTCCCTAAAAAAGGAAACGGAAGTCGAGCTCCTACTCTATTTTTGTGAATGCTTAAAGGATATGACACCTTCTATAAAAAGAAATGTGACACTTACCAATATTTATGATAGACAGATTTTAATGATTGAAAAAATTGTTAAAACCTTACATGAAGATTTACAGTATGATTACAATTTGGTTTTGGAAGAGTTGAAAGAATAATAAATCAAATACGGCGTTAAATTAAACACCTATCAAAGTCCGCAAAATTTCTTTGTTTTCGCTATTCAGAAAAAAATGATGGGTTTCTGAAACTAGTTCAGAATGACGCAGGTTTGAATAAACATAAAAAAAAACGCAAACCGTATAGCTTGCGTTTTTTTTTATAAGATTGACAACTAAATTATGCCATCTGTGCTTCATGTTTACCTTCATAAACCTCTTCCACTAATTTCTTATTGAAAGCTGGTAAATCTTTTGGTGAACGACTTGTTACTAACCCGCTATCCACCACAACTTCTTCATCTACCCAATTTGCGCCAGCATTCATAATATCAGTTTTAATTGAACCGTAAGATGTTACTTTTCGGCCTTTTAAAACATCTGCTTCAGCTAACAACCAAGGTGCGTGACAAATTGCTGCTACAGGTTTGTTATTTTCAAAAAATGATTTCACAAAATTCACGGCGTTTTTATTCGTTCGTAATACGTCAGGGTTAATGACTCCTCCTGGTAACATTAAGGCGTTGTAATCGCTTTGCGAAACACTGTCTAACGTTTTGTCAACAGTATAGGTTTTACCCCAATTTCCGTCTGTCCACGATTTTATAGTTCCTGATTCTAAACTCACAATATCAACATGAGCTCCTGCTTCTTCTAGTGCTTTTTTTGGTTCTCTTAATTCACTTTCTTCAAAACCATTTGTAGCTAATATAGCTACTCTCTTTTTATTTAAATCCTTCATTTTAAGTATTTTTAAGATTATTAATTCGTTTACCTTAATATAATAGATATCTAGGCTCTCAACGAATTTGAGCCGTCATTTAACGGAAGTTTAATAAAAAATGTTAAAGGATAAAGTAGAGATGTTAAAATGAATAAAAACTGTTAATACATAATCCGAACCATGAGTTCTTTCAGTAAATCGCTTTGTGGAACCGCATTGGCGCCTACGCCTTTTCCTTTCACATCAAAAACACGAAGATCAGAAATAATAGCACTTACTTTTTTCATGGGGTAATTACGAGCTGCAACAATATATTCCTCCGTAAAATAAGGCGATATTTTTAAGGCAGCTGCCACACTTCTTGATGATTTATCCTTTAAACCATGCAAATGTAACACACGACTAAAATACGTATATAAAAAACCAACGGTTAAAACCATGGGATTATCTTTCGGGTTTTCACCAAAGTAGTTGATGATTTTATTCGCTTTTACCACATCACGATAGCCAATAGCTTTGTGTAACTCAAAATTATTATAGTCTTTACTGATTCCTATATTCACTTCAATAAGTTCAGGTGTAATTTGTGTGCCTTCTGGCAGAACAATTCGCAGTTTATCTAATTCATTACTAATTTTGCTTAAATCCGTACCCAAAAACTCGGTTAGCATTTGTGCACCTTTAGGCGTGATGCTATAATTTTTTCCAGCCAAAACCCGATTAATCCAAGCTGGCACTTGATTATCGTATAATTTTTTGCTTTCATAAACTATAGCTGTTTTATTCAGTGTCTTGTAAAGTGATTTACGCTTATCAATCGTTTTGTATTTGTAATTGAACACCAAAATGGTTGATGGCTGTGGATTTTTAGCGTATTCCACTAAATTTTCAATCGTTCGAGATAAATCTTGTGCTTCCTTAACAATAATGACTTGGTATTCCGCCATCATGGGGAAACGTTTAGCATTACCAACAATTTCATCAATAGTTACATCGCGACCATATAATACCATTTGGTTAAAACCGCGTTCTTCTTCCGTTAAAACGGTTTCTTGAATATAATCGGATACCTTATCAATATAATAAGGCTCTTCACCCATTAAAAAATAAATAGGCTTAAAATTCCGGTTCTTAATATCGCTTACTAATTGTTTGACTTCGTCCAAAATTGCTGACTTTTCGAAATTTAAAATACCTGTTCTTAAAAAAGACTTAAGGCATTTGGTTTTTGACTATTGAACGTTAACTTTGGCAAAACCATAAGTGGCAACTATGCAAGCACTCAATTTTCCGAAGTTTTCGTTTCGTTTCAAAAATAGCGAAAATAAAGTATCTATATTCGATCCTATTCGTAAAAAATTTGTGATTTTACAACCGGAAGAATGGGTTCGTCAGCATTGCTTGCAAGTTTTAATGCAGGAAAAAAACTATCCTAAATCGCTTATAAACGTTGAAAAGGAATTGCGTGTCAACGATTTAAAGAAACGTTATGATATTGTCGTTTATAATTCTGATGGTACCATTCACCTAATTGTTGAATGTAAAGCGCCAAGCATTCCTATTAATCAAAGTACATTTGACCAAATTGCACAATATAACTTAACCCTAAACGCTACCTATTTAATGGTAACAAATGGTTTAAATCATTATTATTGCCAAATGGATTTAAAAGCGGAATGCTACACATTTTTAAAAGATATTCCTGATTATAAGAGAGATTAATACTATGAAAATAGCCGTTGTTATATTGAATTGGAATGGACAAAAACTTTTAGAGCAGTTTTTGCCTGCCGTTATGGCTTTTTCTGAAGAAGCTACCATTTATGTTGCCGATAATGCATCAACCGATGATTCTGTCCATTATATAAAGGAGAGTTTTCCAGAAATCACCATTATTGAAAATTTTGAAAATGGTGGTTATGCAAAAGGCTATAATGATGCTTTAATACAGGTTGAGGAAGACATCTATTGTTTGTTGAATTCAGATGTGGAGGTAACAGAAAATTGGCTAAAACCTATTCTAACTGAATTTGTAAACAACTCCGAAACAGCAATCATTCAACCAAAAATTTTAGATTATAAAAACAAAGCTTATTTTGAATATGCTGGAGCAGCTGGCGGATTTATAGATAAATATGGATATCCATTTTGTCGTGGACGTGTTTTTAATGCTATTGAAAAAGATAATAAGCAATACAATGACAAAGCGGACATATTTTGGGCGTCAGGAGCCTGTTTCTTTATCCGAAAATCAGTTTTTAAAACGTTAGGAGGTTTTGATCAATCGTTTTTTGCCCACATGGAAGAGATTGATTTATGTTGGCGCGCTTTCAATCAAGATTTAAAAACGGTTTATATTGGAAAATCAACTGTGTTTCATGTTGGAGGTGCTACGTTAAAAAACACCAACCCCAAAAAAACCTATTTAAACTTTAGGAATAGTTTATTTACACTCACAAAAAATGCGTCTGGTAATTTATTCTTACTAATTTTCACACGTCTTTTATTAGATGGTGTTGCTAGTGTTATGTTTCTATTCACGTTTAAGTTTCAGCACATTTTAGCTGTCCTAAAAGCCCATTTAAGCTTTTATAAAAACCTTCCAACCTTATTGAAAAAGCGACACGTGCTAAATCAGAAAACAGGTTATTTTAAAACCAAATCTATTGTTTGGGATTATCATATTAAAGGTTTGTATCGTTCCTAAAAATGAACCTTATTTTTTAGAGCACATTTCTTAATCAAATAAGTCAAAAATAATTCTTTTTTTAATTTATTATACTGAAAACTAATTGTTTATAAATTTGTTAAAGTTTTTGTTAATAGGTACCAAATGAACTAATCTTTTGTATAATTTTGGTATGTTAACAAATAACATCTAAAATCACATTAAGTATTATGAAAAAACTAATTTTATTGAGTATTTCTGCAATGTTCATCTTGAGTTCATGCGTTTCCAAGAAGGAATATGCAGCTCTTGAAGCGAAGCAAAAAGAAACACAAGATTTATTAAATACAGCGACGATAAAATTAAACTCCTGCTTAACTAAAGCACAAGGTTTAGAAGATCGTATTGCTGATTTAAAACGATCCAACGACAACCTAATTACAAGTAATGAGTCTTTAACCATGCTAACAACGAAAGGTGCTAGTAATGTTGAAAAATCATTAGAGAGTTTAAAAGAAAAAGACTTAAGAATTGGTCGTTTACAAGATGCTGTTAGTAAAAAAGACAGTGTTATGTTAGCGCTTGTAACAAGTTTGAAAAAAGAAGTTGGTATCAACGATCCAGACATTGAAATAAATGTTGAGAAAGGTGTGGTATTTATTTCTATTGCTGATAAAGTGTTATTCCAAAGTGGAAGCTATAGTGTTACAACTAGAGCTAAAGAAATTCTTGGAAAAGTGGCAACTGTTGTGAAAGCGAAACCTACATTTGAATGTATGGTTGAAGCACATACAGACCCAGTTCCTTATAACAAACCACCATTAATTGACAACTGGGATTTAAGTGTTAAACGTGCAACATCTGTTGTTCGTGTATTAGAAGATTTAGGTGTAGCACCTAAACAACTTATTGCAGCTGGACGTGGTGAATTTCAACCTTTAGTTGATAATGATACTGCTGAAAACAGAGCTAAAAACAGACGTACAAGAATTATTGTTTTACCTAAAATTGATGAATTCTACGAAATGATTGACAAGGAAATGAAAAACCTTGAAGCTGACGGTAGATAATCGTTAAAGCCTATAAAATTAAAAGCCCAATCTTATCGATTGGGCTTTTTTTCTATCTATAAGTTAAATTGATTGCAGTAAAATTTGAGTATCAAACCTATTTAGGCTCATTAAAAAATCTCTAAACTACCTTTTCCTTCTCTAACTATTATTGGTGTGTCTTCAGATAAATCGATAACGGTAGATGCCACATTATCGCCATAACCAGCATCAATAACCAAATCGACTAAATTTTCCCATTTTTCAAAAATCAATTCGGGATCTGTAGTATATTCCAAAACATCATCTTCATCACGAATGGATGTAGAAATAATAGGATTCCCCAATTGCTTCACTATTTCAAGCGCTATATTATTACTCGGCACACGAATACCAACGGTTTTCTTTTTTTTGAATACAGATGGAAGCGATTTTGCGCCAGGTAATATAAACGTATACGGCCCAGGAAGCGCCCGTTTTAGAATTTTAAAAGTCGTTGTATCTATTTGCTTAACATAGTCACTTAAATTACTTAAATCGTGACAAATAAAGGAGAAATTTGATTTTTCTAGCTTTACCCCTTTAATTCTAGCAATTTTCTCCAAAGCTTTTACATTGGTAATATCACACCCTAATCCATAAACCGTATCAGTAGGATAAATGATTAAACCGCCTCGCTTTAAAACGTCAACAACGCGCTTAATCTCTTTAGGGTTTGGGTTTTCTTCGTAAATTCTTATAAATTCAGCCATACTATTGTCGGGGAAATATCGTTAACTTAAGCAAGATACTTAATTCTATTTATTATGAAAACTATTCATTCGCTCTTAGTATGTTCATTAACAGTTTTAATTGTATTTTCTTGCGATTCTGATGATGAGGCAACTCAAGGCCCAGATTTAAATGCCAAAGCGTATTATGAAAAACTAAATGTTTCGTACGGAAATAGTATCTATCAAAAATTTGATATTTATCTTCCAGCAAACAGAACCCTAGACACCAACGTGATGATTTTGGTACATGGAGGCGGTTGGAGCGCAGGTGACAAAAATGACATGAATGGTTTTAGGGATTACATTAGAAGTGAATTTCCAAACATGGGAATTGTAAATATGAATTACCGCTTGGCAGACGCGAACAATCAGCCATACCCTATGCAAATTAATGATATTACTGCTGTAATTAACTACCTAAAGAATCAACGAAATTTTTATGTAATTGATGATGATTTTGCGTTTATAGGCGTAAGTGCTGGTGCACATTTAGCTTTACTGTGGAGCTATGCGTTTGATACTCAATCTGATATTGATATGGTTTGCAGTATTGTTGGCCCAACAAATTTAACGGATCCTGCATATTTAAATAATACGAGTCCTGAATTACAAGTCCTTCTGGATCTTTATGGTGTGGATGCGTCTATAGAACTTCTAGAAGAAGCAAGCCCCTATCATCGTGCCACAGCTTCTGCACCTCCTACCATATTATTTTATGGCGGAATGGATCCACTAATTCCTGTATCACAAGGAACGGATATGCATGCGAAGCTGGATAATTTAGGTGTTATAAATGAATTTACACTATACCCAAATGCAGGTCATGGTTGGATTGGTCTTGAATTATTAGATTCCACTATTAAACTAAAAACCTTTATGCAAACACATTTTGATTAGCGCGTTTATCCAATCACTTCTAATTTAGCAAAGCGCAATAATAATTTTTTAACACCACCATTATTGAACTTGATTTCCGCTTTTGTGTCACCTCCTGCGCCTTCAATTTTTAAAACTTCGCCTTTGCCAAAACGCAAATGCTCTACCATATTTCCAACGGCTAATTTACCATCAAATAGATTCGTATTACCTTTAGTTTGGCTGACCGGTTTTAAATTTTTAGAAGTCGGCAATTCCTTTTTCACCACTTTAGAAACGGGTGCACCTTTCTTTTTAAAAGTCGGTTGAACTGGTTTTTTAAAGCGGACTTTATTGGGTTCCGGATCACCAAAAATATCAGCATCCAGCATCGGGTTAAAACGGCGTTCTTCAATAGGTGTAATAATATCTAAATACTGCTCGTCTATTTCTTCAATAAAGCGACTTGGATCTGAATCAATCAGTTTTCCCCAACGGTAACGCGATAAGGCATAGGTTAAATAAGCTTGTTTTTCAGCTCGCGTTAAGGCCACATAAAACAAACGACGCTCCTCCTCCAACTCACTTCTAGTTCCCATACTCATAGCTGACGGAAACAAATCTTCCTCCAAACCAACAATATAAACATACGGAAATTCCAAACCTTTTGCCAAGTGAATGGTCATTAATGCTACGTGATCGGCATCGCCTTTATCTGCATCTAAATCGGTAGCCAGAGCCACATCTTCTAAAAATTCTGCTAATGAAGCCGTAGCATCTACAATTTCCTTTTGCCCTTCAACGAAATCTTTAATACCGTTTAAAAGCTCTTCAATATTTTCCATTTTAGCAACACCTTCTGGCGTGCTATCTTTATTCAATTCTCTAATTAAGCCACTGGCTTTCGCAACATGATCAGCCAATTCAAAAGCATTTGCTGATTGATTCATCACTTGAAAACTTTCAATAAGTGTGGTAAAATCCCGCAATTTATTACGTGCTCCCGAGTTGATATTCACATCTACTTTATCAATGTTTTGAAGGACTTCAAATATAGTTTTACCATAACCGTTTGCGGCTACAATCAATCTATCCATAGTTGTTTGCCCAATACCACGAGCCGGATAATTAATAACACGCTTTAAAGCTTCCTCATCAGCTGGGTTAATAATTAAACGTAAGTAAGACAGGACATCCTTAATTTCCTTTCGCTGATAAAATGATAAACCACCATAAATACGATACGGAATGTCACGTTTTCTCAACGCATCTTCAATAGAACGCGACTGTGCGTTGGTTCTATATAACACAGCAAAATCGCTATTCAATAATTGATTTTGCATTTTGTTTTCAAAAATAGAACTCGCAACAAAACGCCCTTCATCACCATCGGTTAACGAACGGTTGACTTTTATTTTAGCACCTTCATCATTGGCCGTCCAAACAATTTTATCAAGCTTGGTTTGGTTTTTATCGATGATGGAATTGGCTGCATTTACAATATTTTTTGTAGAACGGTAATTCTGCTCCAAACGAAAGAGCTTCACATCGTCATAATCCTTTTGGAAGTTCAGAATATTATTAATGTTTGCACCACGGAAGGCATAAATACTTTGGGCATCATCACCTACCACACAGATGTTCTGAAACCGATCTGATAAGGCACGAACAATTAAATACTGCGAATGGTTGGTATCCTGGTACTCATCCACCAGGATATAGCGGAATTTATCCTGATATTTTGCTAATACTTCGGGGAAACGCGTTAGCAATTCGTTGGTTTTCAATAATAAATCATCAAAATCCATAACACCTGCTTTAAAACAGCGTTCCACATAGTTTTTATAAATATCGCCTAATCGTGGACGTCGTGCCATTTTATCAGCTTCCATTAATTCAGGATTCTGAAAATAGGCTTTTACGGTAATTAAACTGTTTTTGTAAGAAGAAATTCGGGAGCGAATCTGTTTGGTTTTATAGATTTCCTTATCCAAATTCATCTCTTTAATTATAGATGCAATTAACCTATCTGAATCTTGCGTATCATAAATAGTGAAGTTACTTGGATAGCCTAATTTATCAGCTTCAAAGCGTAAAATTTTAGCAAAAACCGAGTGAAAGGTTCCCATCCAAAGGTTTTTCGCTTCACTTTCTCCTACAATAGTTGCAATACGCTCTTTCATTTCACGTGCTGCTTTATTGGTAAATGTTAATGATAGGATATTAAAGGCATCCACACCTTGACTCATTAGGTATGCAATACGATAGGTTAACACACGCGTTTTGCCAGAACCAGCGCCTGCAATAACAATCATCGGTCCATCTTTCTGCAATGTTGGCGCGAGTTGCGCTTCATTTAACTGGCTTAAATACTTCTCCAAACTTCTATAATTTTTAAAGTGTGAAATTAACCATTGTTAGCCGTTTAGGCCGTCAGAATTATGAATAATTATAAACAATTTATTATGTAAAATTGAGAAGCCTACTCAAACGTCATAGCTTTGAGTAAACCAGCTCGTGTATTAATCCAGATATAATTGAAAACCGATTGGTTTTTGCTTCTTTCTATTCCTTGTTTGGTAACTTCTTTAAATTGAGATTCGCGATTACTACTATTTTTAGAAACAAAAATGTTTACCACATCTGATAAAAACGTATTCTTTTCTTTACCACCTTCTCGCAGTACAACAACATCAAAATTTTGATATTTTGTTTTGAAATCAATTTGTGAGAGATTGTCATTACCATCAATAGTTAGATAGGTTTTTTCTAATTCACCTTCCAAACGCACATTTAAATTGGGCTGTAAAAATTTATTTAAATAGGAGGCTTTTAAATTTAAAATGTTTTTTAACATAATGTAAAAATTTATAAAATTATATTTGCCGTGGACATTTTAAGACACTCACGGTTTGTGTCTATTGCTCGCGAGAGAATACTTTAAAATAATTGAATTCAAATTTCCATTAGCATTTAATTAATTCCTTTTAAATTAAGCTAGCGCTTACTTACCAATTTTTATTTATACTACCATTAGAAAGTAATCACTAATTCAATACTGATTTTTTGTTAAAAGGTTTTGAACTTTGCTGCGTCGATTCTTCAAGGATATTCTTCAAATCTTCCATGCTAATATCAACTGCTATAATAACACCATTTTCATCAAATAAAACATTGGAAGGTAAAAACGTAATGTTATAACTCGCTCCAATTTTACTCATCATTCCGTCAAGTTCAACAACGTTATCCCATTCTAACTTATCTTCTTCCAATGCAGAAATCCATTTTTCATAATTCGTATCGAAAGAAACACCTAACACTTTAAAATTTTTATCTTGATAGGATTTATAAATATCAGATAATACAACATTTTGCTTTCTACATGGCGCACACCAACTTGCCCAGAAGTCTATTAACAACATGGATCCCCTATAATCAGTAGTGTTAATTGTTATAGCATCCTTATTTGGCAATTTAAAATCAATAATAGTATTACCTACATGTATTTCCCTTAAAGGCTCAATGATTCTGCGGATATATTCCATACTAAATTTGGATGGATTCAAACTATCTAAATTTTTATATAAAATTTTTACTTGTTTAATATCTATAGTGGAATCATTTACAAATTCACTAACTAAATCTGCACTATAATGATGTTTAGGATATAGTTTTGTAATACTGTCAATTTTTAAAAACAGCTTAGACCGCCATTCTTTTGTATCCGAATACTTCGTTTTAAATACTTCGAAATCGGTTTGCATTAAATTTGTTTTTGTACCACTAATGTCATTTACTTTAATAAAATTAACATCGTAGCCTTTATATTCCCTTTGATCCACATTAATATCCATATCTATTGAAGTGTTTTCCAAATAAAAAGGTGCATCCATTGATGAAATAGGTCCGAAAGTTAAATTTGCTGCAATAGGATATTCAGCTTTACCTTTAAAGTAAAAGGTTTTATTGGTCACTAATGAGCTATCACTTTTACTGCCGTATTTTAAATAGATATAGCCAGCCAAGTCATTATCAACTGTTCCTTTTAATTCAAAGAAATCTTGTTTTTCATTGCTTTTACAACTAGAAACCATGAATCCAATTATGATTCCTAATGAATATAGGAAGGTGGTTTTAATTTTTGGGGATATTTTCATAGGTCTTGTCTAAGGTTAGTTTTTTGAGTATTTTAATCTATAGATTTAATAAGTTAATTCTTATTTGGAAAATTATTCAAACGTCATAGCTTTGAGTAAACCAGCTCGTGTATTAATCCAGATATAATTGAAAACCGATTGGTTTTTGTTTCTTTCTATTCCTTGTTTGGTAACTTCTTTAAATTGAGATTCGCGTTTATTACTGTTTTTGGAAACAAAAATGTTTACCACATCTGATAAAAATTTATTCTTTTCTTTACCACCTTCTCGCAGTACAACCACATCAAAATTTTGATATTTTGTTTTGAAATCAATTTGTGAGAGATTGTCATTACCATCAATAGTTAGATAGGTTTTTTCTAATTCACCTTCCAAACGCACATTTAAATTGGGTTGTAAAAATTTATTTAAATACGATGCTTTCAATAAATCTATTTCTGCCTGGAATAGGAATCTATCTTGAATATCATTCACATCAAACTCCCAATTGGCATGCAATGGTGCATGATCCATAAATTGGGTTTTAATATCCAATGTTGTTTTTGTTGGTGACACATAGGTGTTACTCACATTTTTTATTGTGGCTTGAAAATCATTAAAATTAACAGTTCCGGCTTGACGGTCTGCTTTTACTTTTTCGGAATAACTAATTTTGGTGTCAGCAATTTTGACCTCATCTATGGCTAAATCAAACTTTAAATCTCGTAGCATTTTGCTGTAAAGTGGTTTGATGCTCATATCATCAGCTACCAATTTATCACGATATATGTCTGCATCAATTTCCGAAATTAACACCTGTGGACTTTTAATTTGAAGTATGGAATCCTGACGAAAACCATAATTAAAATCCTTTAGTTGAAGTGATTTTATGGTTACATCATAATGATCTCGTTCTACTTTTATAACGCGAGACAATTCTTCTTTTGAATATTTTGTTTTTATTGAAACATCTTGCAAATTAATTTGTTCATTTTGAATACTAGATTTTCCTGCTCTTAAATCATCATATTCACCCATTCTAAAAAACAAACTATCAAAAATTAGATTTAAATTTTCATAAGCTAAAGGGATTTTCTGATTTTTCGTTTTTTCGTCAAAACGAATATTTTCTGATGAAAACTGGGTGTTTTTAATTTGTAGCATTAAGGAATCTGTTGACACATCATTAATTTGGATGCTTCCGTTTTCTATATTTAAATCATCCAACTTCACGATTTTATTAAACGGTTTGTTAGATTTCGATTTGTATGCAGACTTTTGCACTTTAGGGTTGTGGTTATATAAAACATTTGGGCTATCTAATTCCAAATCGGAAATATGAATCGTATTATTCATTACATATTTCCAATAACCAACATCTTTTACCAATAACTGATTAATTTTCAGCGTCATTAATGTATCATTGGTTGTTTCGCCTATTCTAGAAAATTTAAGTTTATTTACCTCCAAACTACCAGAAAAAATGTTCACACGTAAATCTGAATACGTGACCTTCATGGTTTTAGGAAGTTCGTTTTCAAGAAAACTTGTCAGTTTATTTTGTATAAACCATTGTGCAACAAATAATAATATTAAAAAGCCAATAATTATTCCGAGTCCTATTTTTAACCACTTTTTTCCAGATTTGCCCATTTTATAAAGATATCTAATTTTTCAGATTATTTTTAAATATCTTTACGTAAAAATTTTACTCTATGAATGCTTTCCTTGATTTTTTAGGCGACATATCTTGGTGGATGTGGATACTAATCGCTTTAGTTTTAGTTGCAATTCGCGATGTATTTTTTCAGAAACACCACACAATAAGTCATAATTTTCCTATTGTAGGTCATTTTAGATATATTCTGGAAAAAATTGGCCCCGAATTAAGACAATATTTAGTTGCCAATAACCGCGAGGAACTTCCTTTTAACCGTATTGAACGTGGCTGGATTTATGCCTCTGCAAAGCACGAAAACAATTACGAAGGCTTTGGAACTGATAGAGATATTTATGCACATCAGCATATTTTTATTAATAATGCCATGATGCCTTTTAAACTTCCCGAAAATCATCCGCACCTAGCAGATCCTACATTTTTACCTTGCGCCAAGGTTATGGGACTTCATAACAACCGAAGAAAACCGTTTAGACCAGCATCTGTTATTAATGTGAGTGCCATGAGTTTTGGTTCGTTATCAGCCAAAGCGGTGGAATCTATGAATAAAGGTGTAAAAATTGCTAACGCCTATCACAATACTGGTGAAGGTGGTTTATCTCCATACCATTCGCATGGTGGTGATGTTGTGTTTCACTTTGGAACCGGATATTTTGGTGTCCGAAGTGAGGATGGTACTTTTTCTATGGAAAAATTAATTGCTTTAGTGGATAATAATCCATTTGTAAAAGCTATTGAAATAAAACTATCACAAGGTGCTAAACCTGGGAAAGGCGGTGTTTTACCAGGCGCTAAAATTACACAAGAAATATCAGATATAAGACATGTACCTTTAGGTAAAGATGTCCTATCACCTCCTAGTCATTCTGCATTTTCAAATGTACCAGAAATGATGGTTTTTATAGAACAAATTGCAGAAGCAACCGGATTACCTGTTGGTATAAAAGCGGCCATTGGTAAATTAGAGCAATGGGAAGAATTGGCAGACATTATGGTTAAAACTGGCAAAGGCCCGGATTTTATAACTGTAGATGGTGGCGAAGGTGGAACAGGTGCTGCGCCTCCAAGTTTTGCCGATCATGTTTCTTTACCTTGGGTTTTTGGTTTTAGCGACTTATATAAAGTATTTAAAAACAGAAACTTAACTGAACGCATTGTTTTTGTTGGTAGTGGAAAGTTAGGTTTTCCAGCCAAAGCAGCTATGGCTTTCGCTATGGGAGCCGACTGTATAAATGTAGCACGTGAAGCCATGATGAGTATTGGCTGTATTCAGGCGCAAATTTGCCATACCAATCGTTGTCCAAGTGGTGTTGCTACACAGAGCAAATGGTTGCAAAGCGGTATTGATCCTACCTTAAAGTCTGAAAGGTTAGGACAATATTTTAAAACCTTTAGAAAAGAATTTATTGAAATTACACATGCTGCTGGATATGAACATCCTTGTCAGTTTAAAATGAGTGATGTGGCTGTAAATGTGGACGACCAAACGTTAACTAAAGAATTAGACAGAACGTATATGTACAACAAAACTGTTGTTCCTTTTACTAGCGTTCAAGACTTGAAAGATTGTCAGTATTTAGGAGGTTCTAAAGCCTAATTAAATAAATTTAGAAAAGCTTTTTTGTTTGTTTTAGATATGGGTACTCGGTATTCATTGTCTAAAACAACATAGCCTTCGTTTTCAAAATGACGTACTTTTTCTAAATTTATAATATGCGATTTATGACATTTAAAAAAATTAGCGCTTAATAATTTTTCAAACTTTCCTAAATTGTAAGAGCTTGTTATGGTTACACCATTTGTAATATGAATTTTGGTATAACCTTCATAACCTTCTAAATGAAGAACCTCATCTTGAGGTATAAAGGAAATCCCTTTTTGAGTTGGAATAATGACTTTATTATTTTTAGAAATATTCTCTTCTAAAAGGTTCACTAATTTTAAATTACTAGCACTTTCATTCTTCAATTTAATAACATCCAGCGCTTTATTGATGGCAATAACCAGATCGTCATTATCTATAGGTTTCAACACATAATCAATTGCCGATTTTTTAAAAGCTTCAATAGCATACTCACTATACGCCGTAACAAAAATGACTTGAAAATTAACATCTGTAAGTTTTGAAAGTAATTCAAAGCCATTTATTCTTGGCATTTGAATATCTAAAAACAGAATATGAACCTCTTGTTTTTCTAATGCAACAATAGCATCTTCAGGTTTCTGATAAGCGCCTAGGATTTGAATTTCTGGAAACAAATTTTCAATCTTTTTCTGTAACCCTTTAAGGTTTGAAATTTCATCATCGACTAATATGGCTGTTATGTTTTTCATTTTTGTTTTTTAGTAATTATAAACACAGATTTGTTGCCTTTGTCTACCCTATTTGGATTTAACTCTTCCGCTTTATAATCTATTTCCCATTTTTCAGAATAATTTAAAAAATGCAATCTATCATGCAACACATTAGACGATTTTACGTCATCACTTTGTCTGTTATTGGTATTTGCAAAACCTACACCATCATCTATTATTTCTACTTTAAAGGTGTGTTCATCTATGTATATAAAATTTAAGGTAACTAAACCATTATCCATTTTGTTAAATACACCATGGTTTACGGCATTTTCAACTATAGGCTGCAATAGCATGGTTGGAATTTTGGTGTGCTTTGTAACCAAATTAGGATCTACATTAACCACAAAGTTTAATTTCTCTTTAAAGCGAAGTTTCTCAATTTCTAAATAGTTTTGAAGCAAGCTAACTTCTGTTTCTAATGAAATTTCGTTTTCTTTTGAAAGCTCAAAAAATTGCCGAATGAGCTTGGAAAACTTCACTAAATACAACTCGGAAGTTTCAAAATTATTTTCTCCTATATAATACTGAATCGCTGAAAGGGAATTGAATACAAAATGCGGATTCATTTGAGAACGTAAGGCTTTTAGCTGTAATTCAGATAAACGCTTATCCTCAAAAATTTTCTGATGCTTTTTAAATTGGGCGCGTTTTACAAAATACCTTGATATTAAAACGATGATACTAATAGCTAGTAACACCATGAAAGCTTTATACCAAAATTTCTGCCACCACAAGGGCTTAATAATAAAGCTTACTTGATCAGTAAACCCTTGAGTCTCTATGAAAAGCGTGTAGCTGTCTGGTTGAAGGTCATTAAAATTCAGGTTATTAGTGGATGTTTGGGTCCAATCCTGATATATGGGTTCTAGTTTGTAATTAAAGGATAAATTCGTCTGCCTTTCAGAATAATCTATATTAGAGATTTTAAAGTTTATACTACTATTGTCTTCATACTGAAACACCGAATTACGCGTTGTAATGGGTTGATTATTAAATAGTGCTTCCTCAATATAAACATCTATTAATTGTGGGGTGTGCTTTTGATTTTTTGGTAAAATAGCGATTCCGTTATTGGTACCTATCATAAGTTTCTCTTCATGAACGAGTATATTGTTTACACTATTAGATGGCAATCCGTTGTCTTTATCTAATAGCATTTGAAAAACGAACGTATCATTTTCTTTTGTGTATTTTAATACACCAGACTCGGTTGCTAACCAAATAATATTGTTTTCTAAATACGCATTATTTACAATTAGAAATTCGGATTTAGGTAACTGCTTAATGGTTTTTAAATCTGTAATATAGGTGCCAAATCCGTCGGTATTTAGCAAAATCTCTGTGTCTGAAATTTTAGTAATACTTAATATGGATTTATTAAATTCTTTGTTATTAAATTGAATTGAAGAAATCACCTCGTCTTTAAATTCCTTTAAACCACTTGATGTGGCTATTAAAAACCTATCATTGAATATTAACAGTTCATTAATCCCACTTTGTAGATACTCGTCCTCAACACTAAATTTTTCTGGATTAATTTTATTTATTCCTACGGAGAATTGCCCAAACAAATAATCATTGTAATAAACAAGCTGACGTGCCTTGTCATTCATTAAATAAATACGGTCTTGAACATCAAGATCTAAAATTTTCTTATTTCTTCCGGTTTTAATATGGCGCTTAGACATATAAAATTCAGTATCTAATTCCTCTATATAAGTAGCATTAAAGAGATATTCTTCTTCATCTATAAACGGTGAAAATTCATTTTTAGACTGGTTAAACTTATAAAAGCCTTTATTAAAAACATTAGCTATAATTTTATCATTTACCTTCCCGATATTATTTACTTTCTCGCCTGTTAAACAATATTTTATATTTTGTTTTTCTATGGGTAAATGGTAAACTCCATCTGTAAAAGTACTTATCCAAATAGATCCTGTTTTATCTATAAGCGCAAAATGGGCTTTTAAATGTTCAGGTATATAATACGTGTTTTTAATGTGAAAATTTTCATCCAAAACACCAACAAATCCGTTTCCAGAGATCTGGATTTTATTGTTTACTATATTTATTCTTACGTGTTTAGATTGCTCTAATGCTAGTTCATCCTTAAAATTCCGATTATGTAATTTTAAAGTATTCAAATTAAGAATAGAATATTGCTTATCATTTACCCAATAAAACAGACTGTCTGTAATTTGACCCCTTTTATGAATTCTATTCAAGACATCTTTAAAACCATAGCTTTTAATGGTTTTATTGTTTTTATCTTGAACAAAAACAGAGTCCAATAATTCTGTCGTTTTAAAACTAGAAATAGTAGGATGGTCAATAAAGCTATTGGCAGCAATAGAGTCTCCTAATCGATACTTCATTAAAAGCTTCCACTTTTCATTTTTTAAAACATGAAATGTATTAGAGCTTGTTAAGAACATTTTATTTCCGACTTGACTTGAATAAATAGGATTAAAAATTTCGCCTTTTAGCTCACTTTCAAAAGCATAAACACTATCGTTTTCAATATATCCTAATTTGGATGATTTAGAGAGGTACCATAATTTTCCATCTGGAGTGGGAAAAACCTCCCAAACATCGTTAGTTGCAAGCCCATCTTTGGTGGTAAATATTTTCATGGTATTACCATTATACTTAACCAAACCTTTATCTGTAGCAATCCATAAAAACCCTTTTTCATCTTGGGCTATTTTATAGATATGGTTACTTGGCAAGCCGTCTTTTGTAGAGTAATTGGTGAATTGCTGTCCATATGAAAAGGTACATGCGAAAAGAAAAGCATACTGAAGATATTTCTTTTTTGCTACTCTTTTTAGCTTCTTAAATAAGATATACAATTCAGAAAAAAAACGCCATAACAAAATGAAAATTATTGTGGTATGGCGTTTTTCATGTTTCAAGGTTTCGTTTTTTATAAAAATAATGTAATCTTTTTTAAATTATTAATATGTAGCAACATCATTTTAATTAGAGGTACATGTGTTTTTATCTGTAATATCTCCATTAAAACATATTACCCAGATTTTTCCTGATTTTCAATACTCATTTTGCTACAAAAATTAAGGTAAAGAGTAAAGTTTTTAAAACATTTTTTTAACTGTTTAGTTAAACAAACATAGTTTTTGTATTAGTGAAAAACAATAGCTATTTAAACAAACGTGAATTTGTTGCAAGGAACTGTCCTTTGTATTTAACGATTATAAATTTTAAAAATAAATATCAAATTTTTGAATAATTGCCATAAAATCCATTAAAAATGCGACTCCTATATGAATAATAATTCCGCCAATAATAGATTTACTGTGCAAAGAAATAATCCCTAAAAGATAACCGCCAAATATTGAGCCTATAATTTCTCCTGTAGGTTTTCCAACATGAAAAAAAACATATAATGCTACCATAGGTAAAATAGACTTTGAGCCCAAAATTTTAACCATACTTAAAACAAGAAACCCTCTAAAAAACCATTCTATAGAAATAAAATCTAATAAATATGCAGGTTCATAAATAGCTAAAGCATTCATCTTATTTATGGTGTTACCTGTATAACCAATTGAAGGATATTGATTTAAAAAACTAGGTTGAAATGATGCAATAATAATAACAGGAATTACAAATAGCAAGAGTAAAAAATAAGGTTTCCCACTTAAATTTTTCTTTGAAAAACCATAAAAATTGGTGTTATATTTTTCAAAAAAATAATAGAAAAATAAAATTCCGAAGGAAAATATAATGGTACGCATTGCTCTTGTAGCAATTTTAATATAAAAAAAAGCTTTTTCAGGTGCAATATTTTCATAAATCCATTTGTAGTGCTCTAAAAATCCTAATCGTAAACTCACTAAAAGAATAGCAAATATGCTAGTAAACCAAAAACCACGCGATTTTATAAAGCTATAATCTGATTTTGTAAAAACTATTATTGCTATTGTTGCGTAATAAGCAAATCCAAAAAATAAAAAATAAGACACTACAAGTAATGGTGTATTTATAGTATGACTTAAAAAATTTACGGCAAAATCTGTAACATGATTTATAGAGATAAAAATACTTAAAAACAATATAAAAATCAGGTATGTAGAGGTCTTATAATCTTCTTTTAGATGTGTTCTTATATATTTTACTATGGTTTTCATTCTTAAATAGATTTAAAAAATTATTAGTTTTATAAATTTTCATCTATCATGATATTACAAGTATTATCCATACCGTTTTTTACTTCAATTGCATAAGTTTGTATTAGTATCATCACCTATTGCATTTTCATAAATTTCATTGATGTCTGTACCTTCATTTCGACTATTGTCTATTCCATTACTTTTAATTTTATTCGCTTATGGAATAAGAGTTTTGTAATCATCTTATAATCACAGATTCTGTTCATGTTGTTGCTTGGTAAACCAGTACCTATAAAATAATTGGTAATTTATTGGGCAATAGAAAAACTCCATATCAATAGTAAATAAATTGTGATATGGAGTTTTAGAGGTTTCAAAGTCTAGTTTGTGCTATTTTCTAGGTATTATCTTCACCATCACAATTACTGTCTATCCCATCATTTAAGAATTCTCTAGTATATGGGTGAATATTAGCATTAGTATCATCACAATCTAAATTATTATTTACACCTGCTGCTGGTGGTGGCAAAGCACTACCTGCTCCATAACCATCGCCATCTTCGTCTGTGTAATATTCTACGATGTCTATATCTCCATCACAGTTATCGTCTATTCCATTACCTACAATTTCATCGGCTAGTGGATTTATAGCGGCATCATCATCATTACAGTCTCCTGCATAATATGAATATCCGCTAGGTATACTTTCATCTACCAGTAATTCTAAAACTTCTGTTTCTTTCCCAAAACCATCTCCATCTGCATCTACAAATAAAGTGATAGATATGTAACCATTACAATCCTCATCAACTCCATTATCAAGAATTTCTGTTGCTCCTGGATATACAGTTGCATCGTTGTCATTACAATCGGTGTTATCCATTACGTAATTTGCAGGAACGTAACTAGTTGCGTAAGAAGTAGGAGATTCAGATGCATCGCCATAGCTATCTTGATCTATGTCTGGCCAATAATTTTGGAAATCTTGAGGTGGACTACTTATACCATCCCCACATCCTGAACCTATTATAAATACTGCTGTTACTAATAGTAGACCAGGTAAAATTGTTTTTAAAAATCGTTTTTTCATAATGTTAAGTATTAAGTGTGTTAATATTAATTTGTTTATAGAATTTATAATAGAAATAAGCGGATATTGAAATAAGGCAAAGCGCTATGAATTGGGAATGAGATAGTAAGTTAGCTATAATATAGCCGCGTTCATCGCCTCGAAAAAGCTCTAAAATTCCTCTTCCAAAAGCATATAACATTAAATAGATTAGGAATACCTGACCTTTAAATTGTTGATGCTTTTTAACAAGTAACAGTATTAACATAATAGTAAATATCATACTGCTCTCATACAATTGCGTTGGGTGAACTGCCATATTTTGTGCTGTTGGAAAAACCAATCCGAATCCACTTTCTGTTGGAGAACCATAGCAACATCCTGCCGCAAAACAGCCTAGTCGTCCAATAGCATGTACAATAGTTGTTGTTATTGCAAAAATATCTAGCATGGGCAAAACTGGTATTTTATGCCTTTTTAAATACCAGATGATATAAGGGATGATTACGACAAATGAACCATAAAACACAAAGCCGCCTGAAAAGTTATCAGACATTAAGCTTGGATTTTGAAGATATAGCAATGGGTCTTGTAGGTAATAAAATAGTTTACCTCCCACAAAACCAGCAATAAAAATGCAGTAGAAAAATGTGTTTGATAGATTGTTGATTCCCAATTCCTTTTTTGCACGCCATCTTGTATAAATTGCAGCCACCAATGTTCCTAGTGCAATTAAGGCCGCATAAGAGTATATAGTGATTTCCTGTATTCCAAGAATACGTGATAGAAAATCGGGTAGTGAAAAGCTAAAAAGTTCTGTAAACATCGAAACTATTGTTTAATTATTTTTTTGGTTGAAATACCGTGCCTAGTTTCTACTTGTAAAAAGTATAATCCGTTGGATAGGTTTGAAATATTTAAAGAATTTGCACCTGATTGAAGTTTCCCTTGTTTAATAACTTGACCGTTTAAAGTGATTAAACTATAATGTGCTTCATTTTTAATAGAAATTGTAAATTGATTATTTACGGGATTGGGGTATATATCAATTGAGTTTTCAATGTTATTAGCATCTTCCAAAGAAAGCGTTGCATCTATTTGTGTCGTTGCCGTATTTGTTATAATCGGTAAATTATAATCGAAATAAATATCTGCTGAACATTCTACAATATCTCCAATTACAAAACCAGATACAGTTTTAGCTTTAAAAACCACAAAACCATGACTGTTAGGTTCATCTGACGTACTATCTGCTAGATTAATATTATCAAATTTAAAATTTACTTGATCCCCATTTATAGACGTAACATAACTATGCGATGCATAAATTGGCATAAACGTAGACCAATCTATATCTGCATCTAAAACCGTGTTTACATTAATATTGATGGCAGAAGCTGTACCTGTATTCTGAAAACGAATTCTAAAGTATAAATCATCTAAAGCTTGCGAGGCTGAAATTAATGGCCCTTGTAACACAACGGCATCGTTAGGGTCATAGGATCCAATTGTTATTTGTTGTAAAATAAACGTGTTATTTGCTGAATTTGCATCACTGCTTGGACTTATAGCCGCATCAAACAATAATACATCTCCATTAGTTACTGTTGGAGGTGTATTAATATTAAAGAATACATGAATAACCCTAGTTTCAAATGGTAATAAATTTGAATAATTCCAAGACAATGAGTTTGATGTGGAAGTATCTTCAATTGGTGCTGAAGATAAATGATTTACTGTAGTATTATCAAAAGACAAATCAACAGAGCCTGAAGCTGCAGTGTCTCCATTATTAGTATAAACGATACTATATCCACTATTAAATCCTGGTCTTGCATCTGTAGTTGGCACAATTACAACTTCTACATCTGCGCCTGAAAGGTTGGATGTAATACAAAAATCCTGATTTGAAACCGTTTGACTTGTAGTGAATGTATTAGAATAATTAGCAGGATTAGATGTTATTAAGGCATTGGAAATTTCAGTTGTAACAGTTCCTGCTTCATCAAAAAGAAACCCATAATTACCTAAAGTATTTGTATTAGAAAAATATACATTACCACTAGTAGAAGCCGTGCTTTTAACTTGAATATTTTCCGGCGTATATGCTGAAGTGGCACAGTTATCTGCGTTATCATCATAACTTACCTTTCCATATATGGCATGTGGCGAATTATCTTTATATAAGTTAATTGATCCAAAGTTATAGGTCGTATCATAATTGTTAGAATCTAAATTTCCTATTGTTCCCGATAATTCTAAATAATAACTACCTGTTGTATCGATTAAAAAAGGAGAGCTTTCGCAAAAATCCATTTGTCCAGGACCTCCAAAATACGCAGTACAATCTAAATTAAACGTTTGCACTACAGCACCTGACGCGTTTTTTAAAACCACACTAGATAAAGTCCCCATTTGACTTGCACCCATCATAGCATCAAAATAATAGTAACCGTATTCTGTAAAGAAAACATAGTTTTCATTTGCGAATAATGGAAATAATGATGATTGAATTACAAATGGCTCCTCATTAAAAGTGGCATTCTCTAATGCCAAAACACCACTTGTATAGGATGTGTTAGAGTTAGACATACTAACGTTATTTCCAGTTAGCGTCCAACCATTTAAATCGGTTGCAAAATCAAAATTTGGAATATTAATATTTTGAGCCTTAATGAAATATAGATTGCAAATTAATGCAAGAAAAAGTAATTTTATTTTCATGATAAGTAGGTTGAAAAAATCGCCAGCAAAAAAAATGAATTTCTACTGACGATTTTGGGGTTTATCGATTAATAGCTCATGCAAAATAAGCTGTAATACAAAGACTACAAATCCCTATGAAAGGAAGTAGCCTTTCCATCCAAGGAACGTTAGCTTTCATTCTACGAAGTGAATATTTGTGCTATAATAAAAAACGACTTATGTTTGTGTTCTCATAAATCAGAACCATGGAAGGACAAATAATAAACCTATTAATGTTTACAATTCCAGCAATTATTACTGGATTAATTGCTTATTACTTTTTTAAAGAACATACAAAGAATGAAGACGGCAGACGCCGGTTTTTACTCCATAAAGACATGCAAACCAACAGCATGCCTATTCGTTTGCAAGCTTATGAGCGTATGGCACTTTTTCTAGAACGTATTACGCCTTCAAAATTACTGATTCGTGTAGCCCCACTTTCTGCTAATAAAGAAGATTACGAGTCTTTATTAATTCAAAGTATCGAGCAAGAATTTGAACACAACCTATCCCAGCAAATATATTTGACGGACGATTGCTGGAATATTATTACAGCTGCCAAAAATGCAACCATGCAACTTATTAGAAAAGCCGCGTTGTTAGAAAAAACAGATACTGCTAATAAACTACGCGAAGTAGTCCTGACGGAAATGATGGAAAAGCGTGCGCCTAGTGATGCCGCTTTATCATTTATTAAACAAGAAGTTGGCGAAATGTGGTAGAAATTTTGTAATATTAGTTGTTGTATTGAATTTGAAAAATGAGATCTTTTCAAATTCATATTAGCATTTATATTGTAAAAATAAATTTGAAAAATGGTTGACATACTCCTAAATACTAGAAAAATAAATTACACTTCAAGCTTGAAGGTTGATAATTTAAAACAAAAAATAGAAGAACTTTTTAATCAAAGTACGTCTACATTCGTTGGGAATTTTACCAATCAAAATGAATTTTCTGCTTATGATAAATGGTCGGTTATAGCCTGGTACGTACCGAATTTTAAAAGGAAGTCAGCTTATTTAAAAGGTGAAATTTTAAAATCAGGAAAAGGAACGGTGTTAAATTTAAACATGAGACCGAATACCATGTTGTCCGTTGGCCCTATTCTTTCTGTATTATTTGGAATAATTCTCATAATTGCAACTGGATTGAATACAGGCAATTCCCGTTTCTTATTTATAGGCTTGTTCTTTATTTTAGTAGGCATTTTATATTATGCATTTGGCCTATATTCAAGAAATAGACTGCGAAACAATTTTGAGAAAAATTTGGGATTACAAAAGGTTTAACTAGAAAAATGAAAGCAGCATTTTTTAAATTACCAGAATACTACTTAATCATATTAGCTGTTTTGGCTGGTTATTCGCCACCATTTACGATGAATCCCATTTTTATTGCCATCGTGGGAATCTTAATACTTCAAATTATTTTTAAAAACAGAATTTCAGGAATAGCGCTTGGAATTCTTTTCTTTTTAGCCAACCTGTATTTTTTAGGAGCTTTACTTTCAGAATTTAACGAATTCATGGAGTTTAATAATCACGCAAAACAAATACTGTTTGTCGGTTTAACCATTTGGATTGTAAACATCATATTATCATTGATTATGATTTATAAATACGCAACCAATAACGTTAAAAAGAGTTCCCAAATAGAATTAGACCAGCAAGGTTTATAGTCAAAAAATAGGATTGGGTTGCCAGTCATTAAGTATTAATACCTATTCGCCTATTCCTTATTTTTTGTATGCCTTTTCTCTGCATACTCATAGCCTTGCTGCCACCATGCGGTCATTAGTCGTTTACTAAATATCAACGAATTCTCTGTTAAGCTTGATGGTGTGTAATATAAATTGAGTTTAACACCTCTATTTTTTGCAGCCAATTTGCCAATTATAATATCATTTCGTTCTACCTGATTTAATAAATGTCCAAATAGGTTAATCATTAATGAAAACGGATTTTTCCCAAGTACTTTTTGATGCTCAATATTTTCCGCTTCTAATATAATGGCATCCACTTCCGTGGCACCTCTATTTATGGCTTCACGGATTGGCACTACACAGCCCAAACCACCATCTGCATATTCAAACCCATTAACTTTTGCAATGGACATAAACGGAATATAGTTGCATGAAATCCAAATCCAATTACAGAACTCATCATAGGTACAATCTTTAATCGACTTATACTCGACTGAATTTTTAGACAAATTTGAAACAGTAGCAACAACGTCCTTATTTTCTGCTCGAATTTTAAGGTATTCTTCTTTCGTGAAATTCCGTTTAATATGGCGCCTTAAGGCTTTACTCTCCCCAAAGGTTCGTTTTCTTCGAATAAATTGCCATATTGAATTTACAAAATCAATAGACACATATTCGCGATCTCCTTTTTTACGTTGCACAAATGGACTAACACTAAAAATATCATGTTGTTGCACATTGGTATACATATCATACAGTTTTGGAATATTATTAACCGCTAAATGTGGAATTAATAAACTCCCTGTAGATGTTCCTAAAAACATATCGTAGGTTTTACCCTCTTTCTCCATTAAATATTGTGCTACACCTCCAGCATAAGCACCTTTACTTCCTCCTCCTGATATGACTAATGCTTTCATTGCTCTGGTATCGTTTCAGTTTCTATTTCTAACGGGCTTGTTTCTGTGTTTTTATATTTGGCAAAATCGAAACCACTTTGCCACCATTTAGTCATTTTCTCCTTATCAAAAACTAACGAATTGGTTGTTAAAACCGTTGGTGTATAATAAAAATTAATTATCGCATTTTGATTATTAGCAACAAACTTCCCTATCCGCACATTCTGACTTTCAATTCTATCCAACATAAACGCAAACATATTAGTTAGTAGTGAAAATGCGTTAATGGATGGCATTCTATTAAAAGAGGTCACTTCCGTTTGCAATATAATAGCATCAACCGTTGTAGCACCACGTCTAATAGCTTCTTCAATAGGAACCATGGAACCCAATCCACCATCCGCATATTCACAGCCATCCTTTTTAACTAGCGTCATAAAAGGCGTATAATTACACGAAATCCAGATCCATTCGCAATATTCCTCATAGCTAAAATCGTTAATTGATTTATATTCCACCTGGTTTAAAGATAAATTTGAAACCGTTACCACCACATCCGTTTTTGAGGCTTTTAAAACGCCAAATTCACTTTCTGAAAGCGTATTCTGAATCAACTTTTTTAAATTATGACTTTCGCCAAATGTTTTACTGCCTCGAAATAAATTCCGAAGGACATTAAAGTGATTAATACCAATAGTTTCAACCCCATTTTTCTTTTTGATGGTAAATGGACGACGATTAAAAATAGCATTTTGATTTACATTGGTATATACATTTTTTATTTTCTCTACATTTTTTAATCCCAAATGGGATACGAGTAAACTCCCTGTGGATGTTCCGATAAGCAAATCATACTCATGCCCTTTTTCTTCAATTAAATATTGCGCCACACCTCCTGCAAACGCACCTTTACTTCCTCCTCCTGAAATGACTAAAGCACGCATATTTATTGATTTTTCATAGTTAAACGTTGAATAATATCGTCGTATTTTTCTGTATTGGATAAGACTTCTAATAAATTTTTAGCAAACGATTTAAATCGCCAATTATAATGATGTGATGCATCAATTAAATTTAAAATAGCCCGTTCTGTAAATACCTGTAATGCATTTAAATATGAAAAAGCACCTTGACGAACCTCAAAACCATAATCTGCAGATGTATAGGATACCAATTCATCAAAATACAATTGCTTATTTGCATCGTCATATTCTGGTGTTGATAATGCTAAAACCAACCACAACAATCGCACATTCTTATCATTAAACCCAACAATTGCTTTTGTCTGATTTAAATAGTCTACACGCTTTTTTGGAAAATTCACCCATAAATTATAAAGCGCAGATTCTATCGTAATGTAAGATTTATCAGTTAATAAAGATTCATAATTTGTTTTTAATCCTAACGGTATTTTTGTAAGGTTTTTTGCGATGGCTTGACGCACTTTTAAACCATCATCAAAAACATCAGCAGTTATCCGTTCTGGTACTTGGGCAACAATTTTAGCTTTCGCTTCAGCAGATAATGGTGCTGACAAGTAATAATCGCATTTGGCGTTTTTAGCTTCGCAATCTGCCATCAGATATTCTTGAATGAACTGCGATTGCTCCAAACTTGCCAACGCTTCATTATAAGGAAATGTTTCGGCCTCAAACCAAACAGCAACAAAAGCATCCAGATTTTGCCCACTTGTCTTTTCAGCTTCATGAATAAAGTTGGTTGTTTCTACGTTTTTAAATTGATAGATTTCTAAATAGTTTTTTACGGCTGTTTTAAACGCGTCATCGCCTATTTTTTCACGCAAAGCATGCAAAACCCAAGAACCTTTTTTATAAAATGTGGCACTACTCGATTTCGGATTTAATAAAGAAGTCCCTTCCTTGCGACTATCTTGCTCTAATAATTCCTGCGCATATTCATACAAACGCATATAATAATAATTTTCACCAAAAACGTCCTGTTCCGCTAATAGCGCATAATACGTAGCAAAACCTTCTTGCAACCAATGATGTGTTCCAGACGTTTCTGTAACCAAATTACCAAACCATTGATGTGCTAACTCGTGCGCATTTACATTCACATAATTTCTGTCGTTAAACGCAATAGAATCTATAACAAACGAATCTGCAAAAATAGTAGTTCCCGTATTTTCCATACCTGAATACAAAAAATCATGAACAGGAACTTGCTTATAATTTTGCCATGGAAATGGAACACCAATTTCAGTTTCCAAAAAATTAAACATCTGCTTGGTATACCTGTAGGTTGGTTCCGCTTTTAAAGAATCTTCCGGATAATAATACATTTCTAACGGAATTCCGCTTTCCGATATGTCTTCACTTTTAACATAATTGCCAATAGCTAAAGCCACTAGATAGCTAGCCATGGGCTGTTTCATATTATAACTCCAAATTGTATTAGCACCAATAATCTGTTTATCAATTAGTTTCCCGTTTGCAATAATCTGATAGTTAGAATCGAATTCAACGGTTATATCGAATTCCATTTTATCATTCATATCATCTATACTCGGCAACCAATTACTGGTGTATTTCCCTTGTCCTTGACTCCAAATTTGATTAGGCGCATTGGTATCCCAACCAACAAAATACAATGCCTTTTTAGGAACAGCAGTATATTGCAACGTTATTTTGTTTTCTAGAGAAGGTTTAAAAGAATTAAATAGAATGAGTCTTTTACCATCATTTTTAAACGTGATTTTATTTCCACTCAATAAAACTTTAGAAAACGTCATGTTTTGTGAATCTAAAAAAATAGAGTCAGCAGATTTTAAAATATCAAAAACAATAGTGAGGTTTCCCGAAATACTTTTAGTGGAATTATCTGGCACAACATACGCTTGAATCTGTTTAAAATCCACATAATCTGTTTGTTGCGAAAAAGCAATGCTGCTGAATAAGAAACCAAGTAGGGCAAATAAATATTTCATAGTGTAATTTAAGCAAAGACTGCTCCAAAATACAAAAAATTGCATTTTATGAATTGATTGAAATGACTTAAATTCGCTTTTATGAATACCCATTTACAAACTCCCATCGATTACCTGAAAGGTGTTGGTCCTAATCGTGCCGATTTACTTCGGAAGGAACTCGGTATTCATACCTATCAAGATTTAATAAACTTATTCCCGAATCGGTATTTAGACCGAACGAAATACTTTAAAATAAACGAATTACAGCAAAACAATGCAGAAGTTCAAGTTATAGGAAAACTGATAAAGTTTGAAGAAATCGCTCAAAAACGCGGCAAACGATTAGTCGCCACCTTTCAAGACGACACGGGAACCATGGAATTGGTTTGGTTTCGTGGGCAAAAATGGATTCGCGACAGCTTAAAACTCCAAACACCTTATGTCATTTTTGGGAAAACAAATTTTTATAGTGGTAAATTCAGTATGCCACATCCAGAAATGGAACTTTTAGCAGAACATGAAGCTAGTTTACGTTCGGCCATGCAACCCATTTATCCATCAACTGAAAAATTGAATAATAAGGGAGTCACGAATCGTGTGGTGAACAAAATTATGCAACAATTGTTTGTTGAAACCAAAGGCAGATTTGTTGAAACCTTATCTCCAGAACTTTTAGAAAGTCAGAAATTAATCTCCAAAAGTGAGGCGCTTTTTAACATCCATTTTCCAAAAAATCAAGACCTTTTAGCACGTGCCCAATACCGGTTAAAATTTGAAGAATTATTCTATATTCAACTGCAATTAATTTTAAAAAACCTCATTCATAAATCGAAAATAAAAGGGCTTACTTTTGAAAAAGTCGGAAGCAATTTTAACACCTTTTACAATTCACATTTACCCTTTGAATTAACCAATGCACAGAAGCGGGTTTTAAAAGAAATTCGTCAAGATTTAGGTAGCCATGCGCAAATGAACCGGCTTTTACAAGGAGATGTGGGTTCTGGGAAAACTATAGTCGCCTTCATGTCAATGCTCATGGCACTTGACAACGGTTTTCAAGCGTGCTTAATAGCTCCTACTGCTATTTTGTCAGTACAACACTATAACGGATTATCCGAATGGTGTAATCAATTAAATATCAGCATAAAACTACTCACAGGTTCAAGTAAAACTTCAGAACGAAAAGAAATTCATAAAGCGTTAGAAAATGGCGAATTACAGATCCTTGTTGGCACACATGCCCTATTAGAAGACAAGGTGAAATTTCAAAATTTAGGGCTCGCAATTATAGATGAGCAACATCGTTTTGGTGTAGAACAACGCAGTAAATTATGGCACAAAGGACCAAAAACAAGCCTACCTGAATCCGTCCAAAATAATGAGGCAAAAGGAGCTATAATCCCGCCACACATTTTGGTCATGACAGCCACACCTATTCCACGTACTTTAGCCATGTCTGTTTATGGTGATTTGGATATCTCTGTTATTGATGAATTACCACCAGGAAGACAAGCTATAAAAACGGTGCATCGCTATGATAAAAACAGATTAGACGTCTTCCGTTTTATACGTGATGAAATTGAAAAAGGACGACAAATTTATATCGTTTATCCACTTATTCAAGAGAGCGAAAAAATGGATTATAAAGATTTAATGGATGGCTACGAAAGTATTTCACGAGATTTTCCTATGCCAAAATATCAAATTTCTATTGTTCATGGTAAAATGAAAGCTGCCGATAAAGATTTCGAGATGCAACGCTTTATAAAAGGCGAAACCCAAATTATGGTTGCCACAACCGTTATAGAAGTTGGCGTAAACGTTCCAAATGCTTCTGTGATGATTATTGAAAGTGCTGAACGTTTCGGGCTTTCGCAATTACACCAATTACGTGGTCGTGTTGGTCGTGGTGCGGAACAAAGCTATTGCATCCTCATGACGAGCCACAAATTAAGCAGTGACAGTAAAACGCGTTTGGAGACTATGACGAGGACCAATGACGGCTTTGATATAGCAGAAGTCGACTTAAAACTACGTGGACCTGGTGATATTATGGGAAAACAACAAAGTGGTATTCTAAATTTAAGAATAGCAGATATTATTAAGGATGGTGATATTTTAAAAACGGCTCGTTTTTATGCCAAACAGATTTTAAACACAGACCCTAGCCTATCCAAACCCAATAATAAAGCTATTTTACATACCTATCAGCAAATGAGCAAATACAAGAACATCTGGAATTATATTTCATAATTTTATACGCAAACGCTCAAAAACGGCTTTTATAAAAACAATCTAATATTTAAAATTAAAAAATGGCCTTAAACATTGTACTTATGGAACCCGAAATACCTAATAACACCGGAAATATTGGCCGATTAGCATTGGCTTCTGGATCCAATCTTCATTTGGTAAAACCTTTTGGTTTTGAAATTACAGATGCACGATTAAAACGCGCCGGGTTAGACTATTGGCAACATTTAAATCTACACTATTATGAGAATTTAGAGGAATTTTTCAGTAAAAACAAAGACGCTAACATGGTATTTCTATCTAGTCATGGCGAAAAGAACCATTGGGATATTTCTTTTGAAGACAATATGTTTCTGGTATTTGGTAAAGAATCGGTTGGTTTACCCAAAGCACTTTTACAAAAACAAGAAAACAAATTATTTAAAATCCCATTATATAGCAACCATGTAAGAAGTTTAAATTTAGCAAACGCTGTAAGTATCGTGGTTTACGAAGGGATTAGACAGATTCAATTTTTAAATTCAATTAAAAGATAAACCCAAGACTTAAACCAATACCATTTACTTTAATAATATCATCAGAAGTTCCAATGCCTTCATTGGTTAAACTCACGGTTTTATGCGAGTAGAAAATATCCGAAACCAGGAATAATCTGTTTCCAACCTTAAATTTATAACCAACACCGAAATTAAACGCAATTCCTTTTTTAAAATCAGAATCAGCACCTCCAAAACTTAAATTTGGACCTATATCCAAGTAGAAATAGGTTGAATCTTCGGCATCTGAAAAATAACCCCTTAGGTCTAGAAATAAGGGGAGTGTTTTAAAATTAGGGCTATTATACTCATCAATACCAACACCTAATCCAAGCGAAAAATAGCGGGAAACAAAATATCCATTTATCGTCTGAACACTCCAGGCATGAGCACCTGCGGCATCTAAATCAGAAAAAATATTCCCAACCCCTTCAATAAAACGTTCTTGTTTTAAACTTGTAATAGCAGAGAAACTTACTTTAGTAATATTAAAAAAACCGCTGTTTTTATTCGTGTCTTTTGAAGAATTAGTCGAATTATCTTGTCCAAAAGAACACATTGAAATTAAAAACAGTATACAGAATGCTTTTTTCATGGAAATTGATTTTCAAGTTAAAAACTTCACGGTGTCAAAAAAAGTAAAAACACATCAATAAACAAGATAAAAACTAATTTTTCAGCTCAAACTAAAAGCCTTTAAAATTCATCAAGAGAAATTTGTATTGAACACAATTGGAACACGCGATATTTTCAATCGCATTTAAATCCACATTTTTACAACCATTGTTTGAATGCTCATGCCAATATTTTATCTTTGCAAACTTAATTAACCCATGATTCATGAAGATTTCTTATAACTGGCTTAAACAATTCATAAAAACGGATTGGAATCCAGAGCAAATTAGTGAACTTTTAACCGATTTAGGTCTTGAAGTAGAAGGCTTAAACGCATATCAATCTGTAAAAGGCGGATTGGAAGGCATTGTAGTTGGCGAAGTATTAACTTGTGTACAACACCCAAATGCAGATCGACTAAAAGTAACCACTGTTTCCATTGGTACAGATGCACCTTTGCAAATAGTTTGTGGTGCACCTAACGTTGCTGCTGGACAGAAAGTACCTGTAGCCACGATTGGAACAACACTTTACACTGCGGAAGGCGAAGCATGGACGATAAAAAAAGGTAAAATTCGTGGTGAGGAAAGTCACGGAATGATTTGCGCTGAAGATGAACTAGGTTTAGGAAAAGGTCATGACGGCATCATGGTTTTAGATTCTAAAATCAAAGTTGGGTCACGAGCGGCAGATATATTCAACATTGAAAATGACCAAGTTTTTGAAATTGGCTTAACACCTAATCGTTCAGACGCTATGAGTCATTATGGCGTGGCGCGAGATTTACGTGCTGGTTTCACACAAAAAGAAATTAATACAGAACTTATTACACCTTCGGTCAGTGCATTTCAAGTGGAAAACAGAGCATTACGGATTGATGTTGATGTGATAAATAAAAATTTAGCACCGCGTTATTGTGGTTTAACCATATCAAACATAAAGGTAACGGATTCGCCAGCATGGCTACAAAACCGTTTAAAAGCCATAGGTCTGACACCTAAAAACAACATTGTTGATGCTACTAATTATGTGCTTCATGAATTAGGCCAGCCCTTACACGCTTTTGATGCTAACAAAATAACAGGCAATAAAATAGAAGTTAAAACACTTCCACAAGGCACCAAATTCATCACGTTAGACGGTGTTGAACGTGAACTTCATGAAGAAGATTTAATGATTTGTAACGCAGAAAAACCCATGTGTATTGCAGGTGTTTTTGGCGGAATAGATTCTGGAGTAACTGAAAATACAACGAGTATATTTTTAGAAAGTGCGTATTTTAATCCTGTAAGTGTACGAAAAACAGCCAAACGCCACAATTTAAATACGGATGCGTCTTTCCGTTTTGAACGTGGTATTGATCCAAATATTACAGAATACGCTTTAAAACGTGCTGCCATTTTAATTACAGAAATAGCAGGCGGTCTAGTATCAAGTGAAATTATTGATTTTTACCCAAATAAGTTTGAAGATTTTCAAGTACGCTTAAGTTTTGATAATGCTAAAAAACTAATTGGAGAAGAAATTCCAAAAGATATCATTAAACGTATTCTAATGTCTTTAGATATTAGAATTAATAATGTAACCGAAACAGGACTAGGCTTAACGGTTCCTGCGTACAGAAATGATGTGCAACGTGAAGCTGATATTATAGAAGAAGTTCTACGTGTTTACGGCTATAACAATATAAAAACGACGGAGAAATTAAACGCTTCTATTTCCAATACCGGAAAATTTGAAGACTATAAACTCCAAAACATTATTGGCAACCAATTGGTTTCACAAGGTTTCTATGAAACGTTAACCAACTCATTAACATCCCCAGACTATGTGCCATTACATGCTGATTTAAAAGCAGAGCACAATGTAGAAATGCTAAACCCATTAAGCATAGATTTAAGTGTTTTAAGGCAGTCTATGTTGTTTTCTGGACTAGAAAGTTTACGACATAATTTAAATCGTCGTCGTGAAGATTTAAAACTATTTGAATTTGGAAAAACGTACCATAGCTACACAGACAGTCGTGAGGAATTTAAACATTTATCGATTCTGATTACAGGAGATCGTTATGAAAATCGTTGGAATACAGAAAGCAAACCAAGTGACTTCTTCTATTTAAAAGGAACGATTGAAACTATTTTTGCACGATTAGGCATAACGAAACTAAAAGCGTCTCCAGTAAAATCTGCTGTTTTCAGCGAAGGTATGATGCTAACCTTTGGTAAAACGAAGTTGGTAGAATTCGGATTGGTTAAAAAATCTATCTTGAAGCATTTTGATATTTCAAAACCTGTTTTATTTGCCGATTTTAATTGGGATGATGTGATTGAAACCGCCAAATACAACCGTGTTTCATATAGCGCCATTTCAAAATATCCAGAAATTCGTCGGGATTTTGCTTTACTTATAGACCATTCAGTTTCTTTTGAAAGTATTCACACCATTGCCAAACAGTCTGAAAAACACTTATTAAAAAGCATCAACCTTTTTGATGTATACCAAGGAAGTAATTTACCCGCTGGAAAAAAGAGTTATGCGGTAAGTTTCACCTTTCAAGATGCGAATAAAACCTTGACAGATAAACAAATTGATAAGATTATGAGCAAACTACAAGCGAGTTTTGAAAATCAGCTAGGTGCTGAATTGCGATAAAATTCAAATTGAAGTCTCTATTATATATTATAATAAGCTTATTTAGCTTTTCACTTTGCGCTCAAAACAACTTTGGCTTAGAGCGTGAAAGGGACACAACTTTTTGGGAATTATTAAAATACGATTCAAAAAAAACAGCTCAAGGTATTGGATATGCTTTTAGTAGACCTGCCCACTGGAACGAAACGGACTTTAGAAAGCTAACAACACTTGCTGTTGGTGTGTTTGCATTATCCTTAGCTGATGAAGAAATTAATAGATTTACAACCAGCCAAGTTGATACTTACCCACAAATAGGGCGAGATTTCGGATTTAAATTGGGTAAACCGCAAACCTTCTTTCTATTAAATGCAGGACTATATGGTTTTGGTCTGTTTACTAAAAATGAGGCTGTTAGAAAAACTAGTGTTCTAATCATATCATCAGCTATAACGGCAGGAACTATTCAAAGCGTTAGCAAAACCGTTTTTGGTCGTGCCAGACCAAATTCAGGATTTGATTATAACGTTTTTAAGCCTTTTTCCAATGAAGCTAATTTCCATTCGTTTCCATCTGGACATACCGTTTTATCAGTTACTCTTGCCCATTCATTGGCTAAACAATTTGATAATATTTGGGTTAAAGTCGGTATTTACTCTTTAGGTTCCATAACGCCAATTACCCGTTTAGTTGAAGGTGCACATTGGTTAACAGATGTTGCCATAGGAACAATTTTAAGTGTTGTAGTGGTTGATAGTATAGACAAATTCTTATCCAAGACAAATGCTTATACTTATAAGAAAAATCAACATATTAGCTGGAATTTAACGCTTTCTGGAAATCAACTAGGTGTAATAGGTGTTTTTTAAACATAAAAAAGCCTCGAATAATTCGAGGCTTTTTTTTTCGGTCAATAAGTTAAATATAAATTATATTACTTTAACGTTTATTGCATTAAGTCCTTTTCTTCCTTCTTCTAAATCGAATTCTACTGCATCACCTTCACGAACTTCGTCGATTAATCCAGAAATGTGAACAAAATGTTCTTTGTTTGTGTCATCTTCTACGATAAATCCAAATCCTTTAGAATCGTTGAAGAATTTTACTGTTCCTTTACTCATTGTAATAGTTTAAAAATTTTAATAATACACAAATATAATTATATAAACGGATGTTCTGAACTTTTTAGAACATTTTTTTATAATCACAAAACCAAAACTGAAGAAAAAAGCTACTTTTTTATGGTTTAATTTCACTCAAAAAGTAGGCAAGGATACGGTTATTTCGTATATTAATGAGTCTTAATTAAGACATCGAAAATATGGATTCTGACTATAAAAAAATTTACACTGGCAGTTTTATTATTGCCCAATTAATTGTTGATAAACTGGATGCTATTGGTATTTCCGCAATCGTTAAAGATGAAAGTGAATCTGGTAGATTAGCTGGTTTTGGCGCTTCTATTTCAGGATCGCAAGATATTTATGTGAATATTGAAGAACTCTCTGAAGCTATTCCTGTTGTGGATAGTGTAACCTCTGAACTTGGCGCACATTAAAAACCAATCACTTTCCGAATTTTTCAAAAAAAAATCTCATTACTGTATTTCAAAAATTTATCTAAGTCCGTTTGAGCGCAGTCGAAAACAATTCAGTTTTTGAATTTTAATCATTTCGACTACGCTCAATGTGACAGATTTAAATACTTTATGGGCAACCTTTTAAAGTTAAACTGTAACGGAATACATTTTTTGACGCATTTCCTTAATTTTAGGATCCTGCATATACTCATCAAAAGTTGTATATCTGTCAATAACACCTGTAGGTGTCAATTCCACGACACGGTTAGCAACCGTTTGTGCAAATTCATGATCATGGGTTGAAAATAACACCGTTCCTTTAAAGTTTTTAAGCGAATTATTAAAGGCTGTAATACTTTCTAAATCCAAGTGGTTTGTTGGTTCATCTAACTGTAGTACATTGGCACGCATCATCATCATGCGACTTAACATACAACGTACTTTTTCACCTCCAGATAATACATTGGATTTTTTCAACGCTTCTTCACCACTAAAAATCATTTTTCCAAGGAAACCACGAATATGAACTTCCTCGCGTTCTTCTTCCGTTTTAGCCCATTGACGTAACCAATCAACCAAGGTTAAATTATTCTCAAAAAACGAACTGTTATCTAAAGGCAAATAGGATTGGGTTGTTGTAATTCCCCAATCAAATTTTCCCGCATCAGCTTGATCTTTTCCATTTAAAATTTGATAAAATGCCGTTGTAGCTCTGGAATCTTTAGAGTACAATACCACTTTATCTCCTTTGTTTAAATTCAAATCGATATTACTAAAAAGTACGTCACCATCAATAGATGCTGCAAGTCCTTGAACATTTAAAATTTGATCTCCAGCTTCACGTTCACGCTCAAAAATAATGGCAGGATAACGACGACTGGTTCTTCTAATTTCAGATATATCTAGTTTATCAATCATTTTCTTTCTACTAGTAGCTTGTTTGCTCTTCGCTACGTTGGCAGAAAAACGACGTATAAATTCTTCTAATTCTTTCTTTTTCTCTTCAGCTTTTTTATTCTGCTGTGCATGTTGTCTGGCTGCTAATTGAGACGATTCATACCAAAACGTATAATTTCCAGAAAAGTGATTTATTTTTCCAAAATCAATATCAGAAATATGGGTACAAACAGCATCTAAAAAGTGTCTATCGTGAGATACAACAATGACACAATTTTCATAATTAGCTAAAAAGTTTTCTAACCACGAAATGGTTTCATAATCCAAGTCGTTAGTAGGCTCATCCATAATAAGCACATCTGGATTTCCAAATAAAGCCTGCGCTAAAAGCACCCGCACTTTTTGCTTACCATCCAAATCCTTCATTAGCGTATAATGGTGCTCTTCTGAAATCCCTAGGTTAGATAGCATGGCAGCTGCATCACTATCCGCATTCCAACCGTTCATTTCTTCAAATAACACCTGAAGCTCTCCAATTTTTTCGGCATTTTCATCTGTATAATCCGCATAAAGTGCATCTATTTGAGATTTCAATTTATGAAGTGGCTTATTCCCCTGAATTACAGTTTCCAAAACCGTATCTTCATCATGAAGGTTGTGATCCTGCTCTAAAACAGACATACGCTTACCTGGTTCTAAATGCACACGTCCAGAAGTTGGATCCTGCTTTCCAGAAATAATTTTTAAAAACGTAGACTTTCCTGCTCCATTGGCCCCTATAATCCCGTAGCAATTACCATTATTAAATGTGGTACTCACTTCGTCAAAAAGGACGCGCTTGCCAAATTGAACTGATAAATTTGAAACTGATAACATGTATAACTTTTTAAGTTTTGCAAAAGTACTAAAAAGCCTTCATAAGTCGAAACAAATCCAACTATATTAATATTTAACAACGTGTTAACAGCATGTGACAGGTACAACTTTTACATTTGTGAATTAAGTCCACAATCTATTCGATAACATATCTATGAGGGAATTTAAACTTATTTGCGCTTTAGTTGTATCTACCTTTGCTTTAATATCTTGTAAAAAAGATACTAAAGCTGATGAAGGAGCTGCATATTTTGGTGGCGAAGTTGTAAACCCTAAAAATAGTTTTGTAATCTTATCCAAATCTGAAAAGATATTGGATACCATTCGGTTAGATGAAAACAATCGGTTTCTGTACAAAATAGAAAATGTTGAAAAAGGGCTTTATACCTTTCGCTTATGGGCTTCTGAAGGATTAGAATATCAAATGGTTTTATTGGAACCTAATGACAGTATTCTTTTTAGACTCAACACATTGGAGTTTGATGAATCTTTAGTGTACACCGGAAATGGTGCAAAAAAGAACAATTACTTAATTAATCTTTTTTTAGATGGTGAAGCAGAAGACAAAACCATATTAGGTTTTAGCCAATTAACTCCAATGGAATTTGAACGTCGTTTGGATTCTATACGAGACCATAAACTACGGCGATTGAAGCAGTTTAATGCGAAAAACCCATCATCTGACACCTTTAACAATTTAATAAAAGGTAATATTAATTACGATTATTATTTAAGCAAGGAAGTTTATCCATTTGTAAATTATGGCAATACAGAACGTGCAAATTTTAATGAACTTCCTGAAGACTTTTATGGTTATAGAAAGGATATTAATTACAATTATTGTGAATTAATGGATTACTTCCCTTACTACTCCTTCCTTAAACATCATTTTGAAAATCTAGCATTATCTGAACATTTCAAAACATCAGAGGATAGCGTTTTTAATTTGAAATCTTTAGACTACAACCTTATTAAAATGAATTTAATTGATAGTTTAATGGTTAATGATTCTATTAAGAATTCATTATTAGCACAAACCGCTGTGGAGTTTATGAGCAATAGCAAAAACACAGATGACTATGATAAAGTATTGCATTCATTCTCCGCCAAAAACACGAATGAAAAGAACGACCATTATGTAACAAATATGGTTAATTCATTAAAAGGATTGAAAGCAGGTCAACGCTTACCAGAAGTTACAGTTCTGAATTATAATAGCAAAGAATTAATTTTAGATAAAATAATTAAAAGGCCAACGGTTATTTATTTTTGGTCTTCAGTATATCGTTCTCATAGCGATAGCCACAGAAAAGCTACTGAATTAAAAATAAAGTATCCTGAAGTCGATTTTATAGCTATTAATGCAACCGCTACTAATCTACCTAATTGGAAAAAACAGCTTTCTCAATATAATTATTCAAAATTTGACGAGTTTATATTTAAAGAGCCTGAAATAGCCAAACACAAATTAGCTATTTCGCCAATAAATAAAGTGATGATTATTGATAAGAATGGCAAGGTTGTCAATGCACATACCAATATGTTTTCTATTATGTTTGAAGAAGAATTACTTGGATTGCTTAATCAATAACCTGTAAAAACACAGCATAAAAAAAGCCTTAACTATCATGTTAAGACTTTTTTATTTTATAAATTCTTCTGTCTAATTTCCTTTCTTGAAATCCTCTAAAAATTTTGCTAATCCAATATCGGTTAAAGGGTGTTTTAGTAACCCTTCAATAGCGCTTAATGGACCAGTCATAACATCAGCTCCTAATTTTGCACAATCAATAATATGCATGGTATGACGAACAGATGCCGCTAATATTTCAGTATCAAAATCATAGTTGTCATAAATGTGACGAATTTCAGAAATCAGGTTTAATCCATCTGTTGAAATATCATCCAAACGACCAATAAAAGGCGATACATACGTGGCTCCTGCTTTGGCTGCCAATAAGGCTTGACCTGCTGAAAAAACTAACGTTACGTTGGTTTTAATCCCTTTATCTGAAAAATACTTACAGGCTTTTATGCCGTCTTTAATCATTGGTAATTTCACCACAATCTGCTCATGTAATTCTGCCAATGCTTCGCCTTCACGAACCATACCATCATAATCCGTTGCAATAACTTCGGCACTAACATCACCATCTACAATCTTGCAAATGTCCACATAATGTTTCATAATATTGTCGTGACCTGTAATGCCTTCTTTAGCCATTAATGACGGATTGGTAGTTACACCATCCAAAACACCTAAATCCTGCGCTTCACGAATCTGATCTAAATTAGCTGTATCAATAAAAAATTTCATAAGTAATAGTTTGTCTATTCTGCAATTGCAGACATATTAATATATAGTTGTGTGTGTGTTCCCTTTATTTAGGATTGTAAAATTACAATTTATAATGATTCATGAGGAGTTTTTCATAAACTTTATCTGGGAGAATTCGCTTTAAAACAATCGAAAATTTTTGCATAAACTCCCCCACTTTATAATGAACTTTAGGGTTTGGCGTATTGATTATTTTATGAATTGCCTTCGCCATCTCTAAAGGATCTTTGCCAGTATCTACATGCGTATCCATTAATCTCAAAGTATTCCCATAAGGTCCTTTATACGGTGAACCTTCTAAAACAGGTGCATGATAACGACCAGATGCTATATTGGTTGCAAAATCGCCTGGTGCTACATTGGTCATCTGGATATTAAATGCCTTTATTTCCATTCGGAATGCTTCTGTAATCAGTTCTAGAGCACCTTTACTCGCTGAATAAATACCACGATATGGCAATCCCATATAACCCGCAATTGATGTTACGTTAATAATTAAACCGGATTGTTGCTTTCGCATTTGTGGCAAAACGGCTTTGATAACATTAATAGGACCAAAAAAATTGGTCTCAAAATTATTTCGGATTTCTTCTTCGGGAATTTCCTCAATGGGTCCTGTAATACCAACGCCTGCATTATTAATCACAACATCTAACCGACCTGCTTTTTCAATAACGCGATTTACGGTATCAATAATCGTATAAGATTTGTTAACATCTAAACCTAGAATAGGAAAATTACTAGTCGTATACTTTTCTGGTGAACGACTTGTACCAAAAACTGTGAATCCTTTAAGCGTTAAGTAATCTCCTACCGACTTCCCAATTCCAGATGAACCTCCTGTTATTAAAACAACTTTAGACATATATAATAAAATTAATCCTGTAAAATTAAGAATGTATTATTGAAAAAGTCTATAAAAAGAAAAAGATTTGCAAACTAACAGTCTACAAATCTTATTTATAAAAAAATCCTTTCGTATTTGTGAAAGGAAAAGTAAAGGCACAAAAAAAGGCAAGCTACCTACATCACACCGCTACGACCATCTACCTTTGCTGCGTTCCCGCCCTGGAGGATTCAACAGGAGCTGGTTGTGTAGGACTTGCCCGCTGCAAAGATACAATCTTTTAAATTTTTCACAATGATTTTTTAAACTGAATTTTAATAAATATCTTGCTCCAAATAACTAACAACTCATGAAGCTTTATAAGTCTCTTACTATCATAATTTTATGCCTCACTTTGGTTGCTTGCGGCACCAATATTAATGAAGCAAAAAAGGATATTTCTATCAAAACCAATGTATCAAATGATGCTTTTACGCTTGGTGACCACTTGAAACTGTCCATTTCTAATCCTAAAAATCATGAAATAGGTTCGGTAAATTATACTTTGGACGGAAAGGACATCCAATCTTCAGAAACACTTAATAATATGAAATTAGGTATTCATGAATTAGTTGCATCTTTTAGTTTGAATGGGGAATCAACTAGCATTTCTAAAAGCATTACCATTTTAAATAACCAAACACCCAAAATTTATACCTATACAATTATTAACGAATACCCACACGACCAAACGTCCTACACACAAGGGTTGGAATTTCACAATGGCGAATTATATGAAGGTACTGGACAATATGGTGGCTCCAAGCTTCGAAAAGTAGATTATAAAACTGGTGAAGTTTTAAAAAACATCGATTTATCAAACGAATATTTTGGCGAAGGCATTACCATACTTAATGATAAAGTGTATCAACTAACATGGAAAAAAGGCACGGGCTTTGTTTACAACGTGAATACCTTTGAAAAAACTGGTAGCTTTAAATATGGTGAAAGTTTAGAAGGCTGGGGAATTTGCAACGATGGCTCTAAATTATATAAGAGCGATGGTACCGAAAAAATTTGGACTCTTAATCCAGAAACCTTAACCGAAGAAGGTTACATCCAAGCCTACCACAGCAAAGGAAAAGTAGTAGAATTAAATGAACTAGAATGGGTTAATGGCAAAATATATGCGAACCGTTGGAATAAAAATGGTGTAGCAATTATTAATCCTGAAAATGGTGCTGTTGAAGGTGTGATTGATTTTACACCACTTCATAATATGGTAACCAAACACCCTAAATTAGATGTGTTAAATGGAATTGCCTACAACCCAGACACTAAAACCATTTTTGTAACTGGAAAATATTGGGATAAACTCTTTGAGGTTGAAATAACTGAAAAGTAGTTTAAAATATGTCTATTAAACGTTTAAGGTTTGCCTTATGTTACATTTGATGCATTAGCTTTGCCAGGAAAACACCATGATACTATGCAAACATTTGAAACTAAAATCACAGTCACTTCAGACGATATTGATAATCTAAATCACGTTAATAACGTACGTTATGTGCAATGGGTTGAAGACGTTGCTAAAATGCATTGGTTTACAAAGGCACCAAACTCCATAACTGATAATTATTTATGGATTATGCTGTCGCATCATATTACCTACAAAAAGCCAGCATTTTTAAATGATGAGATTACACTAAAAACATACGTCCCAAACTCGGAAGGTGTTACCTGCACACGTGTTGTTGAAATATTAAATGGTGACACTTTATTAGCTAAATCGGAAACCACTTGGTGTTTTATGGATAGTAAACGGATGAGACCAACCCGAATAACCGAAGACATAAAAAATATATTTCTCTAATTTTTATAGCTTTCATACGAAATCATCAATTCAAAAGTTATATTTTTGAACAAATTGATATCATCTAATAAAACGAGCATGCTAGAAGCTTTATCACCTAAAGGATTGATTAATAGCATGTGACAATTAAAACAATAAAATAATCACATGAAACGTATTATTTACTTTCTTTTTTGCATTGGCTTTTTAATGCTATGGAGTTCTTGTCGTAAAGATTTAGAATTTTCTCAAAGCTCTGGAAATCTAGAGTTTTCAAGAGACACGGTTTATTTGGACACTGTTTTTACCAATATAGGCTCTAGCACGTACAATTTAAAAGTCTACAACCGCAGTAATGATGACATCAGTATTCCAAGCATCACTTTGGCCGCTGGCATGAATTCTGAATACCGACTGAACGTAGATGGTATGTCTGGAAATTCCTTTGAAAATGTCGAGATTCTAGCTAAAGATAGTATGTTCGTTTTTATTGAAACGACTATAGATATCAACAACCTACCAAATACTGGCGAGTTTTTATACACAGATAAAATTGTATTCGATTCAGGTGCCAACATGCAAGATGTGGATTTGGTTACCTTGGTAAAAGATGCCGTTTTTATTTATCCAAACCGTGATAATAGCACAGGGATTATAGAAACACTAACCTTAAATGTGGGAGGCGAAATATTAGAAACAGATATTCAAGGACGCTATTTAATGCCTGACGAATATACATTTACCAACGATAGACCTTACGTAGTTTATGGTTATGCAGCGGTTCCAAATGGTGAAACTTTAACTATTAATCCTGGAACACGTGTTCATTTTCACGCGAATTCTGGGTTATTAGTTTCTGAAGGTGCATCCTTGAATGTGAATGGTGCTTTAAGTTTAGACCAAGACGTATTAGAAAACGAAGTTATTTTTGAAGGCGACCGTTTAGAACCAGGATTTAGTGATATTCCTGGACAATGGGGTTCTATTTGGTTATTTCAAGGAAGTGTAAATAATGTTATTAATTATGCAACTATTAAAAATGCAGGTGTTGGTATTTTAAGTGATAGTAATGCCGATGAACCAATTGCTAAACTTACGATTACCAATTCGCAAATTTATAACAGTAGTAATTTTGGCATATTAGGAAGAAACACCTCTATTTTAGCGGAAAACGTTGTGATTAACAATTCCGGACAATCTTCATTTGCCGGAACCGAAGGTGGAATCTATAATTTTACACATTGCACTATTGCTAATTACTGGAATAATAGTTTCAGACAGTTCCCTTCCCTACTCCTTAATAATTTCCGCGAAACGGAAGATGCTATTTTGTTATTCGATTTAACGGAAGCTAACTTCAACAATTGTATTATTTACGGTAATGATAATCCAGAATTCATTTTAGATGAAGTAGCAGATCCAGGGAATATTTTCAATTTTAAATTCACCAATTCGTTGGCACGTTTCCAAGATCCGAATAATAATTTTTCAGGAAATAATTATGATTTTGATAATCCATTGCGTTATGAGAACATGCGCTTTAATAATGATCCTGATTTTAAAAACCCAAGAAACAATGAAATGATTATTGGTTTAGATTCGGGAGCATTAAATATTGGTCCTAATGCATTTTCAAATGATGTCTCTAATGATATTTTAAATGTAAGTAGAACAGCTGCTCCAGATGCTGGTGCTTATCAGCATACGGAATTTTAGAAATGAGGAAAATATTATATGCAATATTATGCGTGATGTTTATTGGTTGTAAAACAGCGGATACTAATTCAACTGAAAAACTTCATGTTAGTGGCTTTAAGAAAGGCGTAACAATAAAAAAAGCTGACTCACCCATATATATTAATGGATTTGAGAGTGCTAAAATTATTCATGACCAAGCGGGTCTTGCTGAAAGCGAATTACAATTTCACTTTACTGCTACTACTGTTGAAACTAGTAAAGTCATGGTCAATAATTTCGGAATATGGAAAAGATACATGTCTTTTCATAGCGAAAAACATCCAGCTTTCGTCTGGGAAGATGTCCAACTCCTAAAAAGTAGTTCTGAAAAATTTACTGTTATAACTGATGGCAACGAAGCCGATGGTTTACAATTTTCTTCTGTTATGGTTATAGATTCTGAAAACAATGATTGTTTGGCTAAAGGATATGAAATGAGGAATGCCATTATTTCATTTTTTTCTGAAGAGCTTAAAAAAAAGCAATCTTATAAATTAATGCAGAAAGCTTACAAAGACTTCTCAAAAACAAATTGAAGTACTAAAATTCGGCCTAAATGAGATTCTTCAGGGCGTTCTGAATGACAAAAAACATCATATAAAAAACCTGCTTGAATTAACAAGCAGGTTTTTTTATTTTATAAGTTGAATCGCCTTAAACAAATAGTGGTAAGTGACTCATCATAGCATTTACTTTGTCGCTAATAGCTTCTAGTTTTGCTTCATCTTCATAGTTCATAATGACCTCATCCACCAAAGCTACAATAGCTTCCATATCGGCTTCTTTTAAACCACGTGTGGTAATCGCTGGTGTTCCAATTCGGATTCCAGAAGTTACAAATGGGCTTTTATCATCAAAAGGCACCATGTTTTTATTTACGGTAATATCAGCTTTTACCAATGCGTTTTCAGCATCTTTTCCTGTAATATTCTTATTTCGTAAATCAATTAACATCATATGATTATCGGTTCCACCAGAAATAATATGGTAATCTCTATCTACAAAAGCCTTTGCCATAGCAGCTGCATTTTTCTTTACTTGTAACATATAGTGCATAAAGTCTTCTGTTAAAGCTTCACCAAAAGCAATAGCTTTAGCTGCAATAATATGCTCTAATGGCCCACCTTGATTTCCTGGAAACACACCAGAATCTAACAACGAGGACATTTTACGCAAGTTGCCATTTTTTAATTTTAAACCAAATGGATTATCAAAATCTTGCCCCATCATAATCATTCCTCCTCGAGGTCCACGTAAGGTTTTATGTGTTGTGGTTGTAACAATATGACAATGCGGTAATGGATCGTTTAAAATACCTTTCGCAATTAAACCCGCTGGATGTGAAATATCACCTAATAATAAAGCACCAACGCTATCTGCAATTTCGCGAAAACGTTTAAAATCCATATCACGAGAATAAGCTGATGCACCACAAATAATCATTTTAGGTTTTTCACGTTCAGCAACTTCGGCTACATGGTCATAATCTATAATTCCCGTTTCTTTTTTAACACCGTAAAAAACAGGATTGTATAATTTTCCTGAAAAGTTAACAGGCGAACCATGTGTTAAATGACCACCATGCGATAAATCGAAACCCAAAATAGTATCACCTGGTTTTAAACACGCTGAATAAACAGCTGTATTTGCCTGACTTCCCGAGTGTGGTTGTACATTTACGTAAGCAGCACCAAATAAAGTTTTGGCACGATCTATAGCCAATTGTTCTACTTCATCTACCACTTCGCAACCACCATAATAGCGTTTGCCAGGATAACCTTCAGCATATTTATTGGTTAAAACAGAACCTGCAGCTTCCATTACTTGGTCGCTTACAAAGTTTTCTGATGCAATGAGTTCTATACCATGAAGCTGTCTTTGTTTTTCAGCTTCTATTAATTCAAAAATCTGTTCGTCGCGTTGCATAAATTTTGGTTATTGTTAAATAGAATTCAAAAATAAGAAATACATTAGTTTAATTCATCAAAAAACATATATTTACTTGACAGATATAATTTTTCGGAAAGGTTAAAGTATTGCTATATTTTACATCATAAATTAGTATAAAAACGAAAAGTTATGTAGGTTTGATTAGAATTTTACAAACACAAAACCACCCTTAGTTATGTCAGTTACAGCTAACAATCCAGATAGAAAATCCTGGTTACACGTAGATAAAAACTCCGATTTCCCAATTCAAAACATTCCATTTGGTGTGTTCCTTACCCGTGATGATATTATCACGATCGGTACACGAATTGGAGATACGGCCATAGATTTAGGTGCTTTACACCAATTAGGGTATTTTGAAGGAATTCCGTTAACTGATGATATTTTTCTTCAAGATTCGTTAAACGATTTTATTGCAGACGGCAGAAAAACATGGCGTTTGGTTAGAAACCGAATTGCTGAAATTTTTGATGCAGAAAACAGTGAATTAAAAGACAATAAGAAAAATAAAGAAACGGTTTTGTTCCGGTTGGATGAGATTGAAATGCAATTACCTGTCCAGATTGGTGATTATACCGATTTCTATTCAAGCATAGAACACGCTACAAATGTGGGCACCATGTTCCGCGATCCTGAAAATGCATTAATGCCAAATTGGTTGCATATTCCGGTTGGATATCATGGTAGAAGTTCATCCATTATACCTTCGGGAATTCCAATACACAGACCTCAAGGTCAAACATTGCCAGCAGGTAGTGACACGCCTATTTTTGGTCCAAGTAAATTGGTGGATTTTGAATTAGAAATGGCATTCATAACAACAGATGCTAACGATTTAGGTGAACCGATTCCTATTGCTGAAGCCGAAGAGTATATTTTCGGATTGGTTTTATTCAATGACTGGTCTGCTCGTGATATTCAAAAATGGGAATATGTACCATTAGGACCGTTTTTAGCGAAAAGTTTTGCGTCGTCCATTTCACCTTGGATTGTAACATTAGATGCTTTAGAGCCATTCCGAGTGGAAAGTCCGAAGCCATTAAAACCACAATTACCTTATTTACAATATAAAGGCAAAAAGAGTTACGACATTAAATTAGAAGTTGCTATTAAGCCAAAAACAGCTAAAGAAACGGTTGTTAGTAAGTCCAATTTCAAATATATGTATTGGAATATGTCTCAACAATTAGCACACCACACTGTTAATGGTTGTCCTGTAAATTCAGGTGACATGATGGGTAGCGGTACCATCTCGGGTTCTACACCAGATTCTTATGGGTCTATGTTAGAATTGAGTTGGAGAGGTGAAAAACCTGTTAAATTACAAGATGGTTCAGAACGTAAATTTATAAATGATTATGATACCGTAATCATGCGCGGCCATTGTGAAAAAGATGGTACACGAATTGGTTTTGGTGAAGTTTCAACGGAATTATTGCCTATTTATGTTCCCAAAAGCAATAAGTAAAAACACCCTTATTATAAAATAGAAAAGCCCACAAATATCATAATTTGTGGGCTTTTTTTTATGTCTTTCCATTATATGCGCTAACTTCTGTGTAATAAAAAATTACGCATCAAGAACCTTGCTTTTTGCAAGCCTACCTGCAACGATACTAATTATTAAAATTTGTATGGCATGAAATAACATTAATGGCAATAATATCATGCCCAGTATCGCCATATTCCCAAATAGTATTTTAGAAAAAACAGTACCGTGCACTAATGATTTTTTAGTCCCGCAAAACTGCGCGGTAATTTGATCTTCTTTTTTGAGCTTTAATTTTCGAGAAATAAAACCCGTTAAAGTAAAGGCAACAACAAATAACATTAAGACACCAACAAAAATGGCGCTTAAATCTAAAAATGAGACCACACTAAAAATATTGTTATTAAAAGATTCTGCGAAGCTCTTATAAATTATCAATACGATTACAGACTTATCAAATACCGTTAATTTGCTACTGTATTTATGTGCTAATTCGCCTAAAAAACGCTGTAATACAAGACCTAAAATTACAGGTATAATGATTTGAACGATGAGTTTGAGGTAAATATCGGTAAAATCAAAACCTGTTTGTGTATTTACAACAAACAAGCCCATCCAGAGTGGCGTAATGACAATTCCAATAATTCCAGATATACTAGCGTTAAAAATGGCTGCTGGTACATTTCCTTTAGCCATAGACACCATAACAACCGATGATGATACCGTTGATGGCAATGCCGCCAAGAAAAAGAAAGCCAACCAAATAGTTTCCTGTTCCTCATTTTGAATCCATGGACGGAATAACAAAACTAACAATGGAAACATTACAAATGTAGCACCTTGCACTAAAAGATGTAATTTCCAGTTTTGAAGTCCCGATTTTAACTGTGTCGGATTTAATTTAAGCCCGTAGAAAAAGAATATAAGCGAAATCCCTATCACACTAATAGTATCGATAGGAACATTACTTTCTTGAGCTCCCCATTGTGGAAAAAAATAAGCAATTATAATAGTCCCAATGATAGATAAAACAAATTTATCAATCTTAAATTTCATGATAGTTCCTTTACTTCTAAATGCTAAATTAAATATTTCCTACAAAACAATAAAAAGTAGTTTAAGAACAAAAATAAGCAACTTTCAATCTTAACAGCTCATTTATAAATTCTACTATTTATTTTTTTAAAGCGCTAGTATTAAATGAAAAAGCACGGTTTATTTTACTGCTATAAACCGTGCTTCTTAAAAAGTGTTCTCAATTTACATTAATTCGGGAAATTACTCATATCCATTAATGACATGGTATTATCACGATGATAACGTGCTAATTTTAAAATTCTACTATCTGGCGAATAATGCATTAATTGATTAACAAAAACACCATAATCGCTTAATGTAGAATACCCAAAAAGTTTACGTCCATATTCGTCATCTAAATCATTTAACTGGCTTGGTTTATACAATCCATAATACCAACCGGTATTAATATAAAAATCACCTTGAACATTAATAATTCCTAATGAATTAGAAATTTCTGGTAACATACCAACACTTGTTTTAAGTGTCGTAGCATTCATAACGTTTCCGGCCATATCCATTTGTAATACGTAACCAACTCCATATTTAATTAAATCTTGTTCAATAGTAGCTGAACTTCCCGCATACATAGGTTTTTCAACAGTACCTGCTTTATACATAGATTCTAAAACTAAATACATGCTCTCGTCTTTAAAAATGAGTTCCGAAATTTTGACATCTGTAATTTCTGCTGGCGAAAAACCCGTTAAACTTTTATATTGCGTTAACGCTTCCACTTTATTATCATTCAACACTTTCTGGTCTGTAATGCTATACATTAAAAGGCGATTGAATTTTCCGGCACTAACACCAAAAGATTTATCTTCATAAAAAGCTATAAAATAATCCTGACTGCCTATTGAAAATACTTTAGGTTCAAATAAAGCCGTCTTTTCAGGAAATGCTAATTGTTTCATTCCTGCTGAAGTCACTTCAATAACTTGATTCGTTTCCGCTTTAAAACCTTTTTCAATGCGCACTAAAAGTACGTTTCCTGAATTGGTAACAGCTACATGCTTTTCATTTGTATCTTCAAAAACCACCTCGTTGCTCCAAACTTCGGCACCATTTGTTGTATTATAAACATGGACGATTGTATTTTTCGGCTCTTTACGTTTAGCATAAGGTGTGTAAACTACCGCTGCAAAATGACCATTTTCTGAAATACGAAATGACATATCGCCAGATTTAGAATTAGACTCAATAGCATGCGTGAAAATTAAACGTGAGGTAAAGGCATCCGTTGTTTTATCGAAAATAATTTCATGAACCTCCATTTTGTCTGTCTTACCAGTATAACCATGTGTGTAAGCCACCACTTGATTTTCGTTACGTTGATACATACCTAAAAAATTGTATAACGTGCTTGCGCCCATACCTGGGAATTCAAAGTTAAACGTATCAACCAAGGCATTTTTCTGATCGAATTTGCGTAAAATAATATCATGCTGACTTTGCATGCCATGTTCATTTATCTGGCTGAATAAATAGGTGTTATAATTATCAGCTAAAACAAATTGAGCTTCTTTTTCAGATTCTGGATTAAACGGAAATTTATCGCCATAACTAAAGTTTTGCGCTTGTAATCCGCTAATAACAGCAAAAAGTAAAATTACTAATGTATGTTTCATAAGTTTAATTATTATAGATTTCTTGTTCTAAACGTTCCAATGTTTTTTCATCATCATAGGATAGTTTAATGTTCACTAAATTTTCTTGTAAATCGTTTAAATACTGCTCTGCTTCTACTTTTCTATTTAAAGCAACATGTAGTTTTATCAGGTTGAAATAAACGTATTGTGCTATTTTAGCATTGTAATCCGCTTTGGAGTCTTTGTAATCCACTAAAGTCAATACATTATTCCAAATATCAATTCCTTTCTGCATGTTTTCCATAGCCGAAATGGTCATTCTTGAATTTGGATCTTCTTGAATTTTCTTCAAATTCGTTAAAACATAAATATGTGCTTTCTCTAACTCGTCATAGGTGTTTTTACGATTTTTAACCACTTCCAAATACATCGATTTTCTTTGATTGATATAACCATAACGCTCATTCAAGAGTTGGTTAATTTTTCGCATAACCTTTTCTAAATATTTCTTCTCTTCCCTATTCTTATTGATATTATTTGTTGGGTAATTAGAAATCATTTCGAATTCCGTAAATAAATCCGTTTTGAAATTTTCTTCGCCATTTAACGTCACCACAATTTTTGTAGGTTGATTAGCAAAAGATTGCCCGGCATTATCTTGAAAATTCACTTTATCAATTTCTACTTGAACATTTAGAATATTCTGACCACGTTCCAAACCATTAATTACAATTTTACTAGCCAAAATGATGTTATCAACAATAACGTAATCATTTAAATCTGGATCTCTATAAATCGGTTCTGCTGGCTTATAATAGGTTGGTCTATTAGGTAAAACTAATGTCGGTTTTTTTCCTTGATCTGTTAAAGCTAATCGTTCTAATAGTGTTAACTCGCTAAATTCTTTCGATTCTAATTCGAATTTTTCCTTCGCCAGTGTAATATCCGTTTCGTGCTGTTCTAATTTTGTTTTGTATTCTGCTTCACTATCAATTACTTTTTGATCGTAAGCTTCTAATTCATTTTGAAAATCATTTTTAGATTGCGCAATAACATCTTCAGTTGTAACATTGTATGGTGAATTAACGGTTACAGCATAAAATTGCTGATCGGTTGGAATGGAAACTTCTGGCAATTGCGACACATTAAACTCCACTTTTTCGCCAGTAATTCCCTGAGCCAAAATCATTTGAATACTCACAAAAAATAGGCATACTATTAAATAATACTTTTTCATTCTTTTTCTTTTTAAATAGTGTGCAAAAATACGAGTTTTTTAGTGATATAAATGGAATGATGTGGACTATTCAAAATTAGTGTAACAACCAAGATGAAAACGCCTTGTAAATCTGTCTCTAACTAAAGTTCAAAAAAAAACTCTCAATATTTAAATTGAGAGTTTCTTCATAATAATTTACTCAAGACAAAAATCTATTCTTTTTTGTAAATAGTAGTCCCTTCTTTAATAGTTTCCATAACAGAAATATCTTTGATTTCCATTGGCGATACTTTAAGTGGATTTTTATCTAGAATTACTAAATCGGCTAACAAACCTGTTTTGAGCATACCTTTTCTATCTTCCTCAAAATACTGGTAAGCTGCATTACTTGTTATGGCTTGTAAAGCATGAAATGGTGAAATACGTTCATCAGCTCCAATGACTTCGCCTTTTCTGGATACACGATTTACCGCAGACCAAACAACAAATAACTGATCAATTGGCACTACATTAAAATCTGTATGATTTGTTGGTTTCAACCCTTTTGAAATAGCTGTTTTCATAGGACTAATAAAGGAAGTTTGTTCCAAACCGCGATTTTCAATATGTGCATCAGCAAAAAAGAAAGTATGTTCGGTATATAATGAAGGTATCATTTTATATTCAACATATTTATCAAGTTGATCTGCTCTTACAAATTGTGAATGAACAATAGTTGTTCGTCTTTCTTTTGCTGGGTTTCCGTTACTTGCAAATTCGTGTGCTTTTATACACATATCAATGGCTCCATCTCCATTTGCATGAAAAGTAGATTGCAAGTTATTATCATATACTTTTTTCAACATAGCATTCACCTCATCTTGGGAAAAAGTAGACTCACCTAACCAATCCGTCTCGCCACTTGGTCCACCTGTTAAATACGGTGTTGTAAATAAAGCTGTACGTCCTTGAGGCGATCCATCAATGGTGATTTTAATTCCTCCTAATTTAAATTTATTGTCATAATTTCCAAAAGCATCTACGCCATATGTACTTAAAACACTATCTAATTCTGTAATAAACGGATATGAAACAACATCAATAAACAAGGCGTTATCATCAGCTGCTTTTTTCAGAATAATCACATCAGACAAGTGAGACAATCCCTCTTGAGCGGTTGTAATTCCTGCTTCGGCATAAATCATTTGCCCATCCTTTATTTGTTGCACCAATTCGGCTTCAGATGGTTTTGGTAAATCTTCAAAAATAGGAAGAAATGCCGTTTCCATAATTAATCCGTAAGGTTCATTTGTTCCTGGCTTTCTAACAATGATTCCACCTGGAGGCGTTTCCGTTTTATCCGAAATGTTGAATTTTTCCATGGCTTTAGAGTTAATTACTGCGCCATGTAATGATACGTGCATAACCAAAACTGGATTATTTGGAAAAGCCGCATCCAAATCATCTCGGTTTAGGAGCTTTCCATCTGGCATAATTGTATCATCATAGCCATATCCCATAATTAGTTCGCCTTCAGGAATACTTTTTTCTGTTTGAATATTTTTTAAAGCCTCTACAATACCAGCAACATCATTGGCATTACCAACAGGAGATGGTGAGCAATTAGCTTGGTTACTCATAGATAAGGCATTAATAAAATGACTGTGTGGATCTATAAATCCTGGCAATAAGGTTTTACCTTCAAGATCAATTATTTTATAGGAACCAGTAGTTTTCAGCGCTTCGTCAAAACTTCCAGCGAAACTAATTTTTCCGTCCGTTACAACTAGAGATTCAACATACTCGGCAGTTTCGCCAGACATGGTAATAATATCACCATTGTAATAAAAGGTTGAAATAGATTTATTTTCGGTGACATTCTTTGAAGTTTCTGAATCTTTGCAAGCAAAAACTAGAAATGTAATAAAAACGATAGAGAGTAGTTTTTTCATTGAAATATGGGTTAATGTTAGTTCTAATTCTCTAACAAACATAATTAAAATCAACGTGAAACCTCCATAAAACTAGTTGATTATACTAAAGATATCTATTTAGCTCTAATGCATTAATTCCACCATGACTGGCATGGGCAACGGCTGTGCCATTTCTAATAATTAATAATTGTGGTGACTCATGAAGCACTTGAAACTTATAACCTGTTTCATGACTAACATCACGATAATTCAATAAATCTAAATAATATAAATCCGCATTTAAATCTACATCAAATGCATCAACAAACTGATTCATCACCATTTTACTAATACCACAGCGTGTAGAATGTTTAAATATCATTTGCGTTTTGGTGTTAGATTTTTTAGCAATTTCATCTAATTGTCCAACCGTGGTTAAAGCTTTCCAAGGCAATAACTTTTCCTCTTTAGGCTCACTGGAACCGCCAAATAACTTATTTATAAAACCCATTTTTCTAATTCTAAAATTTGTATCTTAAAGGTAAGTCGAAACAAGTTTACAAATCTTACAAACTGACTAAACGTCACGCTACAACTAGCTTTACGCGACATTTTGTCGCTAAACATGAAGTGGTAAGATTATTGACTTATAGCTATCAAACACAACAACTAGTAATAACAAAACATATAAACACATCCCTTAAAACGGATTATATACTATTATGAATTTAAATAATTATACCATAAAATCACAAGAAGCCATTCAGCAAGCCCAACAGCTTGCCCAAGGGTTTGGACATCAACAAATAGAAAATGAACATATTTTTAAAGCGCTTTTTAATATTGATGAAAACGTTTTACCGTTTCTATTAAAAAAGTTGAATGTAAACATTCCAATTTTAGAACAGGCTCTAGATAAGCAACTAGAAAGCTTTTCTAAAGTATCTGGTGGCGAAATTATGCTTTCACGAGAAGCAGGAAAAACCTTAAATGAAGCAGCAATAGTGGCAAAAAAAATGACCGATGAATATGTTTCAATCGAACATTTAATATTGGCTATTTTTAAATCGACCAGTAAAATTGCCCAAATGCTAAAAGATCAAGGTGTTTCTGAAAAGCACTTAAAAGCTGCTATTGAAGAATTACGTCAAGGTGATCGTGTAACATCGCAAAGTCAAGAAGAAACGTATAATTCATTGAATAAATACGCCAAAAACCTGAACCAATTAGCCAAAGAAGGTAAATTAGATCCAGTTATTGGTCGTGATGAAGAAATACGACGCATACTTCAAATTTTATCTCGAAGAACTAAAAACAACCCCATTTTAGTTGGTGAACCAGGAACTGGTAAAACCGCTATTGCGGAAGGTTTAGCACATAGAATTGTAGATGGTGATATTCCTGAAAATTTAATCGACAAACAAATTTTCGCTTTAGATATGGGAGCTCTTATTGCAGGTGCCAAATATAAAGGTGAATTTGAAGAACGTTTAAAAGCTGTTATCAAAGAAGTAACAACTAGCGAAGGCGACATTGTTCTTTTTATTGATGAGATCCATACCCTTGTAGGTGCAGGTGGTGGTCAAGGCGCTATGGATGCTGCCAATATTTTAAAGCCAGCATTAGCGCGTGGTGAACTACGTGCTATTGGAGCAACAACTTTGGACGAGTATCAAAAATACTTTGAAAAAGATAAAGCATTGGAACGTCGTTTTCAGAAAGTAATGGTGGATGAGCCAGATACGGAAAGCGCCATTTCTATCCTTCGTGGAATTAAAGAGAAGTATGAAACACACCATAAAGTTCGTATAAAAGATGAAGCTATCATTGGTGCTGTGGAATTATCAGAACGATACATTACCAACCGTTTTTTACCAGATAAAGCTATTGACTTAATGGACGAAGCAGCTGCTAAATTACGAATGGAAATCAATTCCAAACCAGAAGAATTAGATGTGCTGGATAGAAAAGTGATGCAGTTGGAAATTGAAATTGAAGCCATTAAGCGTGAAAAAGATGAAACGAAATTAAAAACGTTACGTGCTGATTTAGCAAACTTAAAAGAAGAACGCAACGAGCTGAATGCCAAATGGAAAAGCGAAAAAGTAGTCGTAGATAATATCCAAACGGCAAAATCCGATATTGAAGAATTTAAACTAGAAGCCGAACGCGCTGAACGAGATGGTGACTATGGCAAAGTAGCTGAAATTCGCTATGGAAAAATAAAAGAAGCACAAGAACGTTTGGAAACCCTTCAAAAGGAATTGCAAGCCAATCAAAGTGAAAGTTCCTTGATAAAAGAAGAAGTCACTTATGATGATATTGCCGAAGTGGTAGCTAAATGGACGGGTATTCCAGTAACCAAAATGTTACAGAGTGAACGTGAAAAGCTTTTAAAATTAGAAGACGAACTTCACAAACGTGTTGTTGGTCAAGAAGAAGCTATTGTTGCGGTTAGTGATGCCGTAAGACGCTCTAGAGCTGGTTTACAAAATCCACAAAAACCGATTGGCACCTTCCTATTTTTAGGAACAACAGGTGTGGGTAAAACGGAATTAGCAAAAGCATTGGCTGAATATTTATTCGATGATGAAACGGCTATGACCAGAATTGACATGAGTGAATACCAAGAACGCCATGCGGTAAGCCGATTGGTTGGGGCACCTCCAGGGTACGTTGGTTATGATGAAGGCGGTCAGTTAACCGAAGCTGTAAGACGTAAGCCATATTCAGTTGTTTTATTAGATGAAATTGAAAAGGCGCATCCAGATACTTTCAATATTTTATTACAAGTATTAGATGAAGGTCATTTAACGGATAACAAAGGACGACTTGCAGATTTTAAAAACACGATTATCATTATGACCTCCAATATGGGAAGTCAGATAATTCAAGAGAAATTTGAAGCGACAAAAGATGTTGATGCCGCTATGGAACTAGCAAAAATAGAAGTGCTTGGTTTGCTAAAACAAAGCGTAAGACCTGAATTTTTAAACCGTATTGATGATACCATTATGTTTACACCTTTAACACAGGATAACATTACAGAAATTGTAGGATTACAATTAAAAGGAATCACCAAAATGATAGGAAAACAAGGCATCACGTTTGATGCAACACCAGAAGCCATTGCCTATTTAGCTAAAAAAGGTTACAATCCAGAATATGGTGCGCGACCGGTTAAACGCGTGATTCAGAAAGAAGTTTTAAATGAATTAAGTAAAGAAATTTTATCTGGAACTGTTTCAACAGACAGTATTATTCTACTAGATGCTTTTGATGATAAATTAGTTTTTAGAAATCAAGGTGATTTAGTATCAGAAGAATATTAAATTTTTCTTAAAACAAAAATAAATAGTCCGAAAGGACGTTTTCATTAATAAGTTGGTTAGTTAGTTTGAAAAAGCAACGTAAATCCCTAAAGGGGCGCACGTTGCTTTTTTTATATGAGTTTTTGAGATTTTGCATTGCAAAAATTTTTGCTTATTTTCCTAGTATATACAGTTATAACATTAAAATCAACATTTAAGAATAAAATAGCGTAAGTTTATTTTAGCTTAAAATTAAAACAAAAGATATGGGCATGTTTCATTATTACGATTTACCAGGTGCTGAAATTTTTGTTTTTGACGATTTTCTTATTTGCCAAATAGGTGAAGGCATGGAAATCCATCCAGAACATAATACAAACTTAAAAGAAGTGATTGAAAAGCATTTTTTAGGTAAACATATTGGCTATATATCCAATCGCGTAAACTCCTATTCAGTAGACCCGCTCACTTATGTTGAAACGGAAAAAATCCCCAATTTATTAGCTATGGCCATAATTCCTGAAACCGAAATTATGCGAAAGAATGCCGAATATGAACGTAATTTTTATGATAAACCTTATGAAATATTCGATTGTTTAGGTGATGCTATTAATTGGATTCATTGTCTTATTAGAGAAAAAACAAATTCATAAATAGAAAAAGCCGCATACATGCGGCTTTTTCTATTTTGATAATTTAGCAAGTCAATTAGAATTTTCTACCAATACCCAAACCAACTACTAATGGGTTAATATCTACCTCTACTGGTAAAATACCTGCTCCAGTATTTACTTCAACATCTGTTGAAATTAATAATTGTTTCACATCTAGGTTTAAAAACCACTTGTCATTTAGATTGTAATCAACTCCTACTTGAAATGAAAATCCAACCGTGTTCTCATAGTCCATATCAACAACATCACCTTCATCTATACCGTAAAAAATGGTGTAATTAATACCAGCACCTAAATAAGGTTTAAAATCACCAAAATAAAAGTGGTATTGTAAGTTTAATGTTGGAGGCAATAACCACGCATGACCTAAATCGGTTGTTCCTAAATTGTTACCAACTTCCACATCGTGTTTAGTAGTTGCTAAAATTAATTCAGCAGCTATGTTTTTAGTAAAGAAGTATGTAAAATCTAATTCTGGAACAAAAGTCGTGGAAATATCCACATCCGAACCTGGTAGATTATCTCCTGGTTGAGGGATAACAGCAATCACTCTAAAACGTGCTTGCCACTTACTGTAATCATCATTGGAAGATTGAACCTCTTGAGCCTGCGCATTAAACACAAATGCAAACACTAATAATGCACTAAAAATTATTTTTTTCATGATATAAAGTTTAAAATTATACCTCAAAAGTAATTTCAATAAAACCTTTAAATACTGACAAAAATCATAGATGAAAATTCCACCCACTAATATGCTATGAGTCAATGAACTAAATTTGCCAAATAAATTAAACATTCTAAACCCGTATAAAATTTGCTAAATTTTTAATAAAGTTTATCGATTAAGTTAAAAAGATAAGCAGTTAATCGTATTTTTACAGCACCTTAACCTAATTATCTCAATCATGAACATTAATAATTATATTGATCACACACTCCTTAAACCTACTGCTACACAAAAAGAAATAAAAACCCTTTGTGACGAAGCCAAAGAACATCGTTTCTTTAGTGTTTGTGTTAATGGTTTTTATGTACCTTTAGCTAAAGAACTTTTAACAAAATCCAATGTTAAAGTATGTGCTGTTGTTGGCTTTCCATTAGGAGCCATGACAACCGAAACAAAAGTTTTTGAAGCAAAGAAAGCTATTGAAGATGGTGCTGATGAAATTGATATGGTTATTAATATTGGTATGCTTAAAAGCAAAAGTTACGTTAATGTTTATACAGATATTCGCGATGTAAAAGTGGCTATTGGCGCTAAAACGTTAAAAGTAATATTAGAAATTAGTGAATTATCAAAAAACGAAATCATTAAAGCTTGTCAGATTTGTCTGGATGCTAAAGCCGATTTTATAAAAACATCAACTGGATTTTCAAAAGGTGGTGCTACATTAACGGCTGTTAAAATGATTCGTAAAACGATAAAAGATGGTGCAAAAATAAAAGCATCAGGCGGTATTCGTAATCTAGGAACTGCTAAAAAATATATTGAAGCTGGTGTAGACAGAATAGGTGCATCATCAGGTGTTTCTATAATGGAGGAATTAGCCAAGCAATAACAAAAAATCAATCAGATTATGAGTGTACATATTGAAGCCAAAAAAGGAGAAATTGCTGAAACCATTCTTTTACCTGGCGATCCACTTCGTGCAAAATGGATAGCCGAAACGTTTTTAGACAACCCAAAATGTTTCAATAAAGTCCGCAATATGTTTGGTTATACAGGAACTTTTAATGGGAAACCAATATCTGTTATGGGAACCGGAATGGGGGTTCCAAGCATTTCTATTTATGCACATGAACTTATTAATGAATTTGGTGTAAAAAACTTAATTCGTGTTGGTAGCGCTGGTTCATACCAAGAACATGTAAAAGTTAGAGATATTGTTTTAGCCATGGCTGCATCATCAAATTCTGGTGTTAATGAATTACGTTTTGGTGGTGCGGATTACGCACCAACCGCCGATTATAATTTATTCCAAAAGGCAGTTGATATAGCCAAAACCAAAAACATTCCTATTAAAGCGGGAAACGTTTTTACTTCGGATGAGTTTTATGCCGACAATTTTGAGTCTTATAAAAAGTGGTCTAAATTTGGTGTCCTTTGTGTAGAAATGGAAACCGCTGGATTATACACCATTGCTGCCAAACACAATGTTAATGCATTGACTATTTTAACCATTTCAGATTCTTTAGTAACTGGTGAACGTACCACAAGTCAAGAACGCGAAACCACATTTAAAGACATGATTTCTATTGCTTTAGATTTAGCTTAATCATAAATATGATGCATATGAAATTTTTAATACCTCTTGTTCTTATTGGTTTCTTTACTGTATCAAGTTGTGCAATAAAATCGGATGATACCACATTAACAACTCTCTACTTTATACGTCACGCAGAAAAAGACCGAAGCAATCTAGAAAACAAAAACCCACATTTAACAGCTAAAGGAAGCGAGAGAGCCAAATACTGGGCGGAAGTTCTTAAAAATGTGAAATTTGATGCTATTTATTCAACTGATTATAAACGAACTATTGAAACAGCTTCACCAACGGCCAAAAACAATAATCTAAAAATTCAGATTTACGATGCTAACACATTAAATGCTGATAAATTGTTAAGAGAAAATAGAGGTAACAACGTGCTTATTGTTGGCCATAGTGATACGACACCCAAATTTGTAAATAAATTTTTAGGAACTGAAAGTTATCAAGATATTGATGATAGTAACAATGGAAATTTGTACATCCTAACGATTACAAATACCATGATCACGGATTTACTTCTGAATGTGGACCCTCAATGATATTCTCCAATTTTATTTTAGAGAGCAATTTTAATTGTTGTTTTTCAAACAAATCATCCAAATCTTCTACTGAAACACCTTCGGCTTCTGATTTATAATTATTGTAATCCACAAAGCGCAAACCTGCTACATAACGTTCGTTAAAGGCTTCACGGAAACGAAATCCAACGCCATCTTCTTCTTGATACGAATAGGCTAAATAATCTACTTTAAAGGTTTTGGTTTGAATCCAATATATAAATTCGTCTTCAAAATCTTCTCCGCCACCCTCTTCATTAAAAGTGACTTTAATTTTGTAGTATGGCACGTCTTTTATTGTAACCTTCCCTATTAATTGCTTATTTACAGCAGCATCATTTAAACCATGAGGTAGTATGGCGAAATAATGAACTGAATTCACAGACGCACTTAATTTTGCTGCAGTAGTATCAGCTAACATAACCTGTTTTTCATCAATATATCGTTCAAATCCATTATTATCAATATAGTCTTGAACAAACCCAACAGAATCTTTATGAAACTCCCTAATCAAAGAATAATAACCATTATAACGAGCGGCATGATATTGTATATCTCTAAATTGAAAGGAATATGACGACCTGTCCAACTTATTACCACCAGCAACTTTTATGGCTTTTTTTACAATTTCGTTAGCTGTCAGTTCTTTTTTAGAAGACTCACAACTAGCCATAAATAAAACGATTAATATAAGGGCTATATGTTTCATGTTTAATATATTTCTAATTTCTGTCGTAAATCTAATGAATACTTACAGCATAAATTCGAAAAGCAATCATAATTTATTTACCTTTGAATTCTATGCAGAATACCATAAACATAAAGAATAAAAAGGCTAAATTTCAATATGAAATTTTAGATAAATACACTGCTGGTATAGTATTGACCGGTACTGAAATAAAATCTATTAGAGATAGTAAAGCGTCCATAGCAGAAAGTTTTTGTGAGTTTAATGAACAAGGCGAATTATTCGTTATCAATATGACGGTTGAAGAATATATGTATGGCACATATTATAACCACAGACCAAAAGCAGAACGTAAATTATTACTAAACAAACGTGAACTTAAAAAATTGGAAAAAGAGGTTAGAAATACGGGTTTAACCATTATTCCATTACGTTTATTCATTAATGATAAGGGCTACGCAAAACTCGTTATTGCTTTGGCTAGAGGTAAAAAATTATTCGACAAACGTGAAACCATTAAAGATCGGGATAATAAAGTCCGTTTAGATCGTATTAAGAAAAGCTTTTAAAGTATACTCATGAAGAAAACCCTCGTAATTATGGTCTTTTTAATGACTGTTTCGCAAATTCATGCTCAAATTCTATTAGATCCAAATTCTCGAAAAGTTGGTAGTGTTGATGCTATTATTAATGAACTTTACAACGTTAATTCTGGTAAAAAGGGATACGACCGTAATTGGTCCGATTTTAAATATTTATTTTATCCAGGAGCAAAAATTATCCCTACAGGCACCAGTTTAGACGGGAATCATTTAGCAAAATTCATGACACCTGATGAGTATAAAAAAAACTCTGAAGAATGGTTAAAAGAAAATGGGTATTATGAGAAAGAAATAAATCGAAAAATGGAAGTTTTCGGTAATATTGCTCATGTTTTCAGCACGTTTGAAGCCTACCATAGCCCTACAGATCCTTATCCTGCACTTCGCGGCATTAAAAGTATCCAGCTATTGAATGATGGTTTACGTTGGTGGATTGTTAACGTTTATTGGATGCAGGAAACCCGTACCAAACCAATTCCACGAGATTATTTACCGGATTAATTATTCCTCGCTAATTATCAGGACATGTTTTATGAGAATAGACCAAAAATTACTTTAGAAAAATCGACATTAGATATTTTTCTCGATGTTTTTTCGTTTGGAATTCTTCTTCTAGCCCTATTGTATACCATTTTAAATTATAGCCAATTACCAGAACAAGTTCCGATGCATTTTAACCATTCTGGGAAAATAACCCGTTATGGTGATAAAAGTAGTATTTGGTTTCTTAATTTAATAGGTTTTGCAACCGTTTTCGGACTTTTCTATTTGAATAAATTTCCACATATTTTTAATTATGCACAGAAAATTACCACCGAAAATGCCAAGAAATTATATGTAGAAGCTACGCGATTAATACGTTTTCTAAACGTCAGTATTGCTTTATTATTTGCAATCATTTCTTTTGAAATCGTTCAAGTCAGCTTACATAAAACCGAATCTATAAGTCGTTTTTCCAATTACCTATTAATGGGAATTGTTATCTTAATGACCATAGGTCCATTAATATATGTCGTATTGAGTTTAATAAAGAAAAAGATCTAGTTTTTATCTTCTAATAGAGGTACAAATCTAAATTCGCCGTACTCATGTTTTTCGAATTCTTTGATACCTTTTCTAATAAATAAGGTCATGGTTTGAACATCATCTCCAACAGGAATAACCAATCGTCCACCAATTGCCAATTGACTCAATAACGGATTAGGAACAAACGGCGCGCCAGCCGTAACAATAATTCCTTTAAATGGTGCTTCTTCTTTTAGGCCAATGTAGCCATCACCAAAAATTAATTTTTTAGCACGATATCCTAATTTCGGTAAAAATTTACTTGTTTTTTTAAACAGTTCATGCTGCCTTTCAATGCTGTAAACTTGTGCACCAAGCTCACATAAAACAGCTGTCTGATAGCCACTTCCGGTACCAATTTCTAAAATTTTATCACCTTTTTCTATTTGTAGTAATTCCGATTGAAATGCCACTGTGTACGGTTGCGAAATAGTTTGGTCTGCAGCAATAGGGAACGCTTTATCTTGATAGGCATGATCTAAAAAACCAGAATCCATAAACAAATGACGCGGAATTTTACCAATAGCATTTAGTACTTCAGTATTTGTAATTCCTTTATCTTTAACAACCTGAACTAGCTGTTGGCGCATGCCTTTATGCTTAAATGTATCCTTCAAAATATCTTTTTTTTAAAGTCTAAAATTACACAAACATTTCATGGGTTAAAATTAAAATCAGTCTAAATTATCCACATTTTAGAATCTTATATTTTATGTCAATTTTCACAGAAATAAATAGCGAAAACCTTATTTTTGTTCAAAACGATAAAAAATGATAAAAGCTGGTGTTTTAGGCGCAGGCCATTTGGGTAAAATTCATTTACGATTATTAAACCAATCTGATAAATACGAATTAGTTGGTTTTTACGATGCCGATGAAGAAAATGCAAAGAAAGTAGAAGCTGAATTTGGATATAAATACTTCAACTCTATTGAAGCGCTTATTGCAGCTGTTGATATGGTAGATATTGTAACTCCTACCCTTTCGCATTACGATTGTGCCAAGAAAGCGATTGCACAAGGCAAGCATATTTTTATTGAAAAACCCATTACCAATACGGTTGAAGAAGCAGAAGAAATTCGCGAACTTCTTGCCCAACACAATATTCGTGGGCAAGTTGGACATGTGGAGCGTTTTAATCCGGCTTTTATAGCGGTTAAAGATAAAATTGAAAACCCAATGTTTATTGAAGCGCATCGTTTGGCCGAATTTAATCCGCGTGGTACAGATGTTCCTGTCGTTTTAGATTTAATGATTCATGATATTGATATTATTTTGAGTGTCGTGAAATCTAAAGTTAAAAGTGTCTCAGCTAGTGGTGTTTCGGTTATTAGTGATACACCAGATATTGCCAATGCCCGAATTGAGTTTGAAAATGGCTGCGTTGCCAATTTAACAGCAAGTCGTATTTCTTTAAAAAATATGCGTAAAACACGTTTCTTTCAACGTGATGCTTATATTTCTGTTGATTTTCTAGAAAAGAAATGTGAAGTTGTCAAAATGAAGGATGCACCAGAAATTCCTGGTGATTTTGATATGGTATTACAAAATGCTGAAGGTATCAAAAAGCAAATCTATTTTGACAATCCAGAAGTAACAAATAATAACGCCATTTTAGACGAATTGGAAACTTTTGCTGATGCTATCAACAACAACACCAAACCTGTAGTTACACTTCATGACGGTACAGAAGCTTTACGTGTAGCCACCATGATAATTGACCAATTTTAATCCCATCTTTAATACTTCCCTATCGGGAAGAAGTGGAAAAAGATACATTTCTATAGGTTTAAAAAACAAACATATCAGTTCCAGATTAGTCCAGAACTAAATAATATAACATTAACAGCATTCCTTTTTTGAAAGGAATAAAAAGAATATTTTTATGAAAAACATTGCAGTAATAGGAGCCGGAACCATGGGAAATGGTATTGCACATACCTTTGCCCAAAGCGGTTTTAAAGTTCAATTAATTGATATTAGTGAAGCCTCATTAAAAAGAGGTATGGATACCATTTCTAAAAATTTAGATCGTATGGTTTCAAAAGAAAAAATTACTGAAGCTCAAAAACAAGAAACGTTAAATAATATTACCACCTATACAGATGTGGCTGAAGGCGTTGAATATGCGAGTTTAGTAGTGGAAGCAGCAACAGAAAATATTGATTTGAAGCTTAAAATTTTCAAGCAATTGGATGAGGCTTGTTCTGAAGATACGATTTTGGCAACCAACACATCGTCTATTTCTATTACACAAATAGCAGCGGTTACAAACAGACCAAGTCAAGTAATTGGCATGCATTTTATGAATCCCGTTCCGATTATGAAGTTAGTTGAAATTATTCGTGGTTATAACACGAGTGATGATGTAACAAATACCATTATGGAACTATCTAGAAAATTAGGAAAAACCCCAACGGAAGTTAATGATTATCCTGGTTTTGTGGCCAACCGAATTTTAATGCCTATGCTAAATGAATCTATTGAAACGTTATACAATGGTGTTGCTGGTGTTGAAGAAATTGATACGGTTATGAAATTAGGCATGGCACACCCAATGGGTCCATTACAGTTAGCTGATTTTATTGGATTAGATATCTGTTTATCTATTCTAAATGTGATGTATGACGGCTTTAAAAACCCAAAATATGCACCTTGCCCATTGTTAGTAAATATGGTAAGAGCTGGTAAACTAGGTGTTAAATCTGGTGAAGGTTTTTATGATTATTCTGAAAGTCGTAAGGCCGAACATGTGGCGAAGCAGTTCCTAAAATAAGAGTTGAGGTTTGAGGTGACTTGACACTACGACAAATTAATAACTAGTAAAATGAGATTTCCGCTTTCGCGGAAAGTATACATGGCTAAAATAATTCCTTTTAAAGCAGTTCGTCCAACGCGAGACAAAGTCAGTCTTGTTGCTGCGCGATCCTATCAAAGCTATACGCTAGAACAACGAGAATCTCGTTTACGCGATAATCCGTTTTCATTTTTACATATAGTAAATCCGGGCTATCGTTTTGACAAAGAAATATCTGGCATTGAGCGCTATTCATTAGTTAAGAACAGATATTTGGAATTTAAGGAAGATTCTATTTTTGTCCAAGATGAGCAGCCTGCTTATTACGTATATAAAATTGTAGATCGGGAAAATCAGGAATTTAATGGTATTGTAGCTGCTGTGAGTGCCGTAGATTATGAAAATAATGTAATTAGAAAACACGAGGATACCATTGAAAATCGTGAAGTAATTTTTAAAGATTACCTTAAAACAGTTGGTTTTAATGCCGAACCTGTACTCCTAACCTATCCTGATAATTCCGTTATAAAAGGCATAATTTCTAAAAAGCAAAAGGAACGCGCGGAATACGAATTTACAACTACCTACAGAGATACGCATTACTTATGGAAGGTTGATAAACCAGAACTACTTGATAGCATTGAAGTAGAATTTAAAAAAATGCCTCATATTTATATTGCAGATGGTCATCATAGATCATCATCGTCCTATTTGTTATATAAGGATTTGAAAGCTGCAAATCCAGACCATCAAGGCAATGAACCGTATAGTTTTTTCATGAGCTATTTGATTCCAGAATCGGATTTACGGATTCATGAATTCAACCGGTTGATTAAAGATTTGAATGGTTTATCTAAAGAAGCGTTTTTAATTGAATTAGATACCATGTATCGAATTGAAAATCGCGGTACAATTCCTTATAAACCGTCTAAAAAACATCATTTTAGCATGTATTTAGATGGTGAATTTTATTCACTTTATTTACGGAAATCGGCCTACAATACCGGAACCTCATTAGATGGTTTGGATGCTCAAATTCTTTTTAAAACCATTTTAGAGCCTATTTTAGGAATTGAAGATTTACGAAACGATAACCGCATTATGTATATAAATGGCAAAAAAGACATTGTAAACATAAAGAATAATGTGGATAGCGGCAATTTTTCTGTTGGGTTTGGTATGGTTCCTGTTACTATAGAGGAAATGAAACAAATTGCTGACGACGGTTTAAAAATGCCACCAAAATCGACATTTATTGAGCCTAAATTACGCAGTGGTGTCACCATTTACGAATTTTAATGAAATACTTTTATTTTCTCATATTTAGTATAATTACAGGCGCTGTATGTTCTCAAAATGTACGCGACACAACGATTCATGAAATCATTTATCCGTCATTATATGCTAACTATGAATTGGCTAAAAGTGAAATATTAAAGCTAGAAGAAACGTATGGCTACGAAACTAATTTAAAGTATTTTCTTTTAGACCGAAGTTTTGAAAATGGTGATATAGAATTTTTTAAAACCGAATTAACGATTCTCGTTAGAGATTATGGCTTTAATTTAGCCTACGAACCCGAAGACAAAACCTATTATGAATCTATTACAACTGGTGATTTAGCAAATTGGTTTAAACCCATGTACCTGAAAAATCATTTTATCTGGTTGGATAACAACTTTTTAAAGCAAGCCGATTTACAACAGTTAAATAGTTTAAAAGACAAAACAGGCATGTATTCCAAGGTACGTTATGCCCTGGATCAAAAAGTCACATTAGATTCTGTGCAAAAACAAGAACAGGAAAAAGTATTTGAAGATATAGCATTCGAGAATTTATCTGAGTTATATGCACTAACCAGAAAAATTGATAAATATCCAACTGGGAAAAATTTCGCATTAATTCAAAATAGTTTCGCACTATTAGAATATCAAAATTTTGGGATTGAGCGTAATTTTGAAAGAACGTGGATACTTTTTGAACCCTTTTATAAAAAGGCCTATTTAGAACACGCTATAGATTATATCATTTATAAAAATTATGATAATTATAGTTTCATTCATTATAAAAATCAGCGCTACGGTTTAATATCCATTTTTGATATTCCGGAAGACTATCAAGACGATTTGTTTTCAATACCTATTCGCGATTTGGAATTTGCCAATAAAATAAAATCAGATTTTAATTGGAAAAAATAACATATACCATGTCCATTAAACAGAATTTACTAGATATAAAAACACAAACCCCAGAACATGTAACACTTGTGGCTGTCTCGAAAACAAAACCCAATAGTGATATTATGGAAGCCTATGATGCTGGTCAGCGTGTTTTTGGCGAAAATAAAATTCAGGAAATGGCTGATAAATTTGAAGCCTTACCGAAAGATATTTCTTGGCACATGATTGGACATGTACAGCGCAATAAAGTGAAGTATATGGCGTCATTTGTGAACTTAATTCATGGCATGGATAGTTTTAAACTCCTTAAAGAGATTAACAAACAAGCCAAAAAAGAGACACGCGTTATAGACTGCCTCTTACAGATAAAAATTGCAGAAGAAGATGCTAAATTTGGTATGGCAAAAGTAGATGCTATAAACATGTTGCAATCTGATGCCTTCAAGGAGCTTCAAAATGTACGGATCACTGGTGTTATGGGAATGGCAACCTTTACGGATGACCAGAAACAAGTTACGGCAGAATTCAACAGACTAAAAACCATTTTTGACGAACTCAAAACCCTTCACTCTAATTTAGAAATTATTTCTATGGGCATGAGTGGTGATTATGAGTTAGCAATAAACTGCGGAAGTAATATGATTCGTGTAGGAAGTAGTATCTTTGGCGAACGAAATTATTAAAGCTTAAAAAAACAAATTACATCTAATACAAATTAAATAATAGCAAACTTATTTACGCAATTCTCGACATAGAAACCACTGGTGGAAAATACAATGAAGAAGGTATTACTGAAATAGCCATTTACAAATTTGATGGTCATAAGGTGGTGGACCAATTTATTAGTTTAGTAAACCCCGAACGTGAAATTCAGCCCTTTGTGGTTAACCTAACAGGTATTAACAGTAAAATGTTACGTACAGCTCCCAAGTTTTATGAGGTAGCTAAACGTATTGTTGAAATGACTGAAGATTGCATTATTGTTGCGCACAATTCACAATTTGATTATCGGATTTTAAAAACTGAATTCACACGATTAGGGTTTCCGTTTAAACGCAAAACGCTATGTACGGTCGAGTTATCAAAAATATTAATTCCAGGACAAGACTCTTACAGTTTAGGAAAGTTAGCACGTTCATTGGGAATTCCAGTAAGCGACAGACATCGCGCCAATGGTGATGCCATGGCAACGGTGAAATTATTTAAAATGTTGCTTTCAAGGGATTTAGAGAAGTTAATTGTAAAAGATGCTATTCAAGTTGAAGCGAAAAAAGAAATTGCTGCTAACCTAAAAAACATTATTAAAGAGCTTCCTCATATTACTGGGGTTTATTACATTTATAATGCAGATGGTACTATTATTTATATTGGAAAAAGCAATAATATTAAAAACAGAATCAGTCAGCATTTTACCAGCAGTAGTACGAAATCAAAAAAACTTCAACGGGATGCAGCTGCGGTAACATACGAACATACGGGTAGCGAATTGGTTGCATTATTAAAAGAAAGCGAGGAAATAAAACGAAATAAACCCATATTTAATAGGGCTCTACGCCGAAATATTTTTACTCATGCGCTGTATTCTTTCAAGGATGCTAATGGATATATTAATTTAATGATAGATAAGGCTGATGGTCGTAAAAAACCAATCACAACCTTTACAAATAGACAAAGTGCGAAAAGTTTCTTGTTTAATGCGGTAGAAGAATTTCAATTGTGTCAGAAATTAACAGGACTCTATCCAACAAAAAACAGTTGTTTTAATTATGATATTAAACAATGTTTAGGTGCTTGCATACAAGAGGAATCTCCGGAAGATTATAATAAACGTGTTTTACAGTTAATTGCTAAAAATAGCTATAGTGATCAAAATATCGTTATTATTGATCGCGCGCGTGAGGTGGATGAACGCAGTGCTATTCTTATTGAAAATGGCCTTTTTAAAGGTGTAGGGTATTTCAATTTAAATTATCAAATAACGAATATGGATGTATTACAATCTGTAATTACACCCATGGAAAACAATCGTGACGCCCAACATATTATCAAGAGTTATATAAGGAAAAATAAAAAACTGAAAATTATAAAACTGAATAACTAAATAGTTGTTATAAACTTTTAGTATTTTTAAAATTATGGGTACAAAACCTTATAAGAGATGGCAAGGTAGACTTCATGAAATAATTTATGAGGCAGATACACCTGCTGGAAAATTATTTGATGTTGTTTTACTGATTGTAATTATTGCCAGTATCCTGTTGGTAATGCTAGAAAGTGTTAAGAGCATTGATGCGCAATACCACATGTTTTTAAATATTTCGGAGTGGATAATTACAATACTCTTTACCATTGAATATATTCTACGAATCGTTACAGTAAAAAAGCCACTAAAATATATTACTAGTTTTTATGGTATTATTGATTTATTATCAACACTTCCAAAATATTTATCACTAATTTTTGCTGGTACTCATGCTCTAGTTGCCTTACGTGCGTTACGTTTATTACGTGTGTTTAGAATTTTAAAACTAGCACGCTTTATGGGTGCTTCCAATCATTTAGCAGCTGCTATTAAATCTAGTCGTGCTAAAATATCCGTATTTCTATTTGCTGTGGTTATTGTAGCTACCATTTTTGGTACAATTATGTATCTCGTAGAAGGAGAAGCTAGTGGTTTTAATAATATCCCTAGAAGTATATATTGGAGTATTGTAACATTAACAACTGTAGGATATGGTGATATTGCACCTGTTACACCATTAGGTCAATTTATTGCCTCTTTTATTATGGTATTGGGTTATGGGATTATTGCCGTCCCAACTGGAATTGTTTCTGCAGAATACACCAGGAAAATGAATAAAGATGATGCTAAAAGTGCAACTGTTCCAAATGCCCTGCCACCTCATCCTAGTGAAGTAGATTTAAACTCATTATCTTGTTCCAACTGTTTAGCTCAAGACCACAAGGATAACGCGAAATTTTGTCATAAATGTGGGCATTCTTTAGAATTACAACCTACAAAATAGCACTGAAAAATTAAGTATGCCTGAAAAATATCTTATTGCCATTGTTGGTCCTACAGCTATCGGTAAAACGGCTTTGAGCATTAAACTTGCACAGCATTTTAACACCGAAATTATCTCGGCAGATTCCAGGCAATTTTTCAAAGAAATGCAAATTGGAACGGCTGCTCCTACCGCTTCGGAACTGCAAGCTGCCAAACATCATTTTATTCATCATAAATCCATTGAAGACGCTTATAGTGTCGGTGCTTTTGAAAAAGAAGCTATAAACACCTTATCTGACTTGTTTAAAAAACAGGAGGTTGTTATAATGGTTGGTGGATCTGGATTATATGTAGATGCCGTTATAAATGGTCTTGATGAATTTCCCAAAGTGGATAAAAATATTAGAACCATATTAAACGCGCAATTAGAAGCCGAAGGTTTACAAGTACTACAATCTCAATTAAAAGAATTGGATGTAGATACGTATGCAAAAATAGCTTTAGATAACCCGCAACGTGTAATTCGCGCTTTAGAAATTTGCATTGGTACGGGAAAACCATATTCGTCGTTTTTGAAAAAATCATCAATTAAACGAAACTTTAAAACTATAACTATTGGCTTAACTGCAGAACGAGAAACGATTTACGAGCGTATTAATAAGCGTGTCGATATCATGATGCAACACGGTTTGCTTGATGAAGTAAAAAGCCTAGAAACGAAATCTCATTTAAATGCATTAAACACAGTTGGGTACAAAGAGCTTTTCAATTATTTGAATAATGAATGGACGTTCGATTTTGCTATTTCAGAAATCAAAAAAAATAGTCGCCGATTTGCAAAAAGACAACTTACATGGTTTAAACGAAATAAAGATACGCTTTGGTTTGATTACGAAACCGATATTAAAACGATTATTACCGATATAGAATCTGAAATTAACGCATAAAAAAACCAGCTGAATTAGCTGGTTTTCTTTTTATAATAAGAAATATTAATCTTCTGATTCCGTATTTATTACTAATCTAAAACCTTCACCGTGAATATTAAGTATTTCTACTTTATCATCTAGTTTTAAATACTTACGTAATTTAGCAATGTAAACATCCATACTACGTGAGGTGAAGTAATTATCATCACGCCAGATTTTTGTTAAAGCTAACTCACGTGGCATTAAATCATTTTCATGTAAAGCCAACAAGCGTAAAAGCTCATTTTCTTTAGGTGATAATTTAATTTGTTCGCCACCATTATAGGTTAAAAAACGCAGTTTCGAATTTAATTCAAATCCACCAATAGTAAATTGAAATTGCTTACTATCTGCAACCGTTTCAGTCGCTTTACGCTGCATGATTGCTTTAATCTTCATCAGCAGCACTTCACTATCAAATGGTTTATTTAAGTAATCGTCAGCACCTACTTTATACCCTTTTAAAACATCTTCTTTCATAGCTTTAGCTGTTAAGAAAACAATAGGCACTTCCGTATTTTTCTCACGAATTTCTTTTGCTAACGTAAAACCATCTTTATATGGCATCATCACGTCTAAAATACACAAATCGAAATCATCTTTTTTGAACTTTTCGAAGCCTTCCATACCGTTCTTAGCATGTGTAACGTCATAATCATTCATCATTAAATAATCCTTTAAAATGGTTCCGAAATTTGGATCATCTTCTACTAATAAGATTTTTTTGTTTTGTTCTGTCATAGCTTTTACGATATTAATGGAAGTTTTATAATAAAGGTACTTCCTTTTTCTTTTTCACTTTCTACGGAAATGTGCCCTTGGTGATCTTCAACCATACGTTTTACGTAGGCTAATCCCAGACCATGTCCTTTTACATTATGTATATTTCCTGTGTGTTCTCTATAAAATTTTTCAAACACTTGTTTTAAGGCAGCTTTACTCATTCCACTACCTTGATCTTTAATTTTTAATAAGATGTTTGTTCCTACATTTTCGGTATAAACATCAATTCTTGGTGGTTCTGGAGAATACTTAACGGCATTATCCAGAATATTTACAATTACATTTGTAAAGTGTGTTTCGTTTGCTAAAACTGACGATTTTTCTGCATTCAAATGTGTATGAATGTAGCCTTTTCTGTCTTCCACTATTAACTCAATATGCGTAATAGCATCTTCAATTAATTCGTGAAGTTCCACACGATCTTTACTAATATTTAATTCGTTTTTTTCAAGTTTAGATATTCTTAATACGTTTTCTACTTGCGCATGCATACGTTTATTCTCGTCACGTATCATTTGTAAATAACGAGCAACACGCTCTTTATCATCAATAACCTTTGGGTTTTTAATGGCATCTAAAGCAAGGTTAATTGTTGCAATAGGTGTTTTAAACTCATGTGTCATGTTATTAATAAAATCTGATTTTATTTCAGATATTTTACGTTGTCTGAATAATTGTAATAACGCACTTGAGTAGGCAATGATAATAATAGAGGTGAAAATTATGGACAATAATGTCATCCTGATTATTGACGACTGTATAAATTTATTCCGTGTTGGGAAATTAACTAATAGCTTATAATTATTGTTATTATTTTCATTTGAAAAAATAGAAACACTAAACGTTCCTGGTTGTAATTCAAAATTATCTGTTTGTATTTTTGTTGCTAAATCATTACTGTAAATAGCAAACTCATAATCCAAATCAATATTGTCTTCTTTAAGCTTTTTTGATAATAATCTTCGAATTTCATCATCGTATACACGTTTATGTATAGGTATTCTACTGCTTAAATCTTTAAAAGCTTCATCAAAACTAATCCGTTCTGCTGGCGTAATTCGTCCCGATTTCATTAAACTCAAAATAGGGTTTGCTGGCAAATCGTTATCCAGAGTTGTTTGGTTACTAAAAATTTTAGTTTCTGAAGTTCCAATAATACGCTTTATATTAAGGCTATCTAAACCGATGTCAAAGAGCGACGAAGATAATTTATGGTTTTCTTCTAAAATGCCACTTCTATAAATAAAAGTTTCATTTGTATCATTAATTTGTGAAACGATGAATAATTTTGAAATAGCAACGGTATCCGCTTGTTTCTTTTCATCAATTAGTGTTTGATACTTGTTATAGTAACTAAGCACTTCCTTTTCTTCAATTTCACGAGACGTATAACTTAATGCCTTTTTGACATTAAAATTAAACTGATCTTCCTCGTTTTTTATGGAATCATTAATATAGTAAGCTTGGACAAATATTATACCTACAAGCGATAAACTCATTAATAACACCAATATGACGAATAACTTTTTGCTCATCGTTCAAAATTAACATTTTAACATTTAGCTATCTTAGCATTTAACCTTACATTAACAAAAATGTTAAAATTCAAGATGTTTGTATAGCTTTTATAAGGTTCTGGTGCACTTTAATTACCTGGTGTTTAGTCGAATTTAAATCTGTGTTTTCAATAACAAAGGTGGCCTTTTTTATTTTCACATCTTCAGGAAGTTGATTATTTATTATAGCCTTCACTTGCGCTTCAGTTCTTTGGTCACGTTCAACAACGCGTTGTATCCTAATGTTTTCTGGAGCCGTAACTAATATGGTGAAATCACAATCTTTTTCACCACCATGTTCAAATAAAATAGCATTTTCTTTTAAAACATAATCCGTTTGTTGTTTTTCTGCCCACTTTTTAAAGTGGCTTGCTACTTTTGGGTGCACAATAGCATTCATAGCTTTTAGCAAATTTTTATCATTAAAGATGGCGTGTGCTAAAAACGGTCTGTTTAAGTTTTGATCTATATACGCTTCTTCACCAAATAATGCTATGAGTTTGCGTTTAATAACTTTTGAACGATTCATAAGTGCTTTGGCTTCGTCATCAGCAATGTAGGTTGGGACACCTAATTGCCCAAACAATTTTGCTACTGTAGTTTTACCACTACCAATTCCGCCTGTTAAACCTACTATTTTCATTCTGTAATAATATATTCTATTTGATCATGATTTATTTTTACATGCCGTAAAACCTCTGGCTGCTTTGTTAACCTCGGAATTAAAAAAGTTTGATTTTTAGACACTTCTGAAAAATCGCAAACAATTTCAAAGTCTGATGCCGTAATGGACTTGTAGTTTGACAAACTTGTATAATAAGAAACGGTTATTTTTTTCGGATAATATTTCAAATTAATATGTTCTGGTACATTTATAATTGTAACGGGTATTTTCAATTTGCCTTCCGTAAATTTTGTAACGGTTGCAACTACGTGTGTCTGTTTGCTTGAAAACTCTAATTCAGTTTGATTTTCTGGTAATTTTAATAAAACAGTGGTTATAATATTTTCTTTAACATCTTGAAGTTTTAGCGTATCTGTTTCAATAAAATCAATGGCAGAAACCAACACTTTAGGACCTATAATTTTAATGGAATCTGGACTTAATTCAAATGACTCTAAAATATCATAACCTATGGCATAATTAATTTTAGCATTTATTTTAATCGGTACTTTTTTAATGGCATTTATATCATATTTAAAATATAATGTATCTGGATTAATATTCACAACCTCAACTGATTTATCAAACTGTGAAATCACATCCAGGAACGCGGTATTTTTATTCCAAATATAAAAGCTATCCGTTTTGGTGATATTATGACTGAAATCGATATTAATTTTGGGTTTTTTAAAATAGTACTTCAACATATTAAAACCTTGAGCTTTTAATCCCACTCGTAACGTTTTTTGATGATCATCAAAAACCACATGAGCTTCTGGTACATTCACTTTATTAATTTGAAATGTGATGGTATTAACATACGTATTTGAAAGCTTCAGTAAAATAAGGACACTAAAAGACATGAGTAAAAATAAAAAGAACACATTGATTCTTTTATTCTTGATAGCCTTTAGCAATTTAGATTTTATAGTACTAATCATTTGTTTTTAAAGAATAATTCAGGGAAAATTTCCTCTGGCTTTTTACCACTCACCATTAATATAGTAATTGATTTTAGAAAATTATAGCCATAACCGATAAATTGTATGCACGTAGCAAATATTGCCTGTATGGCTATAACTAAACTTCGCGTGCTAATTAAAGCAATTAAAAATACGACTAAAAAATAAACACCGTAAAGTACCAAGAGTTGCATGTAATTTAAAGCTGCTAAAACTATAGCGAAAACAAAACCTAAAATAAAAATAGTAGGAAACCAATATGTGATTTTTTTTGATTCAGGATGCCATACATTAAGAATAGGACGAACTAATCCAAACTTTGAGACTTGTTTGTAAAATTTGGGCCACGAAATACGTCGTTTATGATAAACGAAAGCTTCTGGAATTAATGCTGTTTGATATCCTAATTTCCAAAGCCTTATGGATAAATCAGGATCTTCACCTGGATGAATATTTCCAAAACCATTCGTTTTAAGGAAGGCTTCTTTAGATAATCCCATATTAAAACTTCGCGGTTGAAATTTATTGATTTGTGCTTTATTCCCTCTAATTCCACCTGTTGTAATAAAAGCTGTCATAGAAAAATTAATAGCTTTCTGCACGTTACTAAATGAACTGTGAGCTGCGTCTGGACCGCCAAAGCATTCTATATAATTATCCATTAAAAATGACTTAACAATATTTAAGTAATTAGGAGGTAAAATACAATCAGAATCTAAAATGATAAAATAATTACCCTTGGCATGCTGCATACCATAATTTCGGGAATCACCTGGTCCTGAATTCTCTTTAACCAAATAGGTAATATTTAATTTTTCTTGAAAGTTGGCTATAACATTTTTTGATGGTATGGTAGATCCATCTTCAATAATAACTATTTCAAATTTTTCATCACCGTTTAGGTTGCTAAAGCTTTGCAATAGCTCATCAATCTCGTTAGGACGATTGAAAACAGGTATAATAAAAGAAAACGCTAATTCCATTTAACAAATGTAATTAAACAATAAAAAAAACCACCCAGTTGGGTGGTTTTTAAACATAATATTTAAAACTATTTTTTAATTTTTAATAATTCGTATTGTTTCAGTTGTGTTATTAATCATAATTTTTACAAAGTATGCACCCGCTTGTAACGATGTCATATTAACATCGCTAGAAACTGTATTAGGTACTGAACGCTGTACTTCCTGACCTAACATATTGTAAACAACAACATCTTGAATAGTTTGTTGTGCTTTTAATGTTAAAGCGTTTGTTACTGGGTTTGGATAATATGTAAATAATTCCTGTTGTTGGAAATCTTCAACACTTAAGGTAGCACTATAAGCAGATACTTGGAAGTTAATGGTGGCATTATTACCATATTCCCAAACTCGGAAGTAAATAGTTTCACCAGCTAATGAAGGGTCTGAAACAGAAACTAAAGGATAAAACCCATCATCACTACCATCATCATTACATTCAATTAATACCAATGAACCACAAGTACCAGAATATGCTGCTCCTCCTGCATCTCCACCCCCACCAGTTGGATTAGCGTTCATTTCCAAAACAATATTACCATCTGCAGGTACTACAACAGCGTACCACATATCGCCTCCGTTATAACTCGCACAACCTGGCGCAAGTTCTCCAGAGGATGTAGTAACAAATTCATTACTACCAATTACAGGGTTATCCATAAAAACAACTCCTGGTGTTAACATTATTGCGCCACTGCAAATATCATTTACAGGAGGACAACCATTAACAACAAAATTTCCTAAATCAATATTACAAGCAGCATCTGAATGAACTAATGTCAAATCAACGGCTGTACCAAAAGGATATGGACCTACTGGTGTTATTCCTGTTCCTGTTATTGGGTACGTTGTGGTGCCATCGCTAATTTCAGTTCCATCATTAACAGCATCTATATTTACATCTACAAAATATTGGTTATTGGTACAATCAATATTCGTTGACGATCCTGCAACAGAAGCGCCCGTGCAATTTAATTGTGTAATATCTAACGTATATGGTGTTGATTGTGGTGCTGGCCATGAAGAAATTACCACATAGTATGTCGTTCCTGCCGAAAGCGTAATAGCTGGTAAACTTCTAGTCGTTCCAGACGTTGCCGTATGGTACGCAACTACAGACGCAAAAGGACAGCCTTCAAATAACCAAAAACCAATCCAATCATCTAAAGTGTCACTTAAGTCAAAGTTATAAGTTCCATCCGCGGCTGGTGTATATTCATATACCACATCGTCTCCAGTCATATAAAAAGCACTACCTGTTCCATTTGTATACTGGGCACCTGCTAAAGGTGGTACGTCCGCATTTTCATAATCGTTACCATAAGCACCCGTATCATCTGTGGTGTTATAAGGTATTGACGTAACTACAATAGCATCTTCACAAATGGCACCAACGGGAGCAGATCCTGTTGTAAAGCTCCATACTGGACAACCTGTTGCTTCTGTTGTTTCATTAACTGGTTTTATAATCCAATATAACAAAGCATCATAACCTGTTAGAACTAAAGCTGCATTTGTATCTGTATAATTTCCTATTAAACCAAAATCATCTCCTGCTGGTGTTTCTCCCGCATATAAATTGTATGAAGTTGGTGTTGGTCCTGTTGTTGGTGCTTCCCAAGAAAATGTAACATTTCCTGTAGCTACATCCACGGCACCATCAGCTGGCGTTGGATTAATGGCACAATTTGGTTCAGGAGCTAAAGTTCTAAAAGATAATACGGCAGACCAATTACTTAAGCCATTCGTATCACAATTTGCTTGCACATAAAAATCGTAATCTGTTGCTTCCGTTAATCCCGAAGCACTATCTGTTAAAACCCCTGTTGCAGTGGTACCAGATGCTATTGCAGTAGCAACGTCTGGAGCTGATCCAGAAGCCATAATAACCCATTCATAACCTAATGTAGCTTCTACAACGGTATCCCAACTAACATCTGCAGTTGTTTGCGTTGGCACTACTAAACTATTTGTGGGTGTAGGACAGGTTGGTGTTTCTTCAACTAATACATCATCTAAGTTTAAAGATGCACCATCAACACCATTATAGTTGAAAATAATTTGAACATTACTTTGCCCGACGTAAGCTGCCAAATTCAATTCAACTTCATACCATACAAAACTATCAAACACTCCAAAATCAGCTTCTTGCCATAAAACAGTTTCTGTTGTACCATCAGTTGCACTTACAATAAAGTCATAATTTTCATTTGGATCAATTGCCCAAAAGTAGCTCATGTTAAACCAAAATTTTAATCTGGGATTTACACTAGCCGATAAATCTAAAACTGGAGTTGTTAATGATTCATCTTGTGGTATAAGAGCGGGATCATAAACAACTTGAGCAGATGCTGCACCTGAATTAGGAACTATAGCTGTAGACATAGTCCAAGTTTCATTTGCATTTACCTGTGTTAAAGTCCAACCTGCCGGAGGGACAGCCGTTTCAAAACCTTCAGTTAAATATTGACCATAGCTTACTACAGTAAATAAACTGAAAACAAAAAACATAAATGTAATTTTTTTCATGATAAATTTAGTTTTAATTAATTAGTTATTAAATTAGTAAAGAACTAACTCTTTTCCAAATAATTAAAACAGAAAGAGTTAACACGGTTCTTTTTATTTGAATTAAAAAAAACGAGCATATATAAATTATCTAAAAAAATTAATCTTTTAGTATTTGAAACGTTTCTGTTGTATCATTAAATTCTATTTCGGCAAAGTAAATTCCCGAATCAAAATTGGACATATTTATTTCCGCATGTAGATTATTAAATGCACTTCTGTAAACCACTTGACCCAGAACCGTATACAATGAAATAGATTTAATCGTTTTTTCAGCTTTTAAGATTAGCGTGTTCTGAACTGGATTAGGAAAGTATGAAAAACCGTTCTTAAACTCGCTATTTACATCCAAGCTATAACTTCCTTCTGTAATTTCTAATAATTGATTGGCATTTACATTTTCTAAATAATCAACGGTACCACTTAACCACGTTACTTTTACATAATCAATAACGCTATGTGTTCCTAAACCAAAAATTTCCGAATTTGAATTTTGAGCTAAATACCCTTCACCACATAGCGTGTAACGATATTGTTTAGTTCCATTAATTGATATTTCAATACGAGAACCTATACCGTCTCTATTACTTTGTACGCCTGTTAATTTAACTTTTAACCAGTTATTAGCATTCATCGTCCTATTTTCCCATAAATACATATTTTCATAATCAATGTTACTAACAGCAATATCTGGCAACCCGTCATTATTAAAATCGCCGACAGCATTTGAATAGCTTTTTGCAGCATCACCAACAAAACCAGAATTTAAAGAATTTTCGAACGTATTATTTCCGCGGTTTTTGTAAAAAGCAGACGACCTAAATGGCGGATTTGAACCATCATATTCGCAGCTTACATAAATATCCTCATCCATATCATTATCTGCATCCAAGAATACGGCTCCCCAAGCATAGCTATGCAATCGTGTTCCTGAAAATATAGCAAGGTCGGTAAAGGTTCCATCTCCATTATTTCTAAATAACACATTACCATCTGCTGGCGTATCTGTAATATAAATATCAAACCAACCGTCATTATTAAAATCGCCAATAGCTACTCCCATAGAATCTATGGTTATTCCCGTGTTTGATTCAGCTGTAACATCTGTAAAGGTTCCATCGCCATTGTTACGATACAATAAATTTTGATTAAATAATTTATCATTAGACATATAAATATCTTGCCAGCCATCATTATTATAATCGAAAAAAATGGCGCCGAATGTCAAATGGCTATCGGTATCAAACCCGGCTTGTATGGTAACATCTGTAAACGTATTATCGCCATTATTTTCAAAGAAAAAATTAGATTGCTCACCCATTTCCCCTCTATTACTAATAAAAACATCTAAAAAACCATCATTATTGTAATCACCCCAAAAAGCACCATAAGACTCAAAATTTTCTACAGGTAAACCTGCATCTATAGTAATATCTGTAAAATTAGAACCGCCGTCGTTTAGGTATAATTTATTACCATTATTATTAGAGGTTACATATAAATCTTTATCACCATCATTATCAATATCCACCCAAACAACTTGTTTTTGTTGACTGGTATTCATTGGAATATTTAAATTATCGGATTCAAACGAGCCATTGACATTTTTAAAAAAATGAATTTTAGAACCTTCCATTGTAGCCATTGTAATATCATCCCATCCATCATTATTGTAATCACAAAACGAAATGCCATTTCCTTGATAGGTTTGTCCAGCAGTAGCTATAATTCCTAAATTAATAGCTCGGTCTACGAAATTAACTTGTGCTTGCAAAAAGCCTGTAATAAGCAGAAAAAAATATAAAAAGTAATTGTTCTTCATAAGGTTTTAATCTAAATATTGACTTACTAATATAGCAAAAATATTATACTATTCCATTTTTGTTATTTTTACAAAAAAAAGCGCCATTCTTTATAAAAAGAATGGCGCTTTATATGATATTACTTTAAATATTATTCTCTTGTAAAGGTTTCCATAACGGCATCGCTAACGCCCATATTACTAAATCCACCATCGTGAAATAAGTTTTGAAGTGTTACTTTACGTGTTAAATCACTAAACATAGTAATAGTATAGTTAGCACAATCTAAAGCGGTTGCATTGCCTAATGGCGACATTTTTTCGGCATATGAAATAAAACCATCAAATCCTTTTACACCACTTCCAGCTGTTGTTGGTGTTGGGGATTGCGAAATGGTATTAACGCGTACTTTTTTATCGCGACCAAAGAAATAACCAAAGCTACGTGCAATACTTTCTAATAAGGCTTTATTGTCTGCCATATCATTATAATCAGGAAACACGCGTTGCGCTGCCATATATGTTAACGCAACAATACTTCCCCATTCATTCATAGCATCTTTTTGATACAATGTTTGCATAACTTTATGAAAAGAATTTGCTGAAACATCCGTTCCTTTTTGCGTCCAATCGTAATTTTGATTCGTGTAATGGTTTCCTTTTCTAACGTTGATAGACATTCCAATAGAGTGTAAAACAAAATCAATTTTACCGCCTAAAATCTCCATAGATTTTTCAACTAGGTTTTCTAAATCTTCAACAGATGTAGCGTCAGCAGGAATAATTTGAGAACCTGTTTTTTCAGCCAATTGGTTTATTTGTCCCATTCGCATAGCAACTGGCGCGTTAGTTAATACAAATGTACCACCTTCTTCATGCACGCGTTCTGCTGTTTTCCAAGCTATTGAATTTTCATCTAAAGCTCCAAATATGATTCCTTTTTTTCCTTTTAATAAATTATATGACATAGTTTCTCGTGTTGATTCGTGTTAAATGATTTTCAAAGATAGTATTAATTCAACAATTGTTTAGCATGTGCCATTGCCGAAGTGGAAATTTCTATACCTCCAAGCATTTGCGCTATTTCAACAATGCGTTCATCGTGGTTTAGAAGCCTTAAATTGGTTTGGGTAACCTCACCAACATCTTCCTTATAAACTTTAAAGTGCGTATTACCTTTAGCTGCAATTTGTGGAATATGTGTAATGGTGAAAACCTGCATACTGTGACTCATGTTTCGCATAATTTCACCCATTTTATTTGAAATTTCTCCCGATACGCCTGAATCAATTTCATCAAACATAATGGATGGTAACTGCACATAATTAGATAAAATAGACTTAATAGCTAACATAATTCGTGATAACTCACCTCCTGATGCTGCTTTTTTAAGCTCGTTAAAAGCACCGCCTTTATTGGCTGAAAACAGAAACGATAAATTATCTTTCCCATTTGACTGATAGGTTTCCGTAGTATTCAACGTGATATTAAATTTGGCATTAGGCATTCCTAATTGCTGCAAAATAGCTTCTAGTTCTTTGGTTAAACCTGGAATGGCTGCCAAGCGTTTTTTATGAATGGTACTAGCTAACTCATCTATAGCTTTTTTGGCAATTGCAACATCGTTTTGTTTATCTGCAATGGTATCGTCTAGTTTTTCGGTAACACTTACTTTTTCTGCTAAATCATTTTTAATGATAATAAGTTCAGAAACGTCACTTACAAAATGTTTTTTAAGAAGTGTGTTCAGTAATTCTAATTTGTTGCTAACTAATAACAACTGTTCTGGATCTAAATCTAGGTTGTCTTGTAGCGTTTCTATTTCCGTGAAAATATCATTAATTTCAATGGAACTACTGTTAATTCTATTAAAAACATCTTCATATTTAGTTGAAAATTTCGAAACTTTTTGCAGACTGTTTTTTGCCGCAAGTAAAGCAGACATGACGCCTATTTGCTCTTCACTCAACAGTTGATTAACGTTTGCTAATTGCTCTTTTATATCCTCAACATTATTGAGTGTTTCATAAGCTTCTTCTAACTCTTGAAGTTCGCCTTCTATTAAATTAGCCTCTACTAATTCTTTTAATAAATAGGAATTATAATCGTGTTCTTTAATAGCTTCAGCCTGAAACTTTAAAAGTTCATCATATTCTTTCTGAAGTATTTTAAACGCTTTTAAAGCGACTTTATAATCCTGTAATTCCTGATTATTTTTAGCCAAAGCATCAATAACTTGAAACTGATACGCATCATCCATTAATTGCATGGTTTCATGTTGCGAATGAATATCAATTAATTCCGCTCCTAACGTTTGCAATCCACTTAAGTTTACTGGCGAATCGTTTACAAAAGCACGCGATTTACCAGATGGCAAAATTTCCCGTCTAATGATGGTTTGTGATTCATAATCGAAATCTAATTTCTTAAATAACGCTTGAAGTTTATAATTGGAAACATCAAAAATGGCTTCAATAACACATTTTTTTTCGCTATCTTTTAATGCACTTAAATCGGCTCGTTTTCCTAAAATTAAAGATAATCCACCTAATAGAATAGATTTTCCAGCACCTGTTTCACCTGTAATGATTGTCAACCCTTGGTTGAAATTTACCTGAAGATGATCTATTAAAGCGTAATTTTTTATGGATAAAGCTGTTAGCAAAGTGTTTTAGATTAAATGGTTACTAAAATAATAACAACTACTTCTTTTAAGATGATTTCTTAAAATTTAATATTCCGCCATTTACTTGAGTACATTGGCGCTACGCGGTTTAATGTAGAAAGCAATTCCGTTATTTCAACATTTGGACCACTTGAAAATATCTGTTCGATTTCATCGCCTTTGGCATCAAAAAATGTCCGCAATAAAAAGGAATTAGGACGACGTCTGTTCATGGCTTCAAACTCCTCAATAGCACTTGCTATAATAGTTTTAGCCTTTTTCTGGTCTTCACTCATGGTATCTAATCCCAAACGATGATAGTCGTACATGACTTTTCTATATTCTTTGAATGTAGGCGATAATAAATTATCAATTAAAGCAAAACGTGTTTGTAAACCATCTTCAAGTTTCCAGCCTTTTGCATTTTCTTGCTGCGAGTAATTTACAATGGTTTGCGCCTGTTTAAGATACGTATCTCCTCCTTCAAATTGAAACGAATCCGCATCTAATCCTAAAATCATGTGAACGTGAAACGCAATGACAGAAACAAGATTAGATTCAAACTGATTTTCGTTATAAAGTAAGTTTTCAAACTCTACATAACGAAATGTGAAGTCCTTATCATTAATATTATAAATAGGTGTTCCGTAAGAAGACCCGTAAACAGGACGTGATGATTGTACTTGAATAGTTGCTTTAAAAACATCACCAGAATATTCGGTAATATTAATAAACATACCACACTCTACGCGTTCTTGAGTACCGTATTCCTTATTAGTCCATTTCGTGTTGTTTACAAACTCTTTTAGTTGTTTTTCAAGCGTTTTAAAGACCTGTAAATTTTCATTACCTGTAAATTGGGCATTGACCACAATATTACAATTTAACTCTTGGCTATAGGCTGAAAAGGATAAAATGACTAAAAAAAATACAAAAAATCTATGCATGCAATTGGTTTATTATAGCATTTAAAATATCTACGGCTACGGCTTCTTTAGACTTTAAATCAAACGTTGTAATGGTTTCATTACGATCAATAAGTGTTACCTTATTTGTATCAGATTTAAATCCAGCACCTTTGTCCTTAAGCGAATTTAACACAATTAAATTTAAATTCTTGGCCTTTAGTTTACCTTTCGCGTTTTCAATTTCATTATTTGTTTCTAAAGCAAACCCGACTAAAAACTGTTTTTCTTTAATGTGTCCCAAAGACGCTAAAATATCTTTGGTTTTCTCTAACTCTAAAGATAACGTTTTTTCTTTCTTTTTTATTTTTTCAGTTGCTGCAATTTTTGGTTTATAATCGGCAACAGCTGCTGCAAAAACAGCAATATCAACAGTTTTAAAATAGGTATGTGCTGCGTTATACATTTCTTCCGCAGATGTAACAGGAATAATTGTTACAAAACTATGTGATAATTTTTGATGTGTTGGGCCAGAAATTAAAATAACTTCAGCTCCTAAATTAGCAGCAGTTTTAGCTATTTCGAAACCCATTTTTCCACTGGAATGATTCCCTATAAAGCGAACAGGATCTATTGCTTCATGCGTTGGGCCAGCTGTAATTAATACTTTTTTACCGTGAAGTGGCGATTTACTTAAAATATCATTTTCTATAAATGAAACAATATCTTCAGGTTCTGCCATGCGCCCTTCGCCTACTAAACCACTAGCTAATTCGCCACTGGTAGCTGGAATCATAATATTTCCAAAACTTTGCAAGGCTCTAAAAGATTCTAGTGTAGAAGGGTGTTTATACATATCCAAATCCATTGCTGGCGCAAAATAAACAGGACATTTTGCTGAAAGGTATGTTGCTAATAACAGGTTATCGCAAATGCCATGAGCCATTTTAGATAAGGTATTGGCTGTGGCTGGTGCTATAATTAGTAAATCGGCCCAAAGGCCTAATTCTACGTGATTGTTCCAGGTTTCATTATCATCATCTGGATTTGTAAATGATGAATGTACTGGATTCTTGGAGAGTGTGGATAGCGTTAAAGGTGTAATAAAGTCTTTAGAAGCAGGTGTAATAACGACTTTTACGTCTGCACCTGCTTTTATAAATGCTCTAACCAATGTCGCTGTTTTATAAGCGGCTATACCAGCACTAATGCCAAGTAATATTTTTTTACCGCTTAATAGTGACATATAGTTATTATTCCTGAGTATCGTCCTCTGTGTTTCTGTAGTAAATTTTACCATCTAACCATTCTTGAACTGCTAATGCATGTGGCTTTGGTAATTTTTCATAAAATTTAGAAACTTCAATTTGCTCTTTATTTTCAAAAATCTCTTCTAGACTATCGTTATATGTAGCAAATTCTTCTAATTTTTCAATTAGCTCTTTCTTGATTTCAGAATTTATTTGTTCTGCGCGTCTTGATATTATTGAAATTGCTTCGTAAATATTTTCTGTAGGTGCATCAACTTTATTTCTATCATAAGTTGTTGTGTTTACTGGCGCATTAATCTTCTTTAAATCCATATGTAAGTTTATTAACTTTTCGTACTGTAATTTTCTAATTCTTTTTCAATATCTTCAATCATTTTATCTGCTTTTTCTAAATATTCTGAATTAGCATATGATTTCTTGAAGTTATAATAATATAATTTGGCGTCCTCTAAACGCTTTTCTTTTTTACTATACACACTATTAATAGCTAGTTGATAAGCCGAATCAAATCTGATAAAGTAAGCTTCCTCACGATAAACAGTTCCAGGAAAATCAAAAATAAAATTATCAATAGCTTTTATTGGTGCATTAAAATCACGCGTATAACCGGCAATAGTATTGAATTGTTTGGCTATGCTAAACGCTTTTTTCTCTAATTTAAAATCCAATTCTTTAACTAACTTATTTGCTTCAGGCATAAACTCCGATTCTGGATATAAGTTGATAAAGTTTTGAAACTTATCAATAGCTTCCTTGGTTTCGTGTTGTTCTTTAGAAAAAACAGGCGATAACATATAAGCACTTTTGGCGCTTAAAAAAGCAGCTTCTTCAACCTTCTCACTATTTGGGTAGGCATCAACAAAACGCTCAAAATGATAACTAGCTAAATACCATTCCTCTTCTGCATAATAACTTTTAGAGTTCAGGTATGATAATTTTTCAGCTTGGGGCTTCCCTCTATAAACCGGTAATATTTGCTCAAACAACTTATTTGCTTTGGCATATTTTCCGGCATTATATAGTTTTTCACCTACCGTATATTTGGTTCCCGTATCAACTGACTTTAAGGCCTTTTGATATTCGCTACAAGAACTTAAAAGTGTGCAAGTTAGAATTATGTAAAGAAATTTCTTCATAGTTTTAAAACAGTTGGCAAAATTAAGGTAATAAAATGGATTTTAAAAATATTTATTTTGCTAAAATACAAGCTAAAATAAGGTAAGCATTAGGATTAAGTATTATTTAACGCTTATGCATAGTTATTAACGAATCCTGTTATCGTTTTCTTCAGTCCATCGGTTGCTTCAACCAATGGTAATCTAACAGTTGGTTGACATAATTTCATGGCGCTTAAAACGGCTTTAATTCCTGAAGGATTGTTCTCTAAAAAAATGAAGCTCGTAATATCCATTAACTTATTATGTAACTTGAAAGCCTCCTTGTTTTTGCCTTCTAATCCTAATTGAATCATCTGTGCAAAATCTTTAGGAAACGCCTGTCCAATAACAGAAATAACACCTGAACCACCGGCAAGAGTTACTGGCAAGGCTAAATCATCATCTCCGGAAATAACCATAAAATCGGCTGGCTTATCCTTTAGTAATCGAAGGTATTGTGCCATGTTTCCAGCAGCTTCTTTTACTGCCACAATATTCGTGCAGGAGTTTGCTAACGCAATAATAGTTTGTGGAAGCATATTAGATCCGGTTCTTCCGGGCACGTTATATAATATAATTGGTTTTGGACTCGCTTTTGAAATGGCTTCAAAATGCGCACTAATCCCTGCTTGCGTTGGCTTACTATAGTAAGGTGATACAGATAAAATAGCGTCTATATCAGAAAAATCAGTCTCTTGGATTTCAGCAATTACCGCAGCTGTGTTATTGCCTCCAATTCCAAGAACCAATGGCACACGACTATTATTAGCTGTTACTATGGTATTGATAATTGCTTGTTTTTCTGCCGACGTAATGGTGACACTCTCCCCTGTTGTACCTGCAATAACAATATAATCCATCCCGTTTTCAATATTGAAATTAACAATACGCGTTAAGGCTTCGTGATCTACAGATAAATCGGTTTTAAATGGTGTAACAATAGCTATTCCTGCTCCAGTTAATTTATGCTTCATGTTTAAGTGTCTTAAAAACTTGTAAATATTTTAGTAATTCGGTTTCAAAAGCATCAAAATCGGTTAGAGGTGTTTGAATGATTAAATCATTTAATCGTTCATCTTCCTGAAAAATGCTCGCTTTAAAATGGGCTTTAGATTTGGCTGTAAGTAATTTTAAATGCAATGTGTCCGTTGTATAAAAACTAATGAGTAAATCATATTTAGTATTTAAAAACGTTTCCAACTCGGTATTTAGTATAGCACCCTTCCACCCTATATCTTTAGGGTTACAACAGGATTCCCAAGAAAGTAATTCCGTGTTTTTAGCTTCCGTATATGCAATAATTTTTAATTTGTTTGGTAAAATATGCAAGCTTGAAGTTAAGGCATTAAACATTTCTAAATTTGCAACCTCATCGGCATTTACAATAATACCAACACTCTCAATTACTTGTGCTTTTGAAGTGCCTTCTGAATTATTCAGAATCGACTGTAAGTGTTTTTTAATAGAATTTTCTTTAAAACCCTTTAAAATCATTATATCTTTATACTTTCCACAAAGATACTAAAAGTACATACATAAGCGTATTAATTTTTTTGTTTATACATATGAAATTACAGCATTTACTCCTAACAATTATAGCTCTTACATTATTTAATTGTAAGCATAATACTTGGCAATTAAATCAGATTAAAGGGGAACAAATTACCATTACAGACTCCCTAAAGTCTGATCCTGAAATTGAGGCCTTTATTAAACCCTATCGCGAACATGTAAATAATGATTTAGATAGTGTGTTAAGTTATGCAGTTGATACATATTCCAAAAGCGATGGTGAATTCAATACGGCTATTGGAAATTTGTTTGCTGATGTTATATATGAGCAATCCAACCCTGTTTTCTTCAAAAGAACGGGTAAAAACATTGATATGGTTTTGCTAAATCATGGTGGTATTCGTGCTATAATTTCCAAAGGACCCGTTTCGGCAAGAACAGCTTTTGAAATTATGCCATTTGAAAACAGTATTGTTGTGGTAGGTATTAAAGGCAGTCAAATTAACTTAATGACAGAATACTTATCTAAAGCTAAACGTGCGCACCCAATTGCTAAACTGAATTTGATACTAGATGCAGATTACAGCATAAAAGAAGCAACTATTTCCGGCAATCCTATTGATGTAAACAAAACATATTACGTGGCAACCAACGATTACCTTTATAATGGTGGTGACCATATGACCTTTTTTAAACCTGAAGAATCCATAGAAATTTTAGATTATAAAATCAGAAATGCGTTTATAGATTACTTTAAAAAGACAGACACTATTAGCCCTGTTATTGACAATCGCTTTATTAAATTAAAAAATTGAACCTATGAAACGTCGCGCATTTATTCAACAAACTTCCGCTTCTGCAGCTTTTGTAACAGTAGGCGGTTTGGGGTTATCGTCTTTTTCAATACCTGAAACAACAACTAAAATTACTATACTTCACACAAACGATGTGCATAGTCATATTGATCCATTTGGCCCTGAAGATGGCAGAAACCCGAATAAAGGAGGAGTTGCCAGACGTGCCACATTAATTGATGCCATCCGAACCGAAAATCCAAATACGTTATTACTGGATGCAGGTGATATTTTTCAAGGCACACCCTATTTTAATTATTATGGTGGTGAATTGGAATTTAAACTCATGAGTAAGTTAAAATATGATGCTGCTACCATTGGAAACCATGATTTTGATAATGGTGTAAACGGGTTACACGCACAATTACCTCATGCAGAGTTCGACTTTCTATCTGCCAATTACGATTTTTCAAATACTATTATGGATGGGTTTGTAAAGCCTTATAAAACGTTCACTAAAAATGGCATTAAAATAGGTGTATTTGGTTTAGGGATTGAGCTTGCTGGCTTGGTAGACAAAAACATGTATAAAGAAACCAAATATTTGGATCCTGTTGAAATAAGTCAAGATATGACGCGTATTTTAAAAGAAAATGAAAAATGTGATTTAGTAATCTGCTTATCTCATATGGGCTATTACTACAAAAACAATTCCGATAAGATTAGCGATTTAAGTTTAGCGGCAAAAACAAAAGATATAGATTTAATAATTGGTGGTCATACACATACATTTTTACCAAAACCAACGATTGTTAAAAACAGTTTAGGAAAAAACATGCTTGTCAACCAAGTTGGCTGCTTCGGAATTAACCTCGGGAAAATAGAGTTTTATTTTGATAAAGATAAAAACATGACAAGCAAAGGAACCTCTATTATCGTTTAAACGGAAATCGGTTCTTCTGAAGAAGAAGCCTTACTTAATACTAAACGTTTTTTTCGTTTTCTATTATACTCAATAATATAACCGAATAAAAAGAACAGTCCCAATACGTGCAACAGTCTATCTAAAACGACAAACATGTCGTGATACACATAGTAATTACTTATATAATAAAGTACATCTGAAAAAACAAAGCAAAGCGCTGTAGTCAAAAATAGAATAGATGCTTTCGTGTCTTTATTTAAATATGTTGCAAACGCCATAAAGACTAACGCCATGAGCGCAATGCTTTTCACTGCAAATAGTGCAACTTCTGTAGTATCCGAAATTTGTATTTGTAAAACCGCAAACAGTTGATACATTAAATACGCATTAATAGAAAACACGAGCAGTAAACAAATACCCACAACCTTATCTATATTAAAAATTCGAATTCTTGAAACAGCTGCATAGCCTAAAGTAAAGTAGCTAATACAATAAAATAAGCTGGATAAGCTTACCATAAAAGGGTCTGAAAAGAATACGGATGAGAAATCTCCCAAAAAGGAAAACACGAGAAAAGTAATCATAACAGCGTTTATGTATTTGTTTTTAATCAAATAATACATAAACAAAAAAGGAATAAACATTGGTTTCGTAACTTGAATCAATAAATCATTTTCACTTAAAATTGCGAAGACATTTATAAATACAAGAAAAAACAGAACGAATACAAGATTCCTATTGTAACTAATTTGTAGCCAATTTTTCACAGTAGATATTCATAAGTAGGTTGAAGCAAATATAACAAAAAAAAGTTAGTTTATCGTTTCAAACGTGTATTTCATCGAATAATATGTTAAATTTTGACATATTCATCAATTTTCCAAACGATGTTAACACATGCAAAAGGAACTTTTTATTCAAAAAGGGAATGTTGTAAACTATGCGAAGAAATGTACTTTCTTGTTTTTTACTTTAGATTGAAAGTAAAAGAAGCAAAAAGCTAAAACAAATAATATGGTTTGGGCAATATTTAGTAAATCTTGATCTGCTATATAGAAATAGGCAATCTGGATCACTTCTGAAAAAACAATACATACAGAACCAAAAAACAAGAGCAAAGTTTTTTTGTTGTCGTTATAAAAATAACTAATTAATGAAATGGTCAATAACATGAGCATAACAATATTATATACAAACTCGACACCTATTAAGTATCCTGAAGAATCTATTTGGAATTCTGGATTAACAATAGTTATTAAAACATAAACTATGTAAATATTTAACACAAGCAGAACAACTACATGTATGAAATAGCTTTTCAATACTTTTCTTAAATTTATAGTTTTGAAAACCTCTAGAATTAAAAAGAAATAGGCCAATATAAAAATAGAATTCCCTGACAAATAATACATATCTAATTTTTCTTGACTCCAGTCAAAACTAAAATACTCAAGAATGGTGGAAAGTTCTGCTATGGAGAATAAAATAAGAAATAATGAAAAGTATTTAGACCTTTCGGGTACGTTAATGAAATACAGCACTGTAAACAATGGTACAATTAAAGACTTGCTTCCGCTTGAAAGATATTCTTGTCCACTAAATTGGAAAATAGCAAACAACACGCACAGAGCAATTATAAAAAAAATTAGAATGTTGGTATTCTTCATTAATAACTATAAGTATTATAAAAGCAAATATATATAAAATTTGCAATTAATCGTCATTTTTAGCTTTTAATCGATAAAGAAGAGTCATTCTAAATAATTATTACAAAATCATATTTAAAAAATCTTGTTCAGATATGATGGAAACAGCTAAAGAGTCCGCTTTTTCTTTTTTACTAGGTCCCATATTATCACCTGCAATGACAAAATTTGTTTTTGATGATATAGATGATGATACTTTTCCACCATTATCCTCAATAAGTTTCTTCAATTCATTCCTAGAAACTAAATGAAAAACACCAGATACTACGAACGCTTGACCTTCTAATTTATTGGTTTGATTAGCTAATTTTTCAGCTGAAATTTCCATCTGAACGCCAAATCGGATTAACCGTCCAACAATTTCAATATTTGTTTGAGTTTGGAAAAAATCGGTCACACTTTCAGCTATTCGTACACCAATTTCATCAACAGTTACTAAATCAATAATTGTTGCATTAGCTATCGCTCCAATCGTTTTATAGTGTTTAACTAATTTTTTAGCTACAGTTTCACCAACATATCTAATGCCCAATGCAAATAAAACGCGTTCAAACGGAACATCTTTACTGGCTTGAATACCATTTAATAAATTTTCGGCACTTTTTTGCGCCATCCGTTCTAATGGCAAAACATCTTCAAGTGTTAATTCATATAAATCCGAATAATTAGAAATCAATCCAGCATTAACGAATAAGGCAACGGTTTCTCCACCCAATCCATCAATATCCATTGCTTTTCTGCTGATAAAATGTTGGATTCTACCAATAATTTGTGGTTTACAACCATTGTAATTTGGACAATAATGCTGTGCTTCGCCTTCTTGCCTAACTAACGCCGTGTTACATTCTGGACATTGGGTTATATATTGAGTGGGCTGCGAATCTGCTGGACGCTGGCTTAAATCGACAGCAATTATTTTAGGGATAATTTCACCTCCTTTTTCAACAAAAACCATATCACCTTCACGAATATCTAATTTTTCAATTTGATCTGCGTTATGAAGAGATGCTCGTTTTACGGTTGTTCCGGCTAATTCCACAGGTTCCAAATTAGCAACAGGTGTAATAGCACCAGTTCTACCTACTTGATACGTAATTTCATTGAGTCGCGTGGAAACTTGTTCGGCTTTAAATTTATAAGCCATTGCCCAACGTGGTGCCTTGGCCGTATAGCCTAATTCCTCTTGTTGTTGTAAATCGTTCACCTTTATAACAACACCATCGGTTTCATAGGGCAAATCATGACGATGAATATCCCAATGTGCAATAAACTCTAAAACAGCATCAATGGAATTTACTTCTTTTGCTATTTCAGGAACTTTAAACCCCCAAGAACGCGCTTTTTCCAAGCTTTCAGATTGGGTTTTTATATTTAGGTTATTTCCTGTAATATTATATAATAAACATTCTAACGGTCGTTTGGCTACTTCACTACTATCTTGCAACTTCAAACTACCAGACGCTGTATTTCGTGGATTTCTATAAGGTTCCTCTCCTATTTCTATCCGCTCTTCATTCATTTTGATAAAGCCTTCAAAAGGCAAAACTATTTCGCCACGAATATCAAATTTTTCAGGATAATCACCTTTCAATTGTAAGGGAACAGATTTTATGGTTTTAATATTTGCCGTTACGTTGTCGCCTTGAAAACCGTCACCTCTAGTAACCGCTTTTAGTAATTTACCATTTTCATAAGTGAGACTGATAGATGCTCCATCATATTTTAATTCACAGGTATAGCTAATAGCACCATCCACCATTTTTTTAATCCGCGTTTCCCAATCCAGCAAATCGTCTTTAGAATACGAATTCTCTAGGGAATACATACGATGCTCATGAGCAACCGTTTCAAAATTCTTGGTTATTTCACCACCAACTCGTAAGGTAGGCGAACTAGCATCATAAAATTCTGGGTGTTTTGCTTCAAGTTCTTGAAGTTGCTTGAGTTTTACATCAAATTCGAAATCAGAAATAGTGGAATTATCTTGTACATAATAATTGTAATTATGCTGATGCAATTCGTCTCGTAATGCTTCTATTTGTTCTTGTATACTCATAAACTTATTTCATTCCTTTTAGCATGCGCTGATTTCCGAACATATCGTTTTTTAATTCAATGTCTTTATATAGTGCCGTTTTCAGTAACGTTTTCATTTCGGCGCCAAGATATTGATTTATTTCAAAAAACAGCAAACCACTCTCCTTCAATGCTGTCATAGCATAGTCGGAAATTGCTTTATAAAATTGCAATGGATTATCATCTTTTACAAACAAAGCCAAATGAGGCTCGTGCTGTAAGACATTATTTTTTATTTCTACTTTTTCAAGATCACGAACATAAGGTGGATTAGACACTATCACATCGAAAAAACCTATTGCAGATTTCAACATGTCATTTTGGATGTCTAGAATACTATCCTCAATACATGTAATAGAAACGTTATTCAATTTCGCATTTTCTCGAGTCACTTTTAACGCTTCTGGACTCACATCAACAGCAAAAACGTGTGCATTTGGTAAATGCTTTGCCAAACTAATAGCTATACAACCCGTTCCTGTGCCAATATCTAATAGTTTCAAAGGTTGATCCTTTTTACCGGAAAGCGACTTTAAAATCAAATCCACCAACTCCTCGGTTTCTGGTCTGGGAATTAAGGTATGTTTATTTACCTTAAAAGGCAATCCATAAAATTCGGTTTCACCAATAATATGCTGAATGGGTTCCTCTAATTTCAAGCGACTTAAAGCCTCAAATAGTGGTTGTTCCTCTTCTTTCGTTATCGTGTAATTTGGCTCCAGAACTAAAGCGATTCTATTTAATCCTAAATAAAAATCGATGAGAATATTAAAAAAACTGCCTACTTCATCGGTACCATATATGGAATCGAGTTCTTTATGAAATATGTTTTGGATCTCTTTTAAAATCAAAATGTAATTTTTTATTGGTTTATAATTGTCTCAGCATCCAAACGTTACAGGAATAATGACCTGTACTTCCCATGGATGTCTGTAAAGGTTTGAACCCAACTTTTTTATAGAGTTTTTGTGCGCCAACCATAAATGGTAAGGTTTCCAAATAACAGGATTCAAAACCAAATTCTTGTGCTTTTTTCAGACAAATATCAATCATTTTAGAACCCAAACCCAAACCGCGTGCTTCCGGCAAGAAATACATTTTTTGCAATTCGCAAATAGTTTCAGTTTCTCCTACTAAAGGCGCAATGCCACAACCTCCAATAATTTTATCGCCATTTGCAACAACAAAATAGGCCATTTTAGGTTTGTTATAGGTTTCCGTCATCACATCTAATGCCACATCTTCATAAGCTGTTCCTACTTTAGGTGCATCTAACTCTTCAAAAACAGAGCGAATAACAGCAGCAATCTGTGCATTATCTGCTTGTGTAATTTCTCTAATAACAATATTATTTTGACTCACTTTAATGTCTTATTTTTACATCTTGAAATTCTGGGATGAAGATACATGAAAAATACATAAATCGTTGCATTGAAATTGCCAAAAATGGATTAGGAACCACAGCTCCAAACCCAATGGTAGGCTCGGTAATTGTATATAAAAATCAAATAATTGGCGAAGGCTATACAAGTCCATTTGGTGGTCCACATGCCGAAGTAAATGCCATTCAATCGGTTACAGACAAAACGCTTTTAAAAGAAGCCACGATCTATGTTACATTAGAACCTTGCAGTCATTTCGGGAAAACACCGCCTTGTAGTGATTTAATTATAAAACATCAGATTCCAAATGTTGTTATTGGAACGACCGACACCCATAGTAAAGTTGCTGGAAATGGCATTAAAAAGTTGATAGAAGCTGGATGTCATGTTACTGTAGGAGTTTTAGAAATTGCTTGCCTAGAACATCACAAACGTTTTTTTACATTTCACAATAAGAAACGTCCTTATATTATATTAAAATGGGCTGAAACAGCTGATGGTTTTATAGCGCCAAAAACACGTAACGAACAAAAACCGGTTTGGATTACTAATGAATTTTCGCGTCAATTAGTGCATAAATGGCGAGCTGAAGAACAAGCTATTTTAATAGGAACGAATACAGCTATGGCAGATAATCCAAGCTTAACAGTTAGGGATTGGACTGGAAAAAATCCTATTCGGTTTGTAATTGATAAACAGCAGAAACTTTCCAATGATTTAGCCGTTTTTAATAACGAAGCTGAAACCATTCGAATTACGGAAAGCGATATCAATTTTAATAAACCACTTGCCATTCAAATTGGTGAATTTTTACATAAAAAGAACATTCAATCCATAATTATTGAAGGTGGTGCACAAACACTTCAAACCTTTATTGATGAAAACTTATGGGATGAAGCCCGTGTATTTACGGGGAAAACGACATTTACAGAAGGCACAAAAGCGCCTAGTTTTTCTGGTGAATTACTAGAAGAAACGTCTATCCAAGATGATACGTTACGGATTTACAAAAACACGTTATGATTAAAACACTTATTTTCGACTTTGGCGATGTATTCATCAATTTAGATAAAGTTGGCGCTTTGCAAAACGCTCTAAATCTATTTCAATTAAAAGAGTTTTCTCCTGAAATGATTGCTTGCAACGAAGCTTATGAACAAGGCCATATATCTTCCGAAGCATTTATAGCTTTTTACAAAAATGAGTTTCCTAATTTAAGTGAACCGGAGATTTTAGATGCATGGAATTATATTTTAAGAGATTTTCCAATCCATAGATTAGTGTTTTTAAAACAACTAGCATCCGATAAAAAATACCAACTCATTTTATTGAGCAATACGAATGCGTTTCATATTAAATGGATTCAAGAGCGCGTTCTTTTTTATGACAACTTTAAATCTCAATTTGACCAATTTTATTTATCGCATGAAATCCAATTGAGAAAACCCAATCATTCTATTTATCAATTTGTATTAAACCAGAATAATTTAAATCCTGAAACGTGTTTGTTTATTGATGATACGGAAGAAAACATACTTGCAGCCTCGGAATTGGGTATTCACACCTGGCACATTAATCCCGAAACAGATGATATTGTTAATTTATTCAACGTTAAAAAAGACCTCTTTTGATTTATTTACTTTTAAGCATATTAGCGTCCACCATTATTTTTGTGCTCTTTAAACTATTTGATAAGCACCAAGTAAATACGCTACAAGCTATTGTTTTCAATTATATTACAGCATTTTCTATTGGAATTATTGCTTATGAAGAACCTATAAACATTAAATCCCTTATTTCAACAGAATGGTTTTATGGTGCCCTTATTTTAGGTTTTTTATTCATTGCCATTTTTAATGTTATGGCTATTACATCACAACGTGTCGGTTTATCGGTTGCCAGTGTAGCCACAAAAATGAGCGTGATTATTCCCGTAGTTTTTGGTATTTATGTGTATAATGAAAGTGCCGGTTTATTTAAAATTGTTGGTATTGTTGCCGCTCTGATAGCTGTATACTTATCATCTATGAAATCGGGAACGCGTATTAAAAACAAAGCCTATTATATTTATCCTATTATTATATTTTTGGGTTCAGGAATTATAGATACATCCATTAAATATATTGAAACAACCTATTTGCCAGATAATGGTATTCCTATTTTTTCGGCAACCATTTTTGGTTTTGCAGCTATAATTGGAATAAGTACGTTACTCATTAAAAAACTACAAGGTAAATTTATATTTAACCCTAAAAGTTTAATAGGCGGGTTTGCTTTAGGAATAGTCAACTATGCTTCTATTTATTACATTTTAAAAGCATTGGATCATGAAACACTGGAAAGTTCTACCATTTTCACGGTTAATAATGTAGCAATTATTTTGCTCACCTCGCTTTTAGGTTTATTCTTATTTAAAGAAAAGCTTTCTACAAAAAATTGGATAGGTATTAGTTTAGCCGTAATTTCGATTTTGTTAGTAACAGCCTTGTAAATGACACAAAAAGACACGTATAAAACCATTTCAAAACCTTCCGAAGAAGTCTTATTTAAAGATAAAAACAGCAAGTTTTTTGGTTATGCTTTTCCAATAAAACATGAAGAGGAAGTTAAAGAACATATAGAGGTTTTAAAGAAGAAACATCATACCGCTGGACATTGGTGCTATGCCTACCAAACTGGTTTGGATGAAGCCCAAATATATTTTAGAGCCAATGATGATGGCGAACCTAATAATAGTGCAGGCATGCCTATTTACGGACAAATTCAATCGTATGATGTTACTAATGTGTTGATAGTTGTTGTTCGTTATTTTGGAGGTGTAAAATTAGGTGTTAGTGGTTTAATAAATGCTTACAAAACAACAGCCCAAATGGCTTTGGAAGCATCAAAAATTGTTAAGCGAACTATAAACAAGCAATTTCTAATTCGGTTTGATTATAAAAATATGAATAAAGTGATGCGTGTTATAAAAGAGAACAATTTGAAGATTGTTGACCAAACATTAGAACTCGATTGTCAGATTATTATTTCCGTCCGCCTAAAAGACAGCGCAAAGGTTTCAGAAAAATTTGAAGCTATTTATGAAGTGTCAATCAAGGAACGTGATTAAAACGATTCAATTTTTCTCAAAATATAATCTGGACACTTCATGGGACGTTTACTATTCATATCAATAAACGCTAAAACGGTGTTTGCTGTTGCTAAAACATCACCAGCCGCATTTGTAATTTCATAGTCAAATTCTATCTTCACAGAAGGCAATTTATTTAGCTGTGTTTTCACTTTAATCACCTCATCATAAAGGGCTGACTTCTTATAATTTAAGCTCATAGAAATTACAGGAAGCATCACACCACTTTTTTCCATTTCATTATAAGAAAGACCCATTTTCCGAAGCCATTCCGTTCGACCCATTTCCAGATATAACGCATAATTCCCATGATGAACCACGCCCATTTGGTCGGTTTCACCATATCTCACTCTTATAGGTATTTCATCGAAAAAGAACATCTTGTTTAAATATTTTTTTGTAGTTTAGGCAATGCAATAAGTATGCGAAAAAATATCTTAATATTCAATAGAGATTCATTTTTTTTTTAAGATTTTTGTTCACATATTTGCCAAGCTAAAGATCAATAAGGAAATTTCATTTTCCTGATAAACTACTAACGATTAAATTTTTAATTTTATAATGAGTGTAACTGCGCAATCGGTATGGGGAAATTGTCTGGAATTTATTAAGGATAATATACAACCGCAAGCATATAAAACATGGTTTGAGCCTATAGTCGCAGTAAAATTCACTGATAACGCACTAAGTATTCAGGTGCCAAGTAAATTCTTTTACGAATGGTTGGAAGAACATTACGTTAAAATTTTAAAAGTTGCTTTAACAAAACAGCTTGGAGAAAATGCCAAATTGGTTTACATTATTAAAATGGAAAACACGTATGGTAACAAGCAACCTTTTACGGAACGTATTCCAAGTTCAAATCGTTCATCTGTAAAAGCTCAAGACGTTGATATTCCTTTAAATAATAAAAATCCAGAATTGCGAAACCCTTTTATAATTCCTGGTATTAGGAATGTAAAAATTGAATCGCAATTAAACCCTAATTATAGTTTTGAAAACTTTTTAGAAGGTGATTCTAACCGATTAGCACGAAGTGCAGGTTTAGCTGTAGCGGCAAAACCAGGTGGAACATCTTTTAACCCATTATTAATTTTTGGTGGTGTTGGTTTAGGAAAAACCCATTTAGCGCATGCTATTGGTGTGGACATTAAAGATAAATATCCTGAAAAAACGGTTTTATATATTTCAGCTGAAAAATTCACGCAACAATATATAGATGCTGTTAAGAAAAATAACCGAATTGATTTTATTCACTTTTATCAAATAATTGATATTTTAATTATTGATGATGTTCAGTTTTTATCTGGTAAATCAGGAACTCAAGATGTATTTTTTCATATTTTCAATCATTTACATCAAAACGGAAAACAAGTTATTTTAACGAGTGATAAAGCACCTGTTGATATGCAGGATATTGAACAACGCTTACTGTCTCGTTTTAAATGGGGACTTTCTGCTGAATTGCAAAGTCCAGATTTTGAAACCCGTGTTTCTATTTTAAAGAACAAATTGTATCGTGATGGTGTTGAAATGCCAGAAGAAATTATTGAATACGTTGCCAAACATATTAAAACAAACATTCGTGAATTAGAAGGTGCTATTATTTCATTAATTGCACAGTCTTCTTTCAATAAAAAAGAAATTACGGCGGATTTAGCGAAACAAGTGGTTGAAAAGTTTGTAAAAAACACCAAACGTGAAGTTTCTATAGATTATATACAGAAAATTGTATCTGATTATTTTCAGATGGATGTAGATACCTTACAGTCTAAAACTAGAAAACGCCATATTGTTCAAGCACGTCAGTTAGCAATGTTTTTTGCGAAAAAATACACCAAAGCCTCATTGGCTAGTATTGGTTCACAAATTGGAAAACGTGATCATGCTACAGTATTGCACGCTTGTAAAACGGTTGATAATTTATCATCTACCGATAAGCAGTTTAAAAAATATGTAGACGATTTAACTAAAAAATTGTCTGTTTAATCCTCTAAATTATTCTTCCGATGTCTCGGGATCCAAACATTACTAAAATACTCATGGTTTGTTTAGGCAATATTTGCCGCTCACCTCTTGCTGAAGGCATTTTAAAATCAAAACTTCCAGACACTGGGTTTTTAGTAGATTCTGCAGGAACAGGAAATTACCATGTTGGTGATACGCCAGATCCGCGCTCTATTAAGATAGCTAAAAAATACGGATTGGATATTACAACACAACGTGGAAGACAGTTTAGTGTTGCCGATTTTGATAACTTCGATTACATTTATGTTATGGATAGTTCCAATTTTGAAAATGTGGTTAAGCTTGCCAGAAATGCAAATGACATTGCAAAAGTTCATTACATATTAAACGAAATTTATCCAAATCAAAATCACAGCGTTCCGGACCCTTATACTGGTGGCATTCAAGGCTTTGACAACACCTTCAAAATGCTGGATGAAGCGTGTTTAAATCTTTCCCAAAAACTTCTTAAATAATTGTCTGTCACTATTTAATTTTTTAAAATATTAAGTCGGTTGGTTATTTTTTGTAATTTGTACTAATACAGAAATCTAAAACAAATGAAAAAGCTCCTAAACCTAGTCGTATTTTTAATAATTACAATTACAACCTATGCACAGCAAGTAGGTATCGATTTATATGCCGCTGGATTTAACAATCCTATTGGCATAAAACACGCCAATGACGATCGCTTATTCATTGTTGAAAAAGTAGGTGTTATTAAAATTATTGACGCCCAACAAAACGTCAACGCTACACCGTTTTTAGATATTAACAGTTTAGTAAGTAATAGTGGTGGTGAAAGTGGATTATTAGGATTAGCTTTTCACCCCAATTATACAACCAACGGATATTTCTTTGTTAACTACATTAATAATTCAGGTGACACCGTTATTTCCCGATTTACCACTAGCCCTGCAAATAGTAATACTGCAGACGCTAATTCTGAATTTCCTATATTATCAATAAATCAACCTTATAGCAACCACAATGGTGGTGATTTAGCTTTTGGCGAAGATGGTTTTTTATACATAGCCTCTGGTGATGGTGGTTCTGGTGGGGATCCTGGAAATCGCTCTCAAGATTTAACGACGCTTTTAGGAAAATTATTACGTATTGATGTTGATAATACAAGTAACGGATTAAATTACGCTATTCCCGCGGACAACCCCTTTATTTCTGATTCCAATGCATTAAATGAAATTTGGGCTTACGGACTTCGTAATCCTTGGCGTTTTTCGTTTGATAATACTAATAACGATTTGTGGATTGCAGATGTTGGCCAAAATGAAATTGAAGAAATTAATAAAGTAAGCACCACAGAGAGCGGTATTAATTACGGATGGCGTTGTTATGAAGGAAATGATCCATACAACACAAGCGGCTGTGCTGATGCTGCCACCATGGTTTTTCCAGTTTCGCAATACACGCATTCAAACAGTGGTGAATTTAAATGCTCCATTACAGGTGGCTACAGCTATCAAGGTAGCCAATTCCCAGCTTTTGTAGACACTTACTTTTTTGCTGATTATTGTAGTGATGAAATCGGTACGCTCGTATTTCAAAATAATACGTGGACCATGGCTTTTACAGAACCATTTAACAATAAAGGTTGGACAACATTTGGCGAAGATATGGCAGGCGAATTGTACATTGCCGCTACCAGCACTGGTGAAATTTTTAAAATAATAGACACCAATTTAAGTGTTGACGAAAATATTTTAAAAACCATTAAAGTTTATCCTAATCCAGCAACAGACTCTGTATCCATTGATGCTTTTTCAGCTTCTAATACCCTTTCAGAAGTTGTAATTTATGATGTACATGGCAAACGCATAAAAACCATTTCAAATATTAACAAACAACACGTTAATATTTCTGTTTCATCTATTAGTAGTGGTTTATATTTTATTGAAATAAGCGACTCCAATCAAAACATATCCACGAAAAAACTGATTATAGACTAATGACCACCAAACTCGGAAAATTATTTCTAATACCTACAACCCTTGGCGATACAAACCCATTAGATGTTTTACCAATTACCGTTAAAAACACTATTGAAGCCATTGATATTTTTATTGTTGAAAATGAAAAAACAGCGAGACGCTTTATAAAAAGTATAGCTCCAGAAAAAAATCAGCCGTCTTTACAATTGTTTTCACTTAATAAGTTTACAGAATTTACGGAGCTTCCAGAGTTTTTAAATCCGTGTTTGGAAGGCAAAAACGTTGGGTTATTGTCTGAAGCAGGCTGTCCTGCTGTTGCAGATCCTGGTGCAGACGTTGTAAAAATTGCGCATCAAAGGAACATTCAGGTTGTACCTTTAGTTGGTCCATCTTCTATTATAATGGCAGTTATGGGTTCTGGAATGAATGGCCAGAGTTTTGCTTTTAATGGCTATTTACCTATTGACAAACAAGAGCGAAAAGCAGAATTACAACGATTGGAACGTTTATCTTTTCAACAAAATCAATCGCAGTTATTTATTGAAACGCCTTATAGAAATAATGCCATGTTAGAAGATATTTGCAAGGTACTCCATCCAGATACTGATGTTTGCATTGCCTGCGATATTACCTTACCAACCGAATTTATTAAAACACAATCTGCACAAGCATGGAAAAAAAATAGTGCAGACCTACATAAAAGACCTGCACTATTTATAATTCATAAAAGTTAAGGCGTATTAAGCTGTTAACTTCACTTTTGCTTTTCTATTTGGTTTTACTTTAGAGGTATCATATCCAGAAAACTTTTTAATATAATATTGGATAGACGTTCCGTAAGCATCGGTAAAACCTTGTTCACCATAGCTTCTTAAGTACTTTTTCACATTTCCAGGACCCGCTAAATGTGCAGCCGCTAAAATTCCTGATTCGGTAATAAGAACACCATTAATGGTTTGTCCATTAAAACGCTTGATATCCTTTCGTAAAATCCACTTGTTACGTTCTGCATTGGCCAAAAATGCCTTTTCTTGCATTTCTGGGTTTTTCAAGAAGTGAACTGGATTATGGATTCCAATCATTTTTAATGTTTCCTTACCAAATTGGTACTTACCTAGATAACCAAACGTATTTACTATAAAATAATCACCTCTAGATTCTTTAAAGCCTAAAGCCTCTTTGAATCCTACGAATGATTTTCCTAAAGTTGGTGAAAACGGTTTGTACGTTTTTTCTAACGGTAAGATATGATCAAATGATATTTCAGAAGTTTCAACAGTATTAAATGCTAAATCATTAACTGAATAATCATTTTCTGTTATGGTCTTGTTCGATGTAAACGAACCTACAATTAAGACACATATTATAAGTACTAGTACTAGATAATTTAAGATACTTTTTCTCATAATTTTTGAATTTTTTTAACTCATTTCTTTAAGGGAATGGGTTGTAAAATTTCAGCGTGCAAATATACAACTTTTTTTTAATATCTGACAATTAATCGATTAAGTGTTTCTAAAAGTAGATTCCGTGAAAGCGAATACCATTTTCTTCGTTGAACTCCATAGCTGGAAATGGTATTTTTATAGTGTTGAAAATATCAAAAACGGTCTTTAATACGTGAGAATTTGTTTTAATTCTAGTCAAGTCAACATCCAAACTTAAATAAAATTGCCGAACCCGATTTTGGTTTTGGAACATGCCATTTACAGTTTCATTGCTTCCGGTTAACATGCCATCAGCACCATAACCAAATGCTACATTTATCCAAGTTGGAATTTTACTTTGCTTGAAGAAGGAATGAATATTGAAACTTAACCAATAGGTCTGACCATTATAATCTTTTAAAAACTCTTCAGCCAAACCATCTCCTAGTTTGTCGGGACGTTGAGATGCATATTGCGTTCTATGGAAGGAGTATTTCATGGTAATGCGTTGTTCATCCCACAGCAATTCTTGGCCTATAAACAAACCGGTTCCTGCTGCATTGGCTGCCATATCTCCCCAAGAAAATCCCCATTCGTCTGAAAAACCATCTAAAACTTCAACAGCTGTTAAGAAAGTAAAACCTAACGTACCACCATAAATGAGCTGATCTTTTTTACTAACACCACTCCAATTTAAAATATGAGCTCCTACTCTACCTAATTGATAAGCCGAATACACATGACCCAACTTATCCATTTGTAACCATTCGCTATTATCGTCAAGTGTATGAAAATTAGAACGCGGATAATCCGCATACCACAACTGGTTTAAAGCTAATAAAGAAATAGTTCCAAGCGCAGCTTCTGATATAATAACCGCATTTCGTCTCGGCTTGTTTAAAGTATCACTTGGTTTTAAAAAAGCATTGATAGCGGATTGAGAAACACATGTCAAAGACATAAGTCCAAAAGCGATATGTAATAATATGTGTTTCAAGCTTTATTGATAAATACCTTGTTTAGACAGGTAACTATGATATTCACGGGCATTTGCATTATGCTGACTTAAGGTTTTAGCAAATTTATGATATCCTAATCGCTTGGCATCCGCAGCAAAATATAAATAACTATGTTTTTCGTAATTCAAAACAGCATCAATAGCAGAAATATCTGGCATGGTAACCAATCCTGGAGGTAATCCTGCATACATATACGTATTGTACGGTGAATTGATTTCTTTATGTTTATTCAATACACGCTTAATAATGGTATTTTGATATTCTGGCAATTGGTATGCCGCATATTTCAAGGTTGGATCAGCTTGTAATGGCATTTTAATTCGCAACCTATTAATATAAACACCTGCAACACGTGGTTGTTCTTCAGCTTGTTTGGATTCTTCATATACAATGGATGCCAAAGTCATTACATCATTTTGAGTTAAATTTAATGCTTTGGCTTTTGCTAATCTACTATCTGTCCAAAACCGATTGTATTCCGTTAACATGCGATCCCGAAATTGTTCCGCTGACGTATTCCAAAAGAATTGATAACTGTTAGGTAAATACATCCCTAGCGCCGTTGCATTGGAAAATTTATTAGCTTTTAAAAACTCGGGGTCGCGCATGGCAGTAACTAAAGACACGCTATCTGCTTCAATTTGCATACTGATGCGTCCTGCCAAATCTTCCAATGATTGCTGATTATTAAACGCCAAATTAAAGGGCAAGTTTTTACTGCGAATGGAATTTATAATATCATTATTGTTCATGCCTTTTTTAATAGCATAACGACCTGCTTTAATATTCGTTGTGTATTTTTTCTGCTTGGCAAGTGCATCAAAAGAACTAATATCCTTTAAAAGCGGCTGTAATTGTTCACGTACTTCTGAATATGGTGCGCTGGTGGAAACATAAATATAAGCTTCATCATTATTAAAAGCCGTATTTGGTGAAAACATGGTGCTATAAACAAAATAAGCAAAGTAAGCAGCTACTAATAATCCGATAAGAGCAACAGCCCAAAGTATTTTTTTGATATACATTTAATTTAAAATTCGTTGTAATAAATATTCGTTTTTATAGGAATCATTTACATAATTCCAATCTTTTTTTAATCCTATTTTTATAAATCCATTGCTTTCAAACAGATTTAAACTCATAATATTGTCTTCTGAAATATTACAAAATAACTGATGTAAGTCTAAATGCGTTTTAGCATACGACATCAATAATTTTAAAGCTTCATTTCCATAACCTTGTTGCCTATCGGATGTGCTATAAATAAGAATACCAATACCAGCACGTTTATTTTTGAAATCGCAATCAAATAAATCTATCAACCCAATGGATTCATGATTTTCATTCGCGATTACTAAACGTAGCTGTTTCACTTCATAAATATCCTTATGAGCATTTTCAAGATATTGTTTTATTAAATATCGTGAATAAGGTGTTTGTGTACTGCTCAACTCCCAAATGGATTCGTCATTCTCAATGGTATAAATGAAATCCAAATCTTCTGGTTCCAATGCGCGCAAATACATATGTTTCCCTTGTAATGTTAACATTCTATTTCACCTTTAAAAACTTGCGTTGCTGGACCAATAAGCCAAATATTCTGATACTTAAAATCGTTTTTCTCAAAAGAAACCTGTAGTTCACCACCTTCCGTTTCTAATGAAATAAGGTTCTTTTTCGTTTCACCAATAGCATGCATGGCCAATGCAACAGCGGTTACACCAGTACCACAGGATAAGGTTTCATCTTCAACACCACGTTCGTATGTTCGAACAGAAAAATTAGTCTCTGAATTTTTTACAACAAAATTTACATTCGTTCCTAATTCATTGTAAGGCTCCCCATATCTAATTTTTGAACCTGTCTTTTTTATATCGATATTTTTTAAATCAGTAGTCAGCTGCACATGGTGTGGCGACCCTGTATTTAAAAACACATGGGTATCAAATATATTTATATGCGGGACATCTTGCATTTGAAGTTTTACCAAATCAGCTTCCATTACGCCATCATGTTTCCCATCAATTGCCATAAATTGTGTGTCCTTTTTAATAATACCCAAAAAATTAGCAAAGGCTACAATACAACGTCCACCATTTCCACACATAGAGCTTTCGTTTCCATCGGAATTGTAATACCCCATTTTAAAATCCAGTGTATCATGATTCTCCAACAAAATTAAACCATCAGCTCCTATGCCAAAACGTCTGTCGCATAGCTTTTTAATGGCTTTGGTATTGTTTTTGTCAAACATAAGTTGACGATTGTCAATCATGACGAAATCGTTACCTGTTCCTTGATATTTATAAAATGTATAAATCATAAGCAGGGCAAATATATGAATTAAAGGTGGTTTTTTTCTATGTTAATTAGGCGTTAAAGTGTACGTTAAAAAAAGTTAAACTTGATAAAGCCATTCAATAATAAATTAATTTTAATCGTTATTCATTTAATTAAAACAATCATAGATTATGAAAAAGATTTTAACGCTCGTATTTGTTTCCGTATTAGGTGGTGCCATAACTTTATCTGCTTATAAATTATTTTTAGAGCCAGAAGTTTTAACAACTACAACGGAATCACAACAAGAACTAACAAACTACCTACCAACAAGTTATAATAAGTCTAATTTACGCAATGCAGAAGATGTTCCCAATTTTGTGAATGCGGCAGAAGAAACCGTGCATGCGGTTGTTCACGTAAAAAACACAGCCATTGTTTCGGCACCTACAACCATGCAAGATTACTTTTATGGTAGACGTTCACAAAAAGCACAAGTAGGAACTGGAAGTGGAGTAATTATTAATAAAAACGGTTACATCATTACCAATAACCACGTTATTGCTGGCGCAAAAGAACTATCCATAACCACCAACGACAATAAGATTTATCAAGCTACTTTAATAGGAACTGATCCAAAAACGGATATCGCCTTATTAAAAATTGAAGCTGATGAAGATCTACCATTCATCACGTTTGGCGATTCAGATATGGCTAAAATTGGCGAATGGGTTTTAGCTGTTGGTAATCCATTTAATTTAACATCAACGGTTACGGCTGGAATTATTTCGGCAAAATCACGTGATTTATCTGGACAAAATTACCAATCGTTTATTCAAACTGATGCGGCTGTAAACCCTGGGAACTCTGGAGGCGCGTTGGTTAATGGTAATGGGGAGTTAATTGGTATAAATACGGCCATCAGCTCACAAACGGGTTCCTATATTGGTTATTCCTTTGCCGTTCCTAGTAATATTGCGCGTAAAGTGGTAGAAGATATAATGGAATTCGGGATTGTTCAGAATGGTATTTTAGGCGTTAGTGGAATTAGTTTAAATGGAAAAGCATCGGAAGAATTGGAAGTTAATTTAACCGAAGGATTTTATGTAGGAGCTGTTGAATCGCAGTCAGGAGCCGAACAAGCCGGAATTAAAAAAGGCGATATCATTACTAAAATTGATAATGTTAGGATTTCAAAATTTGCCGATTTAACAGGTTATTTAAACACAAAACGTCCTGATGATGTGGTAGATGTGTTGGTTTTGAGAGACAATTCCGAAAAAGTTATTCCAGTCACATTATCGAAATTTGAGATTCTAACAACGGAATTTTTAGATATTCAAGTGAAAAATATTTCAAAAGACATTAAAGAGCAATATCAAATTGATCATGGTGTGTTGGTAACCAAAAGCGATAATTATTGGCTGTATCAAAAAATCGGCTTGAATAAAGGGTATATTATTACGGATATAAATGATATTCAAATTAATAGTATTGATGATATTTCTAACTTAAAAGAGAAATATGGAAATGCTTTTGATAAGAATATTGAAAAAATAAGCATTATAAATACACGTGGCCAAAAGCAAAGTTTTATTTTTAGGTAACAGGCTGCAAACCAAAAAAATCCCTTTAACGTTTCTATATGTTTAAGGGATTTTTTATGCGAAATACACAGCGAAAACGGTTGAAATGTACTATTTTTGCACGCAGATTCAAGAGCCTAAAAAACAGCTTGGATAGATAACATTTAACAACACACTAAAATTATTACACAATGAGTTTTAACGAGACTTATGAAAGCGAATTAGCATTTCAAGCCGATAGACGAAGAGCTACGGTAGAATTTATTAAAATTATTAGCGATCTATGGTATGACAAATCTATCGAGCTGGTCCTGTTTAGAAATCAATTAATTGACCGTAACGTCAGTGAAATTCTAAACTTACACGAATATGCAGGCGAGTTTGTTCAAAAACCAATTTCTATTTTCGATTCTGTTGAAATAGCACAAGCTATCAAAACGTTGGATTTACCACCTGCCAAATTAGATATTGGTAAACTAACATATGAATATCATTTAGAAGAGAAGAAATTTAGTAATGCTTTAGCTTTTGTAGCTGATAGATTACAAGGCGCAAAAACGGAACATCCTATCCAACCAAAAGACGTTGTGCTTTATGGTTTTGGACGTATTGGTCGTTTAGTAGCACGTGAATTAATGACAAAAACAGGCAAAGGTAGTCAGTTGCGTTTACGAGCTATTGTAACACGTGGAAAAATAGATAAAACAGTTTTAGAGAAAAGAGCATCTTTACTGCGCAATGATTCGGTTCATGGTGATTTTTCGGGAACTGTTGTTGCCGATCTTGAAAACAGTGCATTAATTATTAATGGTACAACGGTTTACATCATTTCAGCCAATGCGCCAGAAGATATTGATTACACAAAATACGGTATCAATAATGCATTAGTTATAGATAACACTGGTGCTTTTAGAGATCATGAAGCCTTAAGCAGACATTTAAAATCTAAAGGAGCTAACAAAGTTTTACTTACAGCACCAGGTAAAGGCGTCCCTAATATAGTGCATGGTGTAAATCATGAAGAACACAATCCAGATACGGTAGATATATTTTCTGCAGCATCTTGTACAACAAATGCTATTACGCCAATTTTAAAGGCTATTGAAGATACATTTGGTGTAAAAAGTGGCCACTTGGAAACTATTCACGCCTATACAAACGATCAGAATTTAGTAGATAACTTCCATAGCAAATACCGTCGTGGACGTGCTGCTGCTTTAAACATGGTTATTACAGAAACTGGTGCAGGAAGTGCGGTTTCAAAAGCATTACCAAGTTTAGAAGGGAAGTTAACATCTAACGCTATTCGTGTTCCTGTTCCTAATGGTTCTTTAGCTATATTGAATTTGGATTTAGAAAAAGCGACTTCAATAGATGCTATTAATGCCACTTTAAAGAAATATGCTTTAGAAGGTAATTTAGTAGAACAAATAAAGTACGAATTAAGTGATGAGCTAGTTTCTAGTGATATTGTTGGTAGTTCAGCACCTGCAATTTACGATAGTAAAGCAACCATCGTTCGTCCAGATGGTAAAAATGCGGTATTATATATATGGTATGATAATGAATATGGTTATAGCCATCAAGTTATTCGATTAGCAAAATATATTGCAAAAGTAAGACGCTTTACGTACTACTAATCTTTTAAATTATATAGAATAAAAATCTCGCTTAAATTAAGCGAGATTTTTTTAAAAAAAAATTATGCCTGTTCGACATCTAAATTATAAAGTCATTCGTATATAATTTGGCCTCCAAACGTGAGGCTTTTTGAGTATTGTGTTTTATACTAAACATATTTTCTTATTTTAGCAACTACATTTCTTTACAACTACAAAATGAACAGTCTTAAAAAAATTCTATTACTATTATTCATAGCAAGTTACGCGTCATTAAGCGCACAAGATGCTACAGAAGCTGATGACCAATTATCTTTAGAAAACGGCACCATAGACAACCAATTTGAATATGTAATTCAACGTTCTAACAATTATCAAGACTATAAAGTAGTTAAAAAGAACTGGCTATATACTTTAAAAGCACATACGCTAGATTCTTTAAAATCTATTCATTCAGAATTAGCAACGGCTGAAGGAACTATTTCTAATCAGAATAGTGAAATAGCAAGCTTAAAAAGTAGTCTGAAAAATACAGAAGACACATTAAATAAAACGACAAGCGAAAAAAACAATATGGAATTGTTTGGTTTACAAATGACCAAACCAAACTATAATATTCTCATGTGGTCTATAGTTGCGTTATTGCTAGCGTTATTACTCCTGTTTATTTACAAGTTTAAAAACAGCAATACAATAACACGAGAAGCACAAAAAAATCTTTCAGAAACGGAAGATGAATTTGACGAACACAGACGCACAGCTTTAGAACGAGAGCAGAAAGTGAGACGCCAACTTCAAGACGAACTCAATAAACAAAAAGGAATTAATTAGTAATTTCTTTTTCAATTCAATAAATAAAATCTACAACTTGCGTTTGTAGATTTTTTTTTGCTTTTAAGATTTAGCTTATTTATCAATCTATAAAAATTCAGATTCCCAAAACATTTCAAGTATATTTGCAGTTCAAAACTGCCATCATGCGTATCGATATTATTACCGTTTTACCAGAATTATTAAAAAGTCCGTTTGAAGCTTCTATTTTAAAACGTGCTATTGATGCGAACTTGGTAGAAGTGCATTTCCACAATTTACGTGATTATACAACCGATAATTATAAAACTATAGACGACTACCAATTTGGCGGCGGAGCCGGCATGGTTATGATGATTGAACCGATTGATAAATGCATTTCGCAATTACAATCTGAACGCAATTATGACGAGGTTATTTATATGACACCCGATGGCGAAACCTTAAATCAAGGTATTGCTAACCAAATTTCATTAAAAGAAAACATTATAATTTTGTGTGGCCATTATAAAGGAGTAGATCAACGCGTTCGCGATCATTTTATAACACGCGAAATCTCCATAGGCGATTATGTGCTTTCTGGAGGAGAATTAGGTGCGGCTGTATTATGTGATGCTATTATTCGTTTAATCCCTGGAGTTTTAGGAAATGAGACATCGGCGCTTACCGATTCGTTTCAGGATAATCTATTAGCACCACCAATTTACACACGACCTCGGGAATACAAAGGATGGAAAGTACCTGAATTATTGTTTAGCGGTAACTTTCCAAAAATTGAAAAATGGCGGGAAGAGCAAGCATACGAGCGTACTAAAACGCGAAGACCCGATTTATTAGACGAAAAATAAAGGCTAATTTTTCATCGTTTAAAAAGTGAAATTATTAATTGCAAGTTATTTATAATTAGTTATCTTTGCAGCCAATTTCGAGTTAACCTCTGGCGATAATCGTGAATGTTGTTTCGGATTAATTAAGATAAAAATAAAAGATATGGAATCTTTAATCAAATTTGTACAACAAGAGTTTGTACCTAAAAAAGATTTTCCAGAGTTTAGTGCTGGAGACACAATTACAGTTTATTACGAAATTAGAGAAGGCGAAAAAGTACGTACACAGTTCTTTAGAGGTGTTGTTATTCAAAAGAGAGGAACAGGTTCTTCTGAAACATTTACAATCAGAAAAATGTCTGGAACTATTGGTGTAGAGCGTATTTTCCCAATCAATATGCCAGCTTTACAAAAAGTTGAAGTTAACAAACGTGGTAAAGTACGTCGTGCACGTATCTACTACTTTAGAGGCTTAACTGGTAAGAAAGCTAGAATCAAAGAAAGTATGAAACGTTAATACTTTGTTAATAACGTTGGAAAGCCCTGTTTTTACAGGGCTTTTTTTATTAACAAAAGTTAATAACTCCAGTTTATAAGTTGTTGATATCTAAAACCTTAAAAGTTTTTAAAAACAAGAATCTCGCCTTATATTAGTACAAGAATTAAAAGACAACCAAGTTGGTTTTGTATTAAAAAAACAAATTTATTTTTATTTCAATAAAGATACGTTCTTTAAATCTTATTGTTTTTTGAGGTTTTGCGGTAAACACGTTTACGTGTGTAACTAAAAAATCATGATACTTTTTAAAACGCTAAATGTATTTGCAGTTAGTAGTGATAAAAGTTGAAAGTTTTTAATTGTCTTTTAGAAACGAAAGTGAGAATTAGACTAGAAAACAATGTTTTGAGTGTTTGTAGTTCATGTAAATGAATCTCAACACAGACAAAACATCAAGAAAAACAGTAAATCGAGACATTTTTGCAACAGGTCAATACCTTTTGAAAGTTGCGTTTAGAAATGTTTCACTTTTGAAATAGTAATCCTTGAATTGAAACATGTAGATAATTTCTACATCCTGTAATTGTAAGATTGCATAGATCATGTTCAGCTATTTCAAAGAAAGCCATGTCAAACCAGACGTTCGTCTGATATGATATGGCTTTTGTTTTTTAATAAACCGTTATTTTAAGTAGTTTTGAGCTGAAAAAAGTAAACAACAATGAATCTGCCCTACATCTGCGATCAAACCTTTAAAAAACAAACTTACACCCAGGAGCCTCTTGCCAAGGGTGAATATGATAATTGTCAATTTATAGATTGTGATTTTTCAGATGCATTTCTATCCTATTTATCATTTACAGAATGTGAGTTTCTTAACTGTAATTTAAGTTCTACCAAAGTTAAGGATGCCACATTTAAAGATGTAATATTTACCGATTGCAAAATACTTGGTGTACTTTTTAATACATGTAATCCTTTTTTAATGTCTTTTTCATTTAAAAACTGCCTATTAAATCTATCTGCATTTAATAATCTGAAATTAAAAAATACCCAATTCCATACCTGCTCATTAAAACAAACAGATTTTTCTGATACAGACCTCTCCTACGCCAGTTTTTTAGACTGCAATTTGGACCAGGCTATTTTCTATAAATCAAACCTAACACATGCCGATTTTTCAACATCTCAAAACATTACAATGAGTCCTGAATTCAATACTTTAAAATCAGCTAAATTTTCGAAAGAAAATGTACTAGGCCTATTAAAATCTTACCAACTTATTATAGAATAATATACTGTGTAATTATACTTTATGGCATGCACAATTGCGTTTTTTATGTTTTTTTAAGACTACTAAATTAAACTTAAAGATAGTTTTGTTGTCTAACAACCGCAACCAACCCATTTCAAATGCGAAATATCATACTTTCAATTTTAGGAGTCTTACTTATATTAGGCTCTTTTTTTATTGCCAAACATTTAATAGACAGCAAAACAAAACCCAAACCGGTTATAGAAAAAGTTATAAAAACGGTCTACACAGACACCGTTAAAAACTCCACTATTCCTATTTTAATTCCTGCTAATGGCAGTTTAGTGGCCAAGCAGCGTGTGGAATTATATGCTGAAGTTCAAGGAATTTTTAAACCTGGAACCAAACTATTTAAACCAGGCCAATACTATAAAAAAGGCGAAACACTCATTAAGATTGATGCATCTGAATACTATGCTAGTGTACAATCGGCAAAAAGCAATCTTTACAATACTATTGCGGCTATAATGCCTGACCTACGATTAGATTTCCCTAACATGTTTCAGAAATGGCAAACGTATTTAAGTAGTTTCGATTTAAATAAAACCACCCCAAAACTTCCTGAAATGACATCAGACAAGGAAAATTATTTCATTACAGGTCGTGGTATCGTTTCCAATTATTACAATGTTAAAAATTTAGAACAACGCTTAGCAAAGTATAATATTTCAGCGCCTTTTAATGGTATTCTAACGGAAGCTTTAATTACTGAAGGCGCCCTAATTAGAAGCGGACAAAAACTAGGTGAATATATTGATCCTACCGTTTATGAAATGGAAATAGCTTTGAGTAAATCCTACGCAGGCCTTTTAAAAGTAAATGAAGATGTTGAATTACAAAATATAGAGCATACAGAGCGTTATAATGGAAAGATCTCCAGAATTAATGGAAGTATTGATGCCGCAACACAAACCATTACGGCTTATATTGAAGTTGAAAATGAACGCCTTAAAGAAGGTATGTATTTGGAAGCAAGTTTGAATGCTAAAAAAGAAGGAAATGCTATTGAAATCAACAGAAACTTAATGTTAGATGGGAATCAGATTTTTATTGTAAAAGATAATACCCTTGATATACTAGATGTTAAACCTGTTTTCTATTCTGAAACAACCGTTGTTTTAAAAAATGTTCCAGATGGTACAATTATTTTGAATAAACCAGTTCCAGGAGCCTATTCAGGAATGCTTGTAAAGCCATTTACTGAAAATAAAACTTCAAAGGATAACCAATAAATTATGAGAAAAATAATTACGTATTTTATTCGGTATCATGTAGCTGTTAATGTCTTCATTATAGCTTTTTTTGCGTTTGGTATATTAGGAATTATGTCTTTAAAATCGTCATTCTTCCCCCTTGTCGAATCTAAAATAATCAATATAAACATTATCTATCCTGGCGCTTCGCCTCAAGAAATAGAGGAAGGTATTGTGCTGCAAATTGAAGATAATCTTAAAGGATTAAAAGGCATAGATCGCGTTACTTCCACCTCTAGAGAAAATAGCGGAACTATTACTGTTGAAATTGAAAAGGGTGAAAATATTGACTTCATGTTATTAGAAGTTAAAAACGCCGTGGATCGTGTACCTTCTTTTCCAACCGGCATGGAACCATTGGTTGTTTCGAAACAAGAAGCCATTCGGGAAACCATATCTTTTGCTTTAAGTGGAAATAATGTACCGTTAGTAACCTTAAAACAAATAGGGAGACAGGTTGAGAATGATTTACGAGCTATTGATGGTATTTCGCAAGTAACTGTTACTGGGTATCCAGAAGAAGAAATAGAAATTGCCGTAAATGAAAACAACCTATTAGCATATAATCTAACATTTTCCGATGTTGCAAAGGCAGTAGCTTCATCTAATATTCTAATTACTGGAGGAAATATAAAAACGGATGCCGAGGAGTATCTTATTCGCGCCAACAACCGTTCCTATTATGGCGACGAACTTTCAAACATTGTTGTAAAAGCAACACAAGATGGGAAAACGGTACGCTTAAAGGACGTGGCAATTATAAGAGATCGTTTTTCGGAAACACCAAATGCTACTTTTTTCAATAAAAATTTATCGGTAAATATTTCTGTAACTAGTACAAATAATGAAGATCTTATGTCTTCTGCCGAAAAAGTTAAGGTTTATATAGATGAGTACAATCAAAAACATGAAAATGTCCGGTTAGACATCGTTAGAGATTTATCCATTACATTAAACCAACGTACAAAGCTTTTATCTGAAAACGCCATGATTGGTATGTTTTTAGTTTTAATTTTTCTGTCCTTATTTTTAAATACAAGATTAGCTTTTTGGGTGGCATTTGGACTCCCTCTTTCATTTTTAGGAATGTTCATTTTTGCGGGACAATTTGATGTTACTATAAACGTACTGTCACTTTTTGGAATGATTATCGTTATTGGTATTTTAGTTGATGATGCCATCGTAATTGCAGAAAACATTTATCAGCATTACGAAAAAGGGAAAACACCAATCCAAGCAGCTATTGATGGAACCATGGAAGTTATACCTCCCGTTGTATCGGCTATTATAACCACAATCCTAGCTTTTTCATTATTTCTGTTTTTAGACAGTCGAATTGGTGAATTTTTCAGCGAAGTTGCCGTTGTCGTTATTTTAACATTAGTCGTTTCTTTAGTAGAGGCTTTAATAATTCTACCCGCGCATTTAGCCCATTCTAAAGCCTTAAGAAAAGAAACTCCTCAAGAAAACCCTTCAAAAACAAAACAGTTTTTTGCCAAAATGCGTGGCATCAATGCTTTCGGAGATCGAATCATGAGGTTTTTAAGAGACAAAGTCTATTCGCCAGCATTATCATTTGTTTTAAAATTTAAAATCTTGTCTTTAGGGATTTTTGTGGCTCTTTTAGTTTTAACATTCGGCGCTATAGGTGGCGGTGTTATTGGTGTTACAATTTTCCCATCCATAGCAAGTGACCGTATCTCCATTGAATTAGATATGCCCAACGGAACCAATGTAAAAATAACCGATTCTATTATTTCAATGATAGAAGAAAAGTCGTTTATAGTAAATAAAGAGTTCTCTGAAAAGTTTTTAAAAGATTCCGATAAAGAGCTTTTTGAAAATACCATACTAACCTTAAATAGTAGCTCCAGCGCACAATTGGTTATAAACATGTTACCTGGAGAAGAAAGGCCTGACGAAATCAACGCTTCCATGGTAGCAAATAGGCTACGTGAGTTAGTAGGTCCGGTAATTGGTACCGAACGATTGATTTATGGTTCTGGTGGAAATTTTGGTGGTAGTCCCGTTTCCGTAGCTCTACTAGGCAATAATATTGAGGAACTGAAAGGCGCTAAAGTGGAGTTAAAAAATATTTTAGAAGAAAACCCTTTACTCAAAGATATTGAAGACAATGATCCTGCTGGTATTAAGGAAATTAGACTTGAGTTAAAAGAGACCGCCTATTTAATAGGTTTGGACCTTAGCACAGTAATGGCACAAATTCGTGCTGGTTTTTTCGGTTCTCAAGTTCAACGTTTTCAAAGAGGTCAAGATGAGATTCGAGTATGGGTGCGTTATGATCGTCCCAATAGAGAATCTATCAACGATTTGGAGGATATGCGTATTGTAACGCCAACAGGCAGTCGTATTGCGTTAAAAGACATTGCAACCTATACTATTGTCCGTGGCGATGTTGCCATTAATCATTTAGATGGCAAACGAGAAATTAGAGTTTCGGCAGATTTAAAAGATCCAAGTACCAGTGTTACAGATATTCTTGATGAAATTAAGAGAACAACCATTCCAGAGTTACAATCTAAATATCCAACAATTTCTGCTGCCTTTGAAGGACAAAATCGGGAGGCCCAAAAGTTATCTTCATCTATTTCAAGTGCAGGAACTATCATTTTATTGCTTATTTATATTACCATTGCCTTTACTTTCAGAAGCTACAGTCAACCTTTATTATTGTTGCTATTAGTTCCATTTAGTTTAACCGCCGTAGCTTGGGGACATTGGCTGTTAGGCTTTCCGGTAAACGTATTATCCTTATTAGGTATAATTGCACTAATTGGAATAATGGTGAATGACGGGTTAGTTCTTATAGGCAAATTCAATACAAATTTAAAAAACGGCATGTCGTTTGATTTAGCCCTATCCGATGCAGGAAAGTCAAGGTTTAGAGCTATTTTCTTAACCTCAATAACTACGATAGCTGGTTTAGCACCTTTGTTATTAGAAAAAAGTAGACAAGCACAATTTTTAAAACCTATGGCTATTTCAATTTCATTCGGTATAGCATATGCTACCATATTAACCTTATTAGTGTTACCATTATTTCTGTCTTTTAGTAATAGTATCAAGAAAAATGCTAAATGGTTATATTCTAATAAAGCCGTAACAAAAGAAGAAGTTGAACGCGCTATTAAAGAGCAAAAAGAAGAAAATGAGCACTAAAAACATAATAATATACAGTCTTTTATTATTGTCATTACCTTTGTTTTCGCAAAGGGTTCTAAACCCAGAGGAGGCCTTTTCTATGGCTTTAGACTATAATTATGGTATAAAAATTACTAATAATTCATTGGAAATTGCAGAAAATAATACCAGTATTTTAAATTCTGGATACTTACCAACAGTAACGGGTAATGCTGGCGCCACTTATAACCTAGATAATACGGAAGCGCAATTTGCAAATGGTGAATCTACTGTTTTAAATGGTGCTGAAAGTTCTCGTTATAATGCTTCAGTAAATTTAAATTATGTTGTTTTTGATGGTATGGGAAGACAGTATAATTATAAACGTCTTAAAGAAGAATATTTTTTATCGCAACTAGAGGCAAGAGAAACTATTGAAAACGTCATCATTCAATTATTTACCATTTACTACAATCTAGCTAAAACTTCAGAAAACACATTAGCTTTAGAACAAACTTTAAATATTTCAAAGGACAGGTTATTGAGAGCGGAATATCAATTTGATTATGGTCAAAACACGAAATTAGGTGTTTTAAATGCGCAAGTGGATATCAATAATGACAGTATCAATCTTATTAATATTAGACAACAGCTAAAAAACACAAAACGTGATTTAAATGTGGTAATCGGCAATCAAATTGCTGAAGACTTTAATGTTAAAACAGACCTTAAATTTTTGTTAGATTTAGATAAGAATGAATTATTATCTAAAACAAAAGCGAATAATGTGGCGCTGTTGCAAGCAGATAAAAATATTTCCATCGGCGAAATAAACATTAAAGCTCGAAAATCGCAATATTTACCTACAGTTGGATTAATTGGCACGTATGGCTGGAATAAAAACAATAACAATGCGGCTTCTTTTGCAACAACCACATTAAATACAGGTCTTTCAGGCGGTATTAATTTAGCATGGGATTTATTTGATGGTGGAAGTACTATAACTCAAGTAAAAAACACAAAAATTAATTTAGATAATCAAAAACTTCAAAAAGAGCAACTGATCATCAACATTGAGCGCGATTTTTATAATGCCTGGGAAGATTATCAAAACAAACTAGTTATTTTTAATGTCCAAGAAGATAATATAATTACTTCTGAAAATAATTTTAACCGAACTCAAGAAAAATTTAAATTGGGTCAAGCGACTTCCATTGAATTTAGGCAAGCACAACTAAACCTTCGAAATGCTGAATTGAGCAGAAATCAAGCAAAATATGATGCCAAACTTGCCGAATTAACAGTATTACAAATAAGCGGAGACTTATTGAATGTTGAATTTTGAATAACTTCCAATAAAAATAGCTACTAGATCAATACTAGCAATGCATTATTGATGAAAATCAATAATGCTAAACGGCATAAAACTCCTATAAGATTTTGTATATTTGCGCTGTTAAATAACGTACCAAAAATAAAATATAATGACAAACTCTTCTACTATAATTTACACTAAAACAGACGAAGCACCAGCTTTAGCAACGGCATCTTTTTTACCAATTGTTAAAGCCTTTGCAAAACCATCTGGAATTACTATAGAAACAAAAGATATATCTTTGGCTGCTAGAATTTTAGCAACTTTTCCAGAGTTTTTAACAGAAGATCAACGTGTTGACGATGCGCTTACCTTTTTAGGTGATTTAGTTAAAAGACCAGAAGCCAACATCATTAAATTACCAAATATTAGTGCCTCTGTTCCACAGTTAAATAGCGCTATAAAAGAGCTTCAAGAAAAAGGTTATAATTTACCTAATTACCCGGAAGAAGTAAAAAATGATCAAGATAAGGACGTAAAGAGTCGTTATGACAAAATAAAAGGTAGTGCTGTAAACCCTGTTCTTCGTGAAGGTAACTCCGATCGTCGTGCTCCAAAAGCAGTAAAGAATTTTGCTAAAAAACATCCACATTCTATGGGTGCATGGAGTAAAGATTCTAAAACCAATGTTGCCACTATGAGCGAAGGTGATTTTGCACATAATGAAAAATCAGTAACCATGGATGCTGCAACGAGCATCAAAATAGTTCATACAGATTTAACTGGTAATAAAACAATTCTAAAAAATGATTTTCCCTTGTTAAAAGGTGAAATTATTGATGGAACGGTTTTAAGCAAAAAAGCACTTTTAAGCTTTTTAGAAACCGAAATTGAAGGTGCTAAAGCAACCAACGTATTGTTTTCATTACACATGAAAGCGACTATGATGAAAGTGAGTGATCCAATTATTTTTGGGCATGCAGTACGCGTTTTCTTTAAGGATGTATTTGCAAAATATCAAGACGATTTCAATAAAATAGGTGTCGATGTAAATAATGGTTTTGGAGATTTAATTCGTAACCTATCTGAATTACCAGATGCCAAACGAAAAGCTATTGAGGCTGATATTGAAGCAACATACAATAGTCGTCCAGATTTAGCGATGGTTAATAGCGATAAAGGTATTACCAATTTACACGTACCAAGTGACGTTATTATTGATGCATCCATGCCAGCTATGATTCGTACATCTGGAAAAATGTGGAATAAAAATGGGGAGCTACAAGATACAAAAGCGGTAATTCCGGATAGCAGTTATGCAGGTATTTACTCGGCAACTATTGCTTTCTGTAAAGAACATGGCGCTTTTGATCCAACCACAATGGGAACCGTTCCAAATGTTGGGTTAATGGCTCAAAAAGCAGAAGAATACGGATCACATGATAAAACATTCGAGATTGGTAGCAATGGTACAGTTACTGTTGTAGATTCTGATAATAAGGTTTTAATTGAACACGCGGTTGAAGCAGGTGATATATGGAGAATGTGTCAAGTAAAAGATGCACCAATTCAGGACTGGGTTAAATTAGCTGTAAATCGTGCGAGAGCATCACAAACACCAGCTGTTTTTTGGTTGGATGATGAACGCGCTCATGATGTTGAATTAATTAAAAAAGTAAACACCTATTTAAAAGATCATGATACATCTGGTTTAGATATCAGAATTCTATCACCAATTGAAGCAACTAATTTTACTTTAAAGCGTGTAAAAGCTGGTGAAGACACTATTTCAGTTTCTGGAAATGTATTACGTGATTATTTAACCGATTTATTCCCGATTTTAGAATTAGGAACAAGTGCAAAAATGTTATCAATTGTACCATTAATGAATGGTGGTGGCTTATTTGAAACAGGCGCTGGTGGTTCTGCTCCAAAACATGTAGAACAATTACTGGAAGAAAATCATTTACGATGGGATTCTTTAGGTGAATTTTTAGCTTTAGCTGTTTCTTTAGAGCATTTATCAGAAGTTACTAAAAACCCAAAAGCACTTATATTATCGGAAGCTTTAGATTTAGCGACTGAAAAACTATTGGATAACAATCAGTCACCTTCTAGAAAAGTGGGCGAATTGGACAACAGAGGTAGCCATTTTCATCTAGCTAAATATTGGGCAGAAGCAATTGCAAACCAAGAAAAGGATATAACGATGAAAAATATCTTTGGAAAAATAGCACTTTTGTTTAAGGCTGAAGAAAAAAACATTATCAACGAATTGAATAGTGTTCAAGGAAAGCAAGTTAGCATTGGTGGTTATTACGAACCAAGTGATGATTTAACAAACAGCATTATGCGCCCAAGTGAAACATTAAACAAAATATTACAATCATTATAATATTTATAAACTTTATGAAAAAAGCTCCTTTTTAAGGGGCTTTTTTTTATATTTTTAATAAAAATTGCAGGTAATGAACATGCGCATATTCTGGTTAATTCTGATTTTCACATGTAGTATCAATTCTATTTGGTCTCAAAATAAAATAACCCTAAACGGTGTTATTTCAGATTCCGAAAGTAGCGAAACACTAATTGGTGTTAATATTTTAATTCCGGAACTTAAAACTGGAGCAACCACTAACGAATATGGCTTCTACTCCATAACCCTTCCTGAAGGAACTTATCGCGTTGTAATTAGTTATTTAGGTTATAGTGAGGTTTCGGAAACCATAACCCTTTCAGAGAATATCACTAAAAATTTCACCTTAACAGAATCCGTAGAAAGTTTAAACGAAGTCGTTATCACCGAGGATGTAGAAAAACTCAATATAAGAAAACCTCAAATGAGTTTAAACGCTATGTCGGCCGGTACAATTAAAGAAATTCCTGTGGTATTTGGTGAGGCAGATGTTATAAAAGCTATAACCTTACTTCCTGGTGTTACCACAGCTGGCGAAGGCGCTTCAGGTTTTAATGTACGTGGTGGCGCCGCAGATCAGAACTTAATACTTTTAGATGAAGCAACCATTTACAACTCATCACATTTGTTCGGATTCTTTTCTGTTTTTAATCCAGATGCCATAAAAGATTTAAAGCTTTATAAAGGTGGTATTCCGGCAAGATATGGTGGTCGCGTTTCTTCCGTTTTAGACATCTATCAAAAAGAAGGAAACAAAAATAAATTTCACATGAATGGCGGCATTGGTATAATATCGAGTAGACTTTTAGCTGAAGGCCCAATTAACAAAGGAAAAGGTTCATTTCTTTTAGGAGGTCGAGCAACGTACGCGCATTTGTTTTTACCACTTTTTGATTTGGACAATAAAGCCTATTTCTACGATTTAAATACTAAAATTAGTTACAAACTGAATGATAATAATAACATCTATTTATCAGGATATTTTGGTCGTGATGTATTAAGTTTTAGTGATAGTTTTGAAAACACGTATGGAAATACAGTTTTAAACTTTAGATGGAATCACTTGTTTTCTGATAAAATATTTTCAAATTTATCTTTAATTTATTCGGATTATTACTATGGTTTAGATCTAAATTTTATTGGATTTAATTGGGATTCTGGAATTCGCAATTTTAATGTAAAATATGATTTCAAGCACTATCTGAATAATGATATAACCCTACAATATGGACTAAATAGTATCTATCACAAATTTAATCCAGGCGAAATAAAACCATCATCAGAAGAATCGGGAATCAATCCAGATAAACTAATTGATAAATATGCTTTTGAAAATGCGCTCTATTTAGATGTTGAACAAAAATTATCTGAAAGAATTCAATTATCTTACGGGTTACGTTATAGTACATTTTTAAGACTAGGACAGGATGAACTAAATATGTATGCCAATGATGAGGCGGTCGTTTTTAATCAAGAGCTACAGATTTATGAAAAAGCAAATCCCATAGGTGTTGAAAAGTACAAACGGAGTAAAGTTTTAAAATCATTTGGAAATTTAGAGCCGCGATTAGCCATTGCTTACCAACTACAGAATAATTCATCTATTAAAGCAAGTTACAATCGTTTAAGTCAATATTTGCATTTATTATCTAATACTAGTTCTCCCACTCCATTGGATATTTGGACGCCTAGCGGCATGTACACTGATCCTCAAATACTGGATCAAGTAGCGCTTGGTTATTTTAGAAATTTTAAGAATGATGTGTTTTCGCTTGAGCTAGAAACATTTTACAAAACAGTAAAAAACAGAATTGATTATATTGATGGTGCAGATTTAATAGCAAATGACGCCATAGAACAAGTCATTTTAAATGGTGAAGCCAGAGCCTATGGTATGGAAATTCTTTTCAGAAAAAATACTGGTCGCCTAAGAGGTTGGATTGCTTATACCTTATCAAAATCAGAACAAAGAACGCCTGGTAGAACTGAAAATGAACCAGGAATAAACAACGGCGAGTGGTATAAAACAGCTTATGATAAAACACACGATATTTCTATTACAGCTAGTTATGATTTTACACAGAAGTGGCGATTTAATGCTAATTTCATACTTCAAACAGGTCAACCCGTGACGTATCCCAATGCACAATATGAATATAATGGCATTTCCATACCAAACTATGGCTTACGTAATGAATTTCGATTACCATCCTATAACCGACTCGATTTGTCTGCCACTTATATACCAAAACCAGAAAAAAAATCTGGTTGGCAAGCTGAATGGGTATTCGGAATTTATAATGTTTATAATAGATATAATGCGGCTTCCATTACCTTTTCAGAAAATAGAGATACAGGTGTAAATGAAGCCACACGATTATCCATTTTTGGTATCGTTCCATCGGTTACTTATAATTTTAAATTTTAATTCTATGAAGAACATTATCATATTACTGCTAATTTGTATTTCCATTTTTTCGTGTGAAGATGTAATAGATGTAGATGTCCCTACTTCCGAACCAAAATTAGTAATTGATGCTTCAATAAATTGGGTTAAAGGGACTTCAGGTAATGAGCAGTCTATAAAATTAACTTTAACGGCTCCTTATTTTGAATCCTCTGTTCCTCCAGCTAATGATGCCGAGGTTTTTATTACTGATTCTAATAATAACATTTTTGTTTTTGTTGAAGATGGAAGCACTGGATTATATTTAAATACAACCTTCGCTCCTGACATTAATGCAGACTATATTCTAACTATCAATTATAAAAATGAAATATATTCCGCTACCGAAACACTATTAGCTGTACCAGAATTTGATTTTGTGGAACAAAATTTAGAAGGTGGTTTTACAGGAGAAGAGACAGAAATTAAAGCCTACTTTACAGATCCTGGAAATGAAGAAAACTATTACTTTTTTGAATTTGAACCAAGTATTCCTGTCAAAAAAACATTAGATACTTTTAAGGACGAATTTGTAAATGGAAATCAAGTATTTGGTTTTTATGTTGAAGAAGACTTAACAACAAATGATACCGTGGTAATAAGAAATTATGGTGTATCCAAACGATTCTATGAATTCATGTTTATTTTATTGCAACAAACTGGTGCCGCAGGAGGTGGTCCGTTTGAAACACAACCAGCTACTGTTCGCGGTAACTGTATAAATACAACCAATCAGAATAATTATCCATTAGGATATTTCAGGTTATCTGAAGTGGCCGAAATTAATTATACCATTGAATAGGGTAAGTTCAATATTATAATTACAGATTATATTTTGTAATTTTGAAACTATGGATTTTATAAAAACAACTGAAAAAGATTCAAATTACAACCATCTCGAAACGATGTCTGTATCTGCCATTTTGAAGCATATTAATACGGAAGATAAAACCGTACCTTTGGCTGTTGAAAAAGAATTACCAAAAATAGAACCGCTAGTTTCGGAAATAGTTGAAAAACTAAAAATTGGAGGTCGGCTTTTTTATATTGGCGCAGGAACAAGTGGTAGATTAGGTATTTTAGATGCTTCAGAATGTCCACCAACTTTTGGTGTCTCACATGATTTGATAATAGGAATTATTGCTGGAGGAGATAAAGCCATTCGAAAAGCTGTTGAAAATGCTGAAGATTCTAAAACTCAAGGCTGGGAGGACTTGCAAGCCTTTAATATATCAACTAAAGATATTGTAGTTGGTATTGCAGCATCAGGGACCACGCCTTACGTTATTGCAGCATTAGAAATGTGTAATAAAAACAATATACTTACTGGATGCATTACTTGTAATAATAACAGTCCACTTTCTTTAGTTTCTAAATATCCAATAGAAGTTGTGGTAGGTCCAGAATTTGTAACAGGAAGCTCCAGGATGAAAGCAGGTACAGCTCAAAAATTAGTTCTTAATATGATTACAACCACCACCATGATTCAATTGGGTCATGTTAAAGGAAATAAGATGGTTGATATGCAGTTAAGTAATAACAAGTTGGTTGAACGTGGAATAAAGATGATAATGGAAGAACTCCAAATAGAATACATAACAGCACAACGATTATTGAAAACTCATAAGAATGTGAGAACAGCAATAAATAATTATACAAATGGAAACTGAAACAAAACACACAGATAAAGATGTTCTTTTAAAGGGTATTAAAAAAATGGGATTATCATTAGTATGTATGTTTTTAGGGCCTACTCTTTTATATATAGCATTTAGCAATCAAGAAAAAATATTGTATATACCACTACTTATAGTAGGTATTGTAGTTTGTGGACTTGCTATATTCCTTGCCTTTAAAGGATTAAAGACCATAATGGATAGTATGTTTAACTAATTTTAAACAACAATTCTACTCAAATTATTTATAAAGCGCATCATGCGCTTTATTTTTTTGGTTAAAAACGACAAGTTATTAAACAAAAAAATCCCGATTCAGTAAATGAATCGGGATTCTAAAAAAGGCGGCGACCTACTCTCCCACGAGATGCAGTACCATCGGCGCAAACG